>CESO01023192.1_pt1 | contig 37849 bp, 36 predicted proteins | sample 356341 | NCBI WGS metagenome assembly CESO01 (sample SAMEA2621812, study PRJEB7988) | marine metagenome | biome: marine biome (ENVO:00000447); feature: deep chlorophyll maximum layer (ENVO:xxxxxxxx); material: "saline water (ENVO:00002010), including plankton (ENVO:xxxxxxxx)" | depth 35 m | reverse complement strand
TCCATATATAACGGGTTTTATTGAATAAGAAAAAACTATATCAGGACAAATTTTTTTAATTAAAAAATATAAACTGAAACAATTTACGAACTCTGTAAATGGATTTACTGAACTTCTGTTTAATTTATATTGGATTGGAATACATCCTAAATTAGAGATTTCATTAATTAAATCGACATCATAATCAGGAGCAAAGCAATAAATTTTAAAATTTTTTTTCGAAAGAAGTTTTAACAATTCACCTCTGAAATTTATTAGTGAATAGGCTTGATTAGATATTACAACAATTTTTTTCATGATTATATATAATTTGCTATATTTAAAATTGATAGGCCTCTAAGATATTTACTATTTCTTTTTGATCTAAATGGAAAATTTTTAAAAAAACCCTTAGCTTCTTCAAGATATATTTGATCAAACTTAATTTCAAGAATATTCACATTATCATTTGATGAGAAATTATGATTAAATCTAATATCTTTATAATTAATTTTTTGATCAATTGTTAATCTGATATTTTTAAATACATAATACGACCTTAAATAATTTACTTCAAGAATAGGTAATAATTTATGATTAGATATGTGCTTAATATAAAATAATTTATTATCATTAAAATTTTTTGAAGATATTGTTTTTGAAAGTAAATTAAAATTTTGAAGTCTGCATCTATATTTGGTGCCAAGTGATGATTGTTTTTCTTTAATTTCAAAACTATAATTATTTTTGTTATTATATGACCTTACTCTAAACTTAAATCTTCTTGAAATACCTATCAGATTGTCATTTGCACATTTTAAAAAAGGAGTATCATAGTATAAAGAATTAATTGTTCTATTAGGATATGGCCTATTTATTAATGGTAATTTTTTAATCCACCCATTGATATAATGAATTTTATCTTTTCTAAAAGGGACTTTGACCTCGTATCTAAATTGCATTTTTTTTCATTCTCTCTAACTGATAAAGTTGTTTAACATTAATATTTTTTGTAGGAATTAATTTATCATTAACATAAATTAAATTTCCATTTTCAATCATTAAATTATTTTCATTTATTTCTAAGTCCGAATAGATAAATGCCTTAGAATAACTAAAATAATTTTTTTTGTTTATAGATAAGATGTCAGCAATAAATGAATTTGAGTTTTTTAAACCTTTAAGGTTTAAATAAGAAGAATCTTTTATTGCAATACCAACTCCACTATTTCTTATATTTATGTTTTCAGCATTAACATGACTTTCCTCTCCAATAGATAATCCTTTATCATATACATTTTCAATTTTAATATTATATAAGTTAACTTGTGAAGAAGATGTATCAATTGCATCACCATTTATATCATTCATTATAGTATTTCTAATCTCGCCTTCAGAAAAATCGCTATCTATTGAATCTGAATATGAGTTAGAAAAAAAAGAGTTATTAATTTTAAAGTTAGAATCTATAAAATTAATTTGATCTTCAGAAAATGAGTTATCAAAAATTAAATTGTTGATTTCAATTATAGATCTATAAAAATTTACACCCCCCATTAAATTATAAATTCCATAAGAAAAATTTTTAGTATCTTGTATTGACACATTTTTAAGTATAGATTTATTTTTAATAGAGTCATTTTCAACATAAATACCTTTCCAATAAGTATCATTGGCTTTTAAATTAACTTTATGGGCATTCTCACTATTATTTAAATTTTCAGATTTATGGTTTATTAACAAACTTCCATTTTTAATATGAATAAATGTATTTGTATTAAATTTAATTTGAACATCATTATTTATTATTAAATTTTTGTTAAATATTATGATTGGTTCGGTGATAATCCAATTACCTTTTTTTATCTCAATTGACTCATCAGTAACTTTAAAAATATCTGGATTATCAAAAATATAATTTTCATTATAAAAATTATTATTTATTTCTCGATCTATAATTTTACCTTTTAACAATCTTGGATTATCATTTAAAATGGTGATAATTTCATAATAATCGTATTCATCAAGATTAACATTAAATTTTTGTTTAATAAAACTAATGTTTTTAAAATTAGAGGGTTGAATTAAGATATTATCAAAATATTTTTCATAAACACATGAATTTAAACAATCTTTTTTGTAAAATATAATCTTTGATAAATTTAGTTGATAAGGTGTTGTGTTATAAATATTTATATCGCCGTTTTTATATATATTTGAGTATATATGGCTACTTATAAAGTCTTCTACATTGACGTTTTTAAATATTGAGTGATCAAAACTTAATTTATTTAAATTTTCTTTTTTTTCTTTAATAAATTTTTGAAATTCTAATAATTGAATTTTTCCTTTTTTCAAAATAATTTTAGTATTCTCATTGACGATTTCGTGATTATAATTTTTCATACAGGATGAATTAAATTTTTTACAATAGATAGTTATGTATTTTTTAAACTCATTAGGAAAATTATAAAATAATTCTAAATTTTTAAGATAAATAGTAGTAAATTCTTCTGTAAAAATAATTTTTTCGAAGAAAGGCAATCTTATCGTTTTGCTATTTAAGTTTGCTGGCAAGGAATCATTGTATTTTAATTTTTTAATTTCACCGAAATCATTTGGAATAATTTCTATCTTTAGATTATACGGGTTTAAATAATATTTACTATTTGGCAAATCTAAGGAATGAATTTCACCAAGAATAAAGCTATTAATCAAAGCGATAGAAAAAGAATCAAAATCAAAATATTTACTTAAATTATTTTTATTTATTTTATCTAATAAAATATCTTCATAAATACCGATTATGTAGTTTGTTTTTTTAATTCCAATTTCATTTTTAAAATATTTTTCATTATAAAAATTAATATCTAACCTATCCTGCCAATGATATAACATATCTAGATTAATAGAGTCATTTTGATAAGTAATTTCATTTAGGTAAGTTAAGTTTTTCCAGTAATTTTCTGATCCAATTTTAAAAAAATTACTATAAGTTTTACTTTTTCTTTCTATATAGGCATTAGATGGCATCTCTTCATAATGCATCAATCCCCAGTCTTGACCGTTTATCTCTATGTTAACATTACCATATTCAGGCGTTAACATCTCCATATTAGACAAAATTTTTGAGACTGTTATATTCAAAGGATAAGATCTTGCAGAATGTCTAGTAATTGCAAAACTTTTCATTCCTAAAATTGATTGTCCATTTAATATTTTAATTTTAAGACTCCATTGTTTAGGAAGATACCAGTGTTGTTTTGTATCACCCTTCAATCTTATTTCAGCATCATATGTTTTTTTTTGAAAATTTACTTTAGCTCTAATAAAATCTTGTCTGACTAAAAATTGTTCTTTTAAAGATTCTAACCTATTTTCTTTAATTTTTTGAAAGTTATTGAAACTTACATCGATTGATAAAGTCTCAAAATCATTTTTATGAGTAATTTTATTAATTGACGATTCTAGTAAATTTTTAATTATTTTTTTTTTGTTATCTTTCTGGTCAATAAAAATTGGTTCATTTAGAAATATTTCTAAATTTTGTCCTAGATTTAAATAAAGTCTATTAAAAGAAAAAAAATAAATTATTGAAATATTTAAAATTATAATAATAAAAATTAATATCTTAAAATTGAAACCAATTTTTTTATTATTAAGCACAAAAGAAACTAATAAAGTTGCTTAGATTCATAAAAAGAAACTTTTGACTTGGGAAATGATTTTAATATATTTTTTCTTGTGATATCAATAATTTGAATATTAATGACATTGAGTTTAAACATAATTGTAATGCTTTCTTCACTTATCTCATATTTAATTAAGTCGAAATTATTTACATCTTTTTTTAATGCATCTAAGACATCATCATTTTCAACATTATCATGCTTATCTATTTCAATTAATAAATTATAATCGTTATTGTTATTGTAAATTTTATTTCTATAAAAAAAGAAAATAACAGCTATGATTAATAAAAAAATTGTTGATGTAATGGTTATTTGTCCAGAGCCAAAACCTAAGCCAATAGCAATGGATATAAACAGATATACTAATTCTTCAGGTTCCTTTATTGGCGTTCTAAATCTAACAATGGATAAGGCACCAACTAGACCTAATGATAAAGCTAAGGAAGATTTAACAATCAATATAACTAAAAATATCGTGCAAGATAATAATGGTATTATATTTGAAATTTGAGATTTACCAGTCAAAGTTGAGGACGAAACTTCGTAAATTTTTTTTAAAATAAATGAGCATATTAAACAGATAATAAAAGAGAATATTGTAAAAAGATAATCAGTTTCTTGAATATAGTCTAAATTAATTAAATTATTCATATTTGTTTAATATATTAATAATTATTTAATTACATAATTAAATATAAATTTTATCTATAAGCTTTAAATATTCAGAATTATTTTCAATTGAAAATTTAGATTCTTTTTTTGAAATATTAAACCTTATATTACAATATTTTTCATGATTATTAATAAAATAAACAATAGAATTTATTAAGTTTATATAATTGCTTCTATTAAATATTATGCCATAATCGACAATTTTATAATCATCAATTTTAATAAATTGAGTATTTTGATCACCAAATAACTCAAATGCAGCTGGAATATCTGAAGTTATAATTGGTAAATTTAAAGACAATGACTCGACAAAGACATTTGGGATACCTTCTAATTTTGATGCAGAAATCAAACAATAGGCATCAGAATATATTTCATCTATATTTTCATGATTTTTAATTATTGTTACAAATTCCGCAAGATTATTTTTTTCAATATAATTTTTAAGATTATTTAATTCTTTACCCTCTCCTATTATTTCAAGTTGAATATTATTTTTTTTTAAAAATTTTATTTTATTCAAATAATTAAATGCTTTTAAAATTAAGATTTGATTTTTTCTTTTTGTTAAAGTTCCAACACAAATAAATTTTTTTTTAATTTTATTAAATTTTTTATTATCTATTAAAATATTTTTTATTAATGGATTATAAATTAAAGTAGCATTTTTTTTAATTTCATTTTTTGAATATTGTTTTAAATGATTAGAAATTACTATGATCTCGTTAGCAAATTTATAAATATATTTTTGTAAATATTTATGAATTATAAATTTTACAAAACCTGTAATATTCATCTGATTATATAAATAAAATTTTGGATAAGTGTGGAGAACAATAATAGACTTATGAGTTTTAAATATTAAGGAAGTAATTATGTTTATATAATTTGAAAAATCATGATGACTTAAGATAATATTATATTTCTTAAATATTGTAGTTATTTTTTTTAATTTAAGTAAGACATAAAAAATACTAAGTTTTTTTTTTGATTTGATAATAAAATCAATATTAATATTTTTGTTATGTGCTGTCTCGTAATGAATAATATTTTTTAATAAAAGTATATCAGTTGAATAGTTTCTATCATTAAAATACGAACAAGAGTTGATTATAATTCTTTCAATTCCTCCTTTTTTAAGGTCATTTGATAGAATTAGTAATTTTGGCTTTTTAACCATTCTTTTTCGAATAAATTAATTGTTTTATAAATATTATAATTTTCATAAACTATTTCTTGCAACTCGTTTTTTTTATTATTAAACCAAACATCATCAAAAAATTTTTTGTAAGTATTTATAATTGAATTGTATATATCATCTTCACCAGGTGATTTTATAATTAAATTTCTATCTCTTATGATATTTAAATTTTCTCCGACATTAGTACAAATTACAATTTTCTTTCTAACCATTGATTCCAAAAGACTAATTGGAAATGCCTCACCAATACTTGGAAGAATGTTTAAATCAATTTTATTGTAGAAAAAATCCAGATCATTAACATAATCAAGCAAATCAATATAATTTTCTAGATTAAAACTTTTAATAATATTTTTTAACTTTATGTTTTTTTCATTGATATTTGGCCCTGCCAAAATAAGTTTGAAATTTTTTCTATTATCCTCATTAATAATTTTATTAAACGCTTTTATTAAATTTTTATGATTTTTTTGAGGATCCCATCTCCCTATACATCCTAGTACAAAAGTTTCATTTTTAATAAATTTTTTATTGTAATTTTTTTTTTCTTTACTTAAAAAAATACCTAGGTCTATATGTTTAAATATATTATTTTTATATCCAATATCGATATGTAAATTTGATGCATTTTTAGAACATGAAATAATTTTTAATGGAATGAAATATGATAAAGATGAACAGAGCTTAGCAATTATTCTTGTATTTAATTTTGTTGTGTTCTTTTCCAGACTATAATTAACTAAACACCAATATATTGGCGTTTTTGTTAAATAAGAAATAATAGATCCTATAAAGTCGGAATGATACATCCAAGTTTGAATCAGTGCTGGTTGCTCATCTTTAATAATCTTAATTAATTTAAAAAATTTAGGTATAATATTAATTTTATTTTGGTTTATATTTAACTCATAACATTTTATGTTTTTTTCTTTCAAATATTTGCCATACACAGAAAAATCTCTTAACGATAAAACAATATGTTCAATTTTTGAAGATTGTTGATTGATTATTATATTATATAAAGTTTCTTGAGCTCCGCCATATGTTAAACTAGTTATAATATGTAATATTTTCATTCTATTTAATAATTTTTTTTAAACCATTATAAATACTTACTTTTGGAAACCAATTAAATGCTTTAGAAATTTTAGAAATATTAGCCCTGGTATACATAATTTGATTTTTATCAACTTTATTAAAATGTGAAATTTTTGATGAAGAATTTAAAAATTCTTTAAGAATATTTGCTATCTCAAATAAATTAAATGCTTCGCCATAGCCAACATTATACGTTTCACATCCTTTAATTTTTTTATTATTTTTTATTATTTTTAAAATTAAAACATTTAAATCATCTATGTGTAAATAATCTCTAAAAATTTTTTTATTTATAAAAATAACATTATTTTTTTTTAATTTATCTGAGATAGAAGAAATATAAAATTTATTTTTTTGAAATTTTCCATAAACATTAAATAGCCTTAAAATGCAGATGTCCATATTAAAATTTTTAGCATAAAAATTACACCATTCTTCTGAATTTTTTTTTGTGAGAGCGTAAGGATTATTATATTTAAGTTTGTCTGTTTCTTTTGATTTAATTTGGCTCAGCCCATGATACAAATATGAGCTAAAAAATATTAATTTAATTTTATTTTTCTTACAAAAATCTAAAACTCTAATTGTGCCAAGAATATTTTTGTTAACATATTCTGCCTGACTGAACCAACTATCTCTAACATTTGATTTAGATGCGAGATGTATAACTAGATCAACTTTAGGTATATCTTTCCAATATGTTTTTGTGACTATATTTTTATTTTTAGTAATTATTGTTAATTTTTTACTTCCAAATTTTTTTTCTAAAAAATTTTTTAAATTACTTCCTATAAAGCCATTAGCACCAGTAATCAGTAATTTCATTTTATTTTTTTTTGAATTTTACTGAACTCTTTATTTGCTCTTTCATAATCATCTGGTCTCCCAATATCTAGCCAATATCCATTATGAATTTCTGTATTAATTTTCTTTTTTTTATGTAGTAAATCTAATACTAAATCATCAAAACCATAGTATTTATTCAAAGGAACATATTTCAATATTTTTTTATTTAAAAAATAGATACCCATACTCACTAAATAATTGTTTGTTGGTTTCTCCAAAAAATTTTTCACTATTTTATTATTATTTATTTGAATAACGCCAAAATCAACATACTGAGATCTTTGAAATGAATTAATTGTAAACAAATTATTATTTAAGTTATGTATTTTAAATTTTTTGCTAAAATTTAGGTCTGTTAGTATATCACCATTCATTAATAAGAAATTTTCTGGCAAATCATCTATTAATTTTAAAGGACCGATAGTTCCCAACGGTTTATTTTCATACGTAAAGTCAATTTTTACATTAAATTTTTGTTTAATTAAATACTGCTCAATAATATGAGACTGGTAACCTAAGCATAAAGTAATATGATTAAATTTATGATAGATTAACTGATCTATTAAAATTTTTATTATTGGTTTATTTTTTATTGGGACCATAGGTTTTGGAACTTGAATGGTGTAGGGCATTAATCTTCTGCCAAAACCACCAGCTAAAATTACTGCTCTTTTATTTGTGTTCATTACAATACTTATTTATTTTGTATAAATTTCTTTGTAAATTGATTTTTTATTGTTGGCTTTAAACCATTCTATTGTATTTGATAAACCTTTTTCAAACCCTTTAACACCAGCAAATTTTGGTCTCCATTTAAGTAATTTGATTGCTTTTTTGTTATTTGATAAAAGTTTGTTGACCTCACTTTTTAAAGGTCTTTTTCTGATTTTTTCTTCTCTAATATTGCAATTATAATTCATTAATTTGGAAATAATTTCTATAGTTTCCATAATACTGAAATCACTTGATACCCCTAAATTGAATTGTTCACCAAAAATGTTTTTAGCTTTTAATGCACATATAAATGCATTCACTGTATCATCGACATAAGTAAAATCTCTTCGTGGAAATACTGAACCTATTTTTAATTGATTTTTTTTATTGATTATTTGATTGATAATAGTAGGTATTACTGCTCTGGATGATTGTCTAGGCCCATAAGTATTAAATGGCCTCAAAATTATAATACGCGAATTATATGAATTAAAATAAGACATGCAAGCATGGTCAGCCGCAATCTTAGAGGCCGCATATGGGGATTGAGCTTGTAGTGGGTGTCTTTCATCCATAGGGGTATACAAGGCAGTTCCAAATACTTCGCTTGTAGAGGTTTGTATTAGAATTTTTTTACTGTCCGATCTAATAATTTCTAAAAGATTTAAAACTCCATTTAAATTTGTATTAAAATTACTTATAGGGGCATCGTATGAATAAGGTATTGATATTAATGCAGCTAAATTTATTATATGGGTGCAATCTTTGGAAATATCTTTAATTAGATTATAATCGTTTATATTACCACTTATTACTTTAAGATATTTTTTATTTATTTGATTAATATGGTCTAACCAGCCCCAACTATTAATAAAATTATATTTTATAAGAGCTTTAACTTGTATTTTTTGACTGATAAGTTTTTCTACTAAATGAGAGCCAATAAATCCTTCTGCACCAGTAACAAGAATTTTCACTATGATTTTTTATTTTCGTTATTTAACAAATCAATATACATATTTGATATATTATCAACTGAAAAGAAATTTGATCTTTCTTTCAAATCACTTTTATTATAATCATTACTTATTACTTTTTTTATTGAATCTGCTATTGAATTTATATCTCCAACCTTAGCCAATTCACCATATTTTTTACTAGATATTATTTCAGCAGGCCCACAGTAACAGTCTGTTGCAACTACAGGAACTCCTAGCATAAGTGATTCTACAATCACTACGCCAAAAGCTTCGTATTTAGATGTTAGTAAAAGTAAATTTGATTTTATTAGATATTTATATGGATTTTTTTTAAATCCGAGAAAAAAAATATTATTATGGAGATTTAAATCAATAACTATTTTTTTTAATTTTTTTTCTAAAGAACCTTTTCCTAGAATAAAATACTTTATATTATAATTTTGATTGACTAATTTTTTTATTGCAAAAATAGCACTTACGTGATCTTTTTGTTTTTCAAGTCTGGCAATTGAAATAATAATTTTAGAATTTTCATCAATACTATTAAATATCGAATTATTAATTTTTTCTTTTGATAAATCTAAGTATTGATTACTTACTACTGGACAGTAAAAAGTTTTAATCTTTTTTTTAGGAACAAATAAGTAATTTTTTAAATCTTCATCTAGTTTTTTACACGAAGATATAACATAATTACTTAATTTATATGCAAAGATTGAAATAATATAAACTAAAAGATTTAACCACTTTTGTTTAATATGTGAAATTACAGGAATATGTTCCAACACTATAACTTTATTATTTAAGAATATCGAAGTTAAGCATGCCAAAACATTAACATGTGTTAGTGCTGAAATTAAAATATGTGATTTTGCATTTTTTAAAATTTTTCTTAACTTAAAAAAAGAAAATAAAGCTCTATTTGTTTTTAAATCTATAATATCCACATCTGGATTAATTAAAAAATTATAATCTGACTTATTATTAAATACAATTATTTTCGTTTCAAATCCTTTTGAAGAAAAGTTATTTGCCAAATTAATAATTACCTTTTCACTACCTCCTTTTTGTAGAAAAGGAATTAAAAAAAAAACTTTTTTAATCATTACTTTTACGAAGTATAAAATTTAACAAGTTGTTTTAAATCATTTTTAATAAATTTTTTTTGAGACCAACCTAACTTTTTAATTTTATTATAATTAATTGAATATCTTAAATCATTATATGGCCTATCATTCACATATTGTATACTAGACTCAACATTTAATTTTAAGATTTTACATATCATGCTTACTACTTGATAATTTGAATATCCATTGGAAGACCCAACATTATAGATCTCATGTAATCTCCCTTTTTTAATAATTAAAGAAAGTGCTACAATAAAATCTTTAATAGAGAGAAAGTGTCTTATATTTTTTCCATTACCATGCAGTGGAACTTTTTTTCTATTTTTGAGCAAATGTATTGATTTAGGTATAAGTTTTTCTGGGAACTGTCTTATACCATAGATATTGTTTGGGCGGATTATAATTACTGGTAAGTTAAAAGATTTTATATAACTATTAATTATCATTTCAGCAGCGGCCTTTGAAGCTGAATAAGGGTTAGTGGGGTTTAATACTTGAGTTTCTGTAAAACTACCTTTTAGGATATCACCATATACTTCATCTGTACTTATATGGATTATTTTTTTTACTGAATAGTATTTTGATAATTCCATTATGTTATGTGTGCCAATTATATTTGATTTAGAAAATATTTTTGAATTACCAAATGAATTATCAACATGACTTTCAGCTGCAGCATGAATAAGTAAATCAGTATTTTCAAAAATTGATTTTGAATTTTTTAATGTGCAAATATCTGATTTAACTATTTTTACTCTATTACTATTAGAAATATTTTTTAAATTAGTAATAAAACCTGCATAAGTAAATTTATCAATAATAATAATTTTAGCATTTTTAAAATTTTTAAAACAATGTTCAGCTATATGAGAACCTATAAAACCAGCACCTCCAGTAATAATAATTTTATTAATTTTCATTTTTTACATTAATTATTTTTGTTTTAGGAAATGGGATAATTATTTTAAAATTTTTATCAAGTTTTTGCAATTTTTTTATTATTGAATCTTTGAAATTCCAAGCAAAAATTATTATAATATCAAAATTACTCTTTTTTAGTATTGAAAATTTTTTAATTTTAATATTGTGAGATGGAAGAAATAAATTTTGTTTATAATTTGAGTCATCTATAATGTACTTAATGCTATTTAATGGAAAATTATAGTAAGATAAAAAAGTTGTAACTTTAGCTGTGGCTCCATATCCAATAATTTTTTTATTAAAAATATTTAATTTCTTAGCAATCCGAAAAAAATCTGATTTATTATTTATAATATTTTTTTCAAAATTTACATATGTTTTAAAATAATTTAGTTTCATATTTTTTTCTAATTTTTTAATTTTAGATATACTTGAATAATTTGATTTTATAAGATTATTTTTTTTCTTTACACAATGTATCCTTATTGATCCTCCTTGAGTATTTGTTAATTCAGAAAAAATAATTTTATAATTATTTTTTTTACATAATATATTCAATGGATAAAAATGGTGGTAATCCAAATGCTCATGATAAATAGTATCAAAGTGTAAATTTTTGATTACGGAATATAAGTATCCGACTTCAAAAATAAAAATGCCATCAGGTGATAAAAGATAGTCAACAGAATTGAAAAAATCATTTAATTTTTCAACATGCGCAAAGACATGGTTGGCAGTTACTATTTTGAATTTATTATTTAAATTCTTATATTTTTTTATATCATTATAATTTAAAAAAATATTTAAAGTTCTAATGTTTTTTTTAGATGATACTTTGCATAAATTTTTTGCGGGCTCTATTCCTTGAACGTAAAAATTTTTTTTTTCAAAAAAACTTAAAAATGAACCATCGTTAGATGCAATATCACATATTTTATCATTATTTGAATTTAGATTATATTTTTTTATTATTGAATTTGAATAATTTGATAAATATTTTAGATAGACTTCAGATGCTGAACTTGTATATAAATAATTACTAAATAAAATTTTTGGGTTTACAGTATGAGATAATTGTACGTGCTTGCAATTACTACAAAAGGAAATTTCCAAAGGATACAATTTAAATTTATCATCTATTTTTATTCTATAAGCGTTAGCTGGAGCAGTTGGATTTAAACTGAAAATGTATTTTAATCTTTCAGAAAAACAAATTCTGCATATTTTATTTTTTTTACAATCAGTTTTCATTATATTTTTTTAATTATTTTTTCCATCATAAAAGTTAATTGTTTCGACGTTCTACATTGATATACTTTTTTATTAAATATATTTTGAATTACCTTATTAAATGATTCTTGTAGTGGTGTTTCATCTGAGTGTAAAATCAAATTATATTTTTTATTTCTTATCATATAATATTTATCGTAATATCTTATATGATTAAATTTATCTTTGTAAGATACTAATATTTTTTTTTCTTTAAAATTATTTCCAAATTTTAATTCTAACAAATTATTATTTAAATGCAATTTTATGTCATAATTAACTTTGGATATATTTTTAGATTTTTTTTTAATAAGTATTAATTTTAAATGATCTAATGATATTAACTTAGATAATATTGAAAATACATGCGTACCCCAATCCCAATAACTATCTATTTGATTAACTCTTGATAAATTGCTGCCCATAATAATTTTTAATCTAAACTTTGAGTTAACACTCATTTCATGTGTTACTTTTTTTTTAAAACTTAAAAAATTTTTATTAAATAAATGTATGTAGTCAATATGTAAAATACATTTATTTTTTTTTGCTAATATAACTAATTCATCAATTTTTTTTTTACTTGAAGTGATTGGTTTTTCTATAAATACATTTATTTTTTTTAATAAAAAAAACTTACATAATTCATAGTTTATTTCAGAATTTGCAGCTATAAAAATTAATTTGATTGAACTATAATTAAAGTGAATGTAATTATTTGAAGTTTTTATATTTGAATTAATATTTTTAGTATCTATTGATTTGTTATAAAAAATAACTTTTAAGTTTAAATTTTTATTCGTTATAATATTTCTATAAATTACCTTTCCCCATCTACCGTATCCAATTAATGCACAGTTTATCAAAATTTATATTAATTTGACTCGCACTAAGTCATTTTCATAACTTCTTCTTGTTCTGCTTGCTTTGCCTAAAGTAATAAAGTTTGTTTTCTTTTTAAAAAGTAAAGCATGTTCATACAAAGGAGGTGTGAAAAAAAGATCTTCAGCTCCAAATGTTTTCATAAAAGGCTTTCTGCTTGAACCAACTTTTCTATAATAATATTCAATTTGACCACTAAGAACGTAAATGAAATGCCAGTGCTTTTTGTGATAATGGTTAGCTCTAATTGAATTAGTATTTGAACTAATCAACACGCAACTACCGAAATTAAAGTTTATTAGGTTTTTAATAACTCCTCTTTTATCTATAAATTCTTTTGGAAGATTAATTTTTGAATTATATTTAATATTTTTGTATATCATAAATTCATTTATAAATGATTTTAAATAATTTTATATTAAATTTTTCAAATTTATAATTTTATCCAATCATCAGGTATTTGATCGTTAAAGCCCCACGTAGTTACTTGGTATTTAAAGTCAATTAAATTTTTTGGGCATATTATTATCTTGTTTTCGAAAGAACCAAGCCATGACGCCCACCAGCTGAATGTACTATTTGCAATAATAAAATTTTTACATTCCTTCATCAATAAAAGATCTTTAAAATTATTCTGCTTTTCTAGATTATTGTCTACTATTTTATAATTTATTGAATTTAAGTCTATTTTATACTTAACATTTTGTGGATTGTCTGAAAAAATAAAGAATTTAGGATTTTGTATTTTATTTTTAATATATTTTATAGCTTTTTTATAATACTCACTATTAATATTATGGTATTCTAAACTATTAATATCATCAAAAAACCTTACGTGTAATGCAACAGAATTTACTGATTTAATCTCTTTAATATTCAATAAATTTAATTGATCTAGTTGATTAGATGGTGAAATTTCTTTCTGTAGCAGTTTTCTAATTTTAATGAAATATTTTTCACTTTGCCACATACCGTCTAAAAATCGTAATGGTATTTGCTTTAATTTTTCATATTTATTGTCATATCCAAAACCAAAATTTTCAATATAGAGTTTTTGATCAAAATTTTTAAATGAAGAATAAATTTTTAGAATATTTCTTTGTATTTTTTCAAAAGGATGGAGTAATTGTTTTTTATTCGCGTAAGTGAAGCTTGTATTAAACTTATCTAACTCAAAAGTTCTTTTATATTGTTTTTTATCATATTCAAATGCGTTATAATTATCAAGTATCAATTCATAATTATTTTTAATTGCTAGATTTTTTCCAAAAGCGTATCCAAATAATTGATTTCCTAAACCGCCACGAATTCTTACTACAATTTTATTTTTCACATCACAATCCATTCTTTAGGGATCAATCCTTCAAAACCCCATGCACTTGTTTTATTAATTTCTGTTTGTATAACATTAGGTGAAATTATAATTTTATTTTTATTCTTAGACAACCATGCAGCCCACCAGCTAAATGTACTAGCAGCAGTAATAAAAAATTTGCAATTTGATAATAAAAAAAAATCATTTATTGGAGAGTCTAAGGAATTATCAGAATTTACTATTGTAAAATTTAGATTAGAAAGTTCTACGAATTTATCTATTTTAGTTCTACCATCTGAGAAAATATAAAAATGTGGTTTAGAGATCTGAGAATTAATATATTCAATAGCATTTTTATAATATTCTTTGTCAGCATTAAATTTTGAGTCCGTTGATGGCTCCTTATATCCATGACTTCTTAAATGAAGACCGACTGAATTTTCTTTCATAATTTCGAAATAATATTTATTTTGTTTCAACTTATCTATATTTTTAAATTCTAAATTTTTACGTATTTCACTTTCTGAGTCTTTAAAGTATTGTTCAGATTGCCAATTACCATCTAGTATTATAGTTTTATTTATTTTTAAGTTTAAAAATCTTTTATCAAATTCTAAATGTTTAGAATCGTAAATAATTTTATTATTAAAATTTTTTAATTCTGAATAATACAATAATAAATTTCTTCTTAATTTTTCAAATGGCTCTAGCCTCTCTTTTTTATTGGCAATTTTGTCTTCAATCAAAAAATTATTCAAATTATATTTACGATTATATAAATAATCATATTTTAGAAAACTAGTTTGGTTATCAATTATTAAGGGGCAATTATTGTAAATTGCTAACCTTTTAGCAAATGCATAATGAAATAATTGATTTCCTAAACCACCTTTTATTCTGACGATTATTTTTTTCAATTTTATATTTTATTTTTTATATTTTATTATTTCTTATTTCTGGCTTAAAATAGCTGTTATCTTTATACAAATATTCCCATGAATAAATACTATTATAATTATTAAAATTTAATAAATTTTTTTTAAATACGGAATAGTATTTTTTATTACTTAAAAAAACTCTAATAAAATCTTTTCCAGAAAAATTTAGTAACGAATTAGAATTTCTTTTAAAATTTTCAGCAAATAAATCACAGTTAAAATAAATATTATGAATATAATAGAATTTGTAAATATCTCTCAAATTTACCTTAATTTCTTTATTATTTAGAGATTTTAATACTTTTGAATATTCATTAATTGTTAAGCAGTTAGTGTTAAAATCAAAATTTATATGTGGATTATAACCAGCATTTATAACATTAAAGCCAAGAATTGGTAATTCATGTCCAACAGATCCATAGCAAGTTAAAATATTTTTAATACCTTCTTTTTTTAATTGATGAAAAGAAGTATCTGGATTTATAATTTTTAGATTTTTAAATTTAGGTATAAAAGAATTCAATATTTCTAAAGTTCCAGGTAAATAATCTCTGTGGGGCTTGATATACCACTCATAATTTGTTGTTTTTGATTGTAATGCTAAAAAATTTAACCACTCATAAAAATCTGTAAATAACATTCCACCATAACAATGTGGATTATCAAAAAAACAATGTGAAGTAATTAAAACTTTAGTTTTATTATTATTATTTGTTTGTCTAGCAATAAAATTTTTATCAAAAGCACTTTTTTCTTGATAATCCATATCTATTTTAAGAAAACCATCTAATCTTTTTTTTATATTCTCTTTTGATAATTCAATAGCAACTTCTTTTAATTTATTATTTAATGAATCAAAATAATAACGATATTTTTTAAATCTGAAATACAACTGATGAGGTTTTTCAACTTGAATTATTTCTCTTGAATTAGCCAAAAACACTGGAACTTTGAATTTAAATGCTAGCTTCATTGGTATTCCAGTTGTTATATAAGTATCATGACTTATGAATAGAGCTTTGATCTTTTTTTCATTGAAATAGTTATTGAAATAAATGTAATATCTTAATGATTTAAAAATATTAATTTTAGTTGATAAACTGTTAATTGTTACTGTAGGTGTATATCCTCTGAGGATAGACTCATAAATTTCGATACCAATCCATACACCATCCACTTTTAAATTAAATAAATCTTCTTTTGTTTTTAAATCTTTAATAATACTGAAAAACAATTTCATTTGATGAATCTTTTGAGAAAACGTTAATTTAACAGGTAAATGTTTTTTGCATCCAAAAGAATTATATATTTTATTAATTAATGGATTTCTTTTATATCCTCCAGGTTGACTATTATAACTGCATAATTGAAGATCATACTTCTTGGCGTAATTAGTAGAAATTATACTATTTGAAATAATCCATGAATAGTCATGAAATATATCAATTAAAATATATTGATTTTTTTTTGTACTATAGAAAATATTATCCCTGTTAAAATTTAGTAAATTAGTTATATTTTTATCATATATTAAAAAATAAGATTTTAGAGATAATAAGGCCCTAAAGTATTCATAAGCATTTATCTTAAGCTCATTAGAGTACAAAAGAAAAATTAATAATAATTTTCTAATTTTTTTAATCACAATTTTATAAATTTTTTAATTTTTTTCTTTAAATTAAAACCAACTATTTGACGAAAAAAATTAATTTTTGGAGTGTGAATTGTAAAGTCAGTATTAATTAGTTTTGGATTTATATAGATATTGTAATTATTTTTTTTTATTTGTAAATTAAGACTGACATGCTCGCAAGTTTCAAAATTATCTATTAATCCGCAATATCTTACTGTTTTTAAAGTTTCTTTTTTGTAAATTGCCAAACCTCCAAAAGCTGAGTCAACATTAATCAATTGAGAATTTAAAGAAATTTTAAAATATTTATTTTCTATAAAAAATTTAATTAAATCTTTTTCTTCAAAATTATCAGTCATTTGATTAATAGCTAACATATGATTAAAAGGATTAAGGAATGTGTGTCTTAATGCATAAATATCATAATATTTATATGTTTGATTAGCTGTTATAACATCCCAATTTTTATCAGTTTTCCAACAACTTTCTATAGCCTGAATATTTAATAATTTATTAACACCATCTAAATCTGCAATTAAAACAAAATCAATTTTAATATTTAAAAAATTATTTAAATATTCAAGATACTTATTTCTACAAAATGCTAATCTTTCTGTTCTTTTTGTAATATTATTTTCTATGTTTCCAAGTGTTAAATAGTTAAAATTTTGAAATTTTTTTTTGCATATATTCAAAATATTTAATGTTTGATCATTTGAGTCACTTTCAACAATATAATAATGTATATTTTTAAAATTGTTAAGGGCATTTGTAATTTTAGATATTTCACTTAATAGCGTATCTTCACAATCCCTAACAATACCACAAACCATAATATTTGATTGCGATATATTTTTTAATGACATTTAAAATAATAATTTATAAAAAATTATTTTTAACAAAATTATCTAAACTTTCAAATGAATATTTTTTTGAGAGATATATTAATTTTTTTTCAACAGTAGAACGACCAACTCTTCTTAAAGAGTCATTTAATTTTAATTTTACATTATATTTGTTTTTTTCTAAAATAGGATTTGCTGAATAATCAACCTCATAATTATGAAGATATATTATGGGCAAAAAATTTAATTTAATAGAGTCAGAGATTAGTTTATCAATAAGAGATATGGGCATAATTCTAAAATAAGTGCCTCCGATTATTGTAATTCTTTTTCTTCCAAAACCAATAGACCTAAGGGGGATTTCTATTATTTTGTATTTTTTTAAATTAATAATATAATTTGTATCAATTCTTTTTTGTCTTAGTGATGAGCTAAACTTTACACCTGCTTTTGAAATACCCTGATAATAATTTTCTTCATTCTTATCTATGCTAAAATATGGAGCTCTATAATGCTCTATTTTTTGATTAACTCTATCTTCAATTAGTTCAATAGATTTTTTAGTATCATTATATATTTCTGCTTCATTCATATTTATTAATTTTAAATGGCTTAAGCTATGACTTCCAATATCATAATTTAACTTAATATCTTTTATTAAATCGTTACTAATTTTATTAGCTACCTCACCAACTAAATAAAACAAAGCTCTAGCATTTATTTTTTTCAAAATATTGCTTAGTAACCAATATTGCTTTTCAACTTCTTCGATATAATATTTTTTTTGATTCAAATAATCTCTTGTAAAATTATATCGGTAGTCTTCAAAATCTACAGTTAGGAATATTGGCTTTTTATCTTTTTTTAACAAGAAAATTTCCTATAAAAAGTTTGTTTATACCTGAATTGATAAATGTCTTAAAACTGTCCTCTTCTGTGCAAGCTATTGGCTCATTAATATTATAAGAAGTATTTAATAGCATAGGTATATTTGTTTTATTATAAAACTCATTTATTAGTTTCCAATAAAGTTCATTTGTGCTTTTTTTAACAGTTTGCGGTCTGGCTGAACCATCATAATGAACTATAGCAGGCACTAAATTTCTTTTATTTTCTTTTACATTTACAATGAAACTCATGAAATCTGCATCCTGATACAAATCGAAAAAATCTTCTCTATGTTCATTTAGTATTGATGGAGCAAAAGGTCTGAATTTTTCTCTTTTTTTAATTTTAATATTTAATTTATCAATTATAGATTCGTTTCTTGGATCAGCTAAGAAAGATCTGTTTCCAAGAGCTCTTGCTCCAAATTCCATCTTTCCTTGCACCCAAGCAATAATTTCATTACTTATTAGTTCTTCCACAGCTTTGTTAATTAATTCATCATAACTGAGTTTTTCAGCTTGTAAGTTAAACTTTGAAATACATTTTTCAATTCTTTCATTTTTTATTTCATAGCCCAAATAAGCGCTTTTTAAATTACTATTAGTATACATATTATTTTTTTTATTTGAAAGATAGGCAGCTCCTAATGCACCGCCAGAGTCATTTGGAACAGGAGGGATATAAATATTTTTAAAAATATTTTTTTTTAAAATAAATCCATTTGCTTTGCAATTCAATCCACAACCACCTACAATTGATAAGTTCTCAATGTTAGATTTTTTTTTAATGAAATTTGCAATATTAAAAACATTTTCTTCAAATACTTCTTGAACTGATTTAGCCAAATCTAAATATTTTTGATCAATTTTTTTGAAAGTATCATCATTTTTTCCACCAAATTTATTGTTTAAAATATGACTAAATTTTCCTGTTAAAGCTTCATGATAGTCTAGGTTGCTTATATTCAACTTGTAAAATATATTTTTATAAGGAGCCAGAATGTTTTCTTTAATCCAATCAACATATTCTGGTTTACCATAGGGTGAAAGCCCCATTAATTTATATTCTCCATCAAGCATTTTAAAACCTAAAAAACCTGTAAAAGATGAATAAAAATGACCAAGTGAGTGAGGTAAATTTATTTTTAACAGTTTATTAAATTCACCTTTAGTGACTTTATAAACAGATGTGGCTTCAATTTCTCCTGCACCATCCATAACTAATATATTTGAGTCAATACTATTATTTGAATAATAAGAACTAGCTACATGAGATAAGTGATGATTGTAAAATTCAATTTTTTTTGGCAAAACATTATACGTATTTTTAATTCTTTTTTTTATTAGTAAGATATCTAACCAACCAGATTCATTTTCTTCATCTCCGCCAAAAACATTTAAAGCTCTTTTAATCTTTAATTTTAAAAGCCGTGGATTTGAAAAAATATTTTTTAAAAGAATAAGAACTCTTTGAGGTAACAAGTAAGGATTCCAATAAAGTGATAAACAATCAATATCTTTAATTGATAGATTTTCAGTAGTTAAAATATAATCTATTGATTTATAAGGAATACCTCCAGAGTGTTTAATTCTTGAAAATCTCTCTTCTTCAACAGCATGTTTGACTATACCATTTTCTATATATACGGCTGCAGATTCTGTCATAGTTGATATACCTAAGACTCTATACATATCTATACTTTTCCAATATTTTTAAAATTTTCTTAATTTCATTATTTTTTAAATAAGGATGATTAGGAATTGATATAGCATTGTCATATAATTTCTTAGTATTTTTAATTTCAAAAGGAACCTTAAGGAATTTCTTATAACCTCTATATTCTGTTATTAGATGATTATAATGAATTCCAACAAAAACATCATGCTTTTTAAATTCCTCTATTAATTTATTTCTATTTTTAGATTGTATAACGTACAAATGATAAGAATGTTTATTTTGAGGATCTGCAAAAGGTAATTTATAAAATTTACTATCGATATGATTATTAAAAATTTTAGCAATGTTTATTCTTTTTTTAATTAATGTATCTAAATATTTAATTTTTAAATTTAAAATCGCAGCTTGTATTTCATCCAATCTAGAATTAATACCTATCAATTTTGATTTTGGAGATTTAAATTGATTCCATCCATATTGCTTAATAGATTTAACATTATTGTAAATAACTTTATTATTAGTAGATATCATTCCACCATCACCAAAAGCAGCTAGATTTTTAGTTGGATAAAAACTAAAACATCCAATATCACCAAAAGTACCAACAAAATTTTTTTTATATTTAGAACCTGTAGCTTGAGAGCAGTCTTCTATAATTCTTAACCCATGTTGATTTGCAATTATTTTTATAGAATTCATGTCACAACTTTGACCATATATATGAACTGGGATAATTGCTTTAGTTTTTTTAGTGATAGATTTTTTTATTTGATTTGTTTTTAAATTGTATGTTTTATTATCTATATCTATTAAAACTGGAGTTGCGCCGACATCAATAATAGCTGCAATGGTTGCCAATGCCGTGTGTGATGAAGTAATAACTTCATCGCCCTTACCAATTCCAAGAGCTAGCAAAGAAATTTTTATTGCATCAGTTCCGCTATTTACACTCGTAGAGTATTTGGCACCAATATATTTTGTAAAGTTATTTTCAAAACTTTTTGTCTCTTCTCCTAATGTGTAAACTCCTTTATTAAGTACTTTGATAATTTGAGAGTTTATTTTTTTTTTTAAAAATAAATATTCTTTTTTTGGATCAGCAAATATAATCATTTTTTATAAGGAAAAGGGATGTACCATTTACCCTTAAATTTCTTATTTTGAGACTCTTTAGATAAAATTTCTTTTTTATGGTTCCACGCAAATAGGACATAATAATCATTATCTGTATTAACGTCGTAATTAAAATTATTTACAGGAATATGAGTTCCAGGAGATAACTTATTTTGCTTTAATTTTGTTATATCAAAAATTTCAGAAATTAAATTTTTATCAATTTTACAATAATTTAGAATAGTAGTACTTTTTGAAGTAGCCCCATAACCAATAATATTAATATTTTCTTTTTTCATTTCTAATAAAAATTTTTTAAATTTTTTTTTAAAATTTTCACAATTTTTTTTGAATTTTAAATATGTACTCATCAAGTGTAATCTATTTTTTTGTTCAATTTTCAAAATATTTTGTATTTGTTTATAATTTTTAAAAATTCTTTCTTTTTTTAAATAATATCTCATGGATCCTCCATGAGTATTTAGATATTCTGTTTTGAATAAATTTAAATTATATTTAGAAAAAATATTTTTTACAGAATGAGCTGAAAAGAGGAAGACATGCTCATCGTAAATTTGATCAAATGAAGTTTTTTCAATAACATCACCGAGATATGGATCTTCAAATATTAATACTCCATTGTCATTTAGTAAATTAGAGATACCTCTAGCTACATCATTGATATTTGGAATATGACACATTACATTTGCCGAATAAATTAAATCAGCATTTCCATATTTATCCTTAATTTTTTTAGATAACTTGAAACTAAAAAAATCAGAAAGTACTGAAATACCATTTTTAGCAGCTTCTTTTGCAACATTTTTAGATGGCTCAATTCCAAGATGCTTATATTCTTTAAAATTTTTTATAAAAATTCCATCATTGCAGCCAAGTTCAATTACAAATGAGTTACTATTTTTAATATATTTTTTTTTAATTTTTGAGCTAAGAAGTTGAAAATGTTTGACCATTCCTTTGGACAAGCTTGAAAAAAATGGATAATTTCCGTGAAACATTTTTTTTGCATTTGGTTGTTTTTTAATTTGAAAAGTTTTACAAAATTTACAAAAACATGTTTCTAAATTGTAAAAATATTCTTTGGTTATTTGATTTTTTTTTAAAAAACCATTTGCAATTGGCATTTTTCCAAATGACATAAAAGGAGTAATAATAGTATTGCAAACTCTACATTTCATTTTTATTGTTCGATAATTTTTTTTAGATAGTTTGAATATTCTATATGTTCAATTTTATCAATTAAATTTTCTAGTTCTATGGTACCAATAAAACCCATCCTATATGCAATTTCCTCAGGACAAGCAATTTTTAATCCCTGTCTTTCTTCTACTGATTGCACAAAATTAGAAGCTTCAAGTAAAGATTTAGAATTTCCTGCATCCATCCAAGTAAAACCTCTATTTAATTTTATATACTCTAGATTATTTGACTTAATAAAAAAATTATTAATGTCTGTAATTTCTAGTTCACCCCTTATGGACGGCTTTAAAGATTTAGCAATTTCAACTACTTCATTTGAATAAAAATATAAACCAGTTACAGCCCAGTTTGAAACAAAACTATCTGGTTTTTCTATGATTTTTATTAATTTTTCACTTTTAAATTTAGCAACACCATATTGTGATGGATCATTTATATTAAAAAGAAAAATTGTTGGTTTGTCAAAATTTAAAATGGTTTTTTGCAATATATCTGAAAATGAAGAACCATAAAAAATATTATCACCTAAAATAAGAGCAACATTTGAGTTATCGATAAATCTTTCACCTATTATAAAAGCTTCAGGAATTCCATTTGGGTTATTCTGAATTTTATAACTTATAGAAATACCCCATTGAGAACCATCTCCTAATAAATTTCTATAATTTTCTTCATCTTGTTCTTTTGTAATAACAAGAACTTCTCTTATGTTTGAGAGCATTAAAGTAGTTAGTGAATAATATATAAGAGGCTTATCAAATACGGGTAATAGCTGCTTGGAGATAGTTTTAGTAATTGGCCACAATCTTGAGCCTAGTCCACCTGCTAAAATTATTCCTTTATTCATTTTAATTTTTTTTAAAAGATAAATACCAATTGATAGTATTAATTAACCCTTTATTGATACTAATTGAAGGTTTAAATCCAATAGTTTTATATATTTTTGAAGTATTTAGATCATATCTAAAATCATGACCTAATCTATCATCAACAAATTTGATAAAATCATTCAAATTTTTTCTTCTATCAATTTTAATTTTTTTATTATTTTTTAATAATTTAATAATTTTCTTTACCAAATAAAGATTGCTAATCTGATTATTTCCACCTATGTTAAAGGTAGTATTAAATTTTCTTTTCTTAAAAATTTTAATAAGAGCGTCACAGTGATCATCTACATATATCCAATCTCTAATATTTAAACCATTTCCATAAATAGGTATTTTTTTACTCAACAAAATATTATTTATTACTTTTGGAATTAACTTTTCTTTATGTTGATTTGGCCCAAAATTATTTGAACAATGTGTTATTACGTAAGGTATTTTATATGTTGTCCAAAAAGATTTAATTAATAAATCTGCTGCAGCCTTTGATGATGAGTAAGGGGATCTTGGATCAAATTTGGTATTTTCATTAAATTTTTCTTCATTAATTTGTAAATGACCAAAAACTTCATCCGTAGAAATTTGAAAAAATAATTTATTTTCTAAATCATTTTTCCAATACAAATGTGCATTTGATATTAAATTATGGACACCAAAAAAATTTGTTTTTACAAAATTGTCAGACTTTTTAATTGAATTATCAACATGAGTCTCTGCAGCGAAATTAAAAATAACATCAATTTTATAAATATTAAATATATTTTTAACTAAATTTTTATTACAAATATTTCCTTTTATAAATTTAACATTTTTAATATTTATATAATCTTTAATGTAATTAAAATTGCTAGAATAAGTTAGATTATCTAAAAGTATCAATCTATTGAACTTAACTTTTTTTAAAAAAATTTTTAAAAAATTGGCTCCTATAAAACCTGCAGCGCCCGTAATTAATATATTTTTCATTTTTATTTTTTAAGATTTTTAAGGGTTTTAAATATTTCTCTTTTCATATTGCCTTTAAATTTAAAACCTTTGTTAATAAATTTATTTGGTGAAACCTCAAAAGATAATTGGTTCATAATTTTACTATTTACGAATTTAAATTGAACGTTTTCATCATATAATTTTAATATATTTATAATATTTTCAACAGTAAAATTTTGAGTAACAACATTATAAATTTGATTATCAAAAAAATTTTTTTTAATTATAAAAATTATTGCTTTAGAGGCGTCATTAAGAGATAGGTAAGGTCTTTTTTGCCTCAAAGCTGTTTTCCATACCGAAATTGGTTTTTTTTGATATAATTGCCAACAAAATTTATTAACTGCAGTGTGAAACCTCATACCAATAGAATAGCCATAAATAGTTCCAAATCTTAAAATTACACCATTCAATTTTTTTTTCTTAAAACTATTTAAAATAATTCTTTCTTCTTTAAGTTTAAAGAAGGCATATGGACTTTGAGGTTTCAATTCAGACTTTTTACAATTTTCATCAACCAAATTATTTTGTGATCCATAAACACTTGTAGTTGATATAAAAATTAATTTAGTTTTAAATTTTGAGCATGACAGAACAATATTTTTAGTAGTTTTAAAATTATTATTTTTAATTCTATTTGGAATTAAAACACTTGATTGAGCATCAGTAATAGCAGCTAAATGTATAACAACATCGGCATATTTAATATAATCATCAATTATTTCTTTTGATAAATCCTTTTCAATAAAATCAACATTACTGTGTTTTGCAAATTGAAATAATGTGGCATATCTATTAGTAGATAAATTATCGAACACAGTAATTTTTGATTTAGAAATATTTTTTACTAAATCTAAAATTAGATATGAACCTATGTGTCCTAAACCACCAGTAACTATAATGTGCATAAATAAATTACTTGGTTATATTTATCCCAAGCATATGATCTCGATTACCCTTCCATCTAAAATGTTCTATTGAAACTAATTTTAGATTAATTTTTTGAATTATTTTTATGATTTTTTTTTCAGTATAGCAGTTATGATGAAACTGACCTTCTCCATTTTGACTACCAAATATCATCGCAGTTAAATAACCCCACCTATTATTTGGTTCGTAAGTGTATGTACCAAACCAGTGTTGATCTGATATTGATTTATGATCATTTTTAAAAAAATCCTTCCAGTCATCTTCAGCCTCTAACCATTGTCTTGCAGTTTTTTCAAAATTTGGTGTAGAAATATAGAGTTTTCCATTACTTTTTAAAACTCTCGCGATCTCTCTAAAAAAAGCTTCTTCATGTGTGAAAGGTATATGTTCAATTAATGCCTCACATAATATTTCATCAACTTCGTTATCAGCAAAAGGTAAATTATAAATATCATACTGCTTTAGAATTATGTCATCTTTTATTTTCAAATTTGGATACCTTTTTTCAAGTTCTTCCTTAGTATCCATATCTATATTAATATATTCTTTAAGCGGTCTTCCTCCACATCCAATATTTATTTTAATCATTTAACCTCTTAATATTTTTTTATACTCATTATAATCACGAATATAATCTCTTTTCTCATAATACCTATTACAAAAAACTAATAAAACAGTGTTTTTTGTAAAGTATCTTTGAGAACACCATATCATAGGGGGTATATATATTCCTTTACTAAATTCATCTAATATTATTTTTTTATTTTTAAATGAGTCAGTATATTTAATCTCAATTTTACCGTTCAAACAAATCATAAATTGCTTACATTTGTAATGCGCATGCTCTCCCCTAATTCCTTTGGTGTTAGTTACAACAAAAGATCTTTTACTTTTAAAAGGAATTGAAATATTTTTTTCGAATACTATTAATTTATTTTTATCTAGAATATTTTTTTTTAAATTTATTATTTTTACATCTGAAATACTCATTAAGATTCACTAATCATATTTGTTATACCTTTTTTTAAACTGATTTTAGGTGACCACTTAAAATCTTTTTTTATTCTTTTAATTGATGTTTTAAAGCTTCTTTTTTCTATTTGCATTGAGTTTTTTGGCCATTTAGTCATATATAATTTAACCTGAATTTTTTTTTGTTCTTTTATAATTTTTATAATATTTTTAAATAAATAAATTAGTGTATAGCTTTTTCCATTACAAAGATTATATATTTGATTATTTGCATCTCTTTTTTTTAATTTAATTAGTAAATCAATAACATCTTCGATATGTATAAAATCTCTTAGATAATTACCATTACCATATAATGTTAATTTATTGCCCATAATTGCTGACTTAATAATATTATTAACTATACCTCTATTTTTAGATTTTGATTTACCTGAAGACTCTCCATATACATTACTTAATCTAAATATATTTGTTCTTATGTTAAATAATTTTGAATGATCTAGTAATAATTTTTCACATACTAACTTATGATTATCATAAACACTCAATGGTTTAGGTGTATAATTTTCATTAATTTCAGAATTTTTGGTATTGCCATACACGGTAACAGTAGATGTGTATATTATATTAGTTATTTCTTGTTTTGACTTTAAAACATCAATTAGACATTTTAATGGAATGACTGTATGTTCATAATGCAGCATAGGGTTTTTTTCTGAAAATTTTAAATCATTATTAAATGTTAAAAAATAAATTAATTTTGAATTATAAATAATTTTTTTATGACTTTTTTTTAAATCAGTGAAATTATTATAAAAATAATCAGACTTTATAAGTTTTAAATTTTTTTCCGTACTCAGTTTTTCTCTGAGTAAACTTCCAATATAGCCAGAGTAACCTATAATTGTTATATATTTATTATTAGTATTCAAATTAGTAATTTATTTTGGCAATTTATTTTTTATTAATAATTCATTTAAACTATTATAGGCACGATCTCTTTTTGATATTATAGGTTTAGCAATTGGCCATTTAATATTCAGTGTTTTATCATTCCATATCACCCCGCACTCATTTTTTTTTTTATATGTTTTATTTACTTCATAATTTACTATAGCATTTTCAGATAACACTACAAATCCATGTGCTACTCCAGGAGGCATAAAAATTTGCAAGTTAGATTTTTCAGAAAGAATAAAAGTATCATATTGCAAAAAAGTTTTTGAATTCATTCTCAAATCTACTACAACATCAAAAATTCTTCCTGAAATTACAGACACTAATTGAGACTGAGGATCTTTAGATTGAAAGTGAAGACCTCTTAATACATTTTTATTTGATAAAGAAATATTAGATTGGACAAAATTAGTCAAAGATTTTGAAAATTTGAACTCTTTTTTATTATAAATTTCAAAAAAGTAACCTCTTTTATCTTTAAATTTTTTATATCTAATTTTAAAAACACCATTTATTTTTGATTTTGAGCAATTAATCATAATATTTCCAATTTTCTGATGTTTTTTTGTAATCTAAAAATATGTTAGATAGTTTGTCAGAAAATTTTTTATCATTCCAATTATTAAAGAATTTTAGTTGCGTATTAACTCTATTTTTTCTATACAAAAGATCATCAAATAAATTGATAATTTTTTTTGCAGTACTTTTGGGACTATTTAAATCTATATACTCAACTAAATTACCAAACTGTTCTTGAAATTCAGGAATATCAGAATAAAATACAGGGCATTTATTTATAATTGCTTCTAAAGGAGGTATATTATTAGGTCCATTAAAAGAAGGCATTAGTAAGCAGACAGCATTTTTATAAAAATACTGTATTGAGTCATCCTCTACAAAATTAAAAAATTTTACATTTTTTTCTAAAGCAAGTCGAGAACAGGTTTTTTTTAAAAAATCAAAAGTGCTATGCAAACCTGGATTTGAGCCAACAAAGTAAACATAAAAATTTTTACCGTAAAAATTATTAATAAAGTCTAAAACTTTTAAAATATATAAATGATTTTTATGTGCATAGAATGTTGCCGGATAAAAAATATAATTACAATCCAAACTATATTTTTCTTTAAAAAAAATTTCAGAGTCAGAATTTAGCTGAAACTTATTTGGCAAATAAGGTAATATTTCTATACGATCAGTAAATATATTATAATATTGTTTGACTTGATTTTTAAGATATTGAGAACATACAATAATTTTAAATGCTCTATTTAATGCTTCAAAATAAAAATTATATCTTTTTAAAAACTCATTATTTTTAGATAATTCTGGATATTGATTGTGTGAATGAAAATTTAAATCAAACAATGTGAAAATAAAAGGTAAGTTTCTTATTTCTCTAAATAAAAGAGATGGAGATGCAAAATATACTAAATCTATATTATCTTTTTTGAGATTATTTTCTAAAGAAAAATTAAAAGTTAAATTGAATTTGTTAATAAGTTTAAGTTTAGGTCTTTTTGATATATTAGATATATTAATTAATATTTTATTGAATAAACTTATACTTAAAAAAAAATCAAAAATAATATGAAATAAATTTTTTTTTATTAATTTTATATTGATATTATAAGACTTGTAATATTTTATAATTTTTTTAGATTTTGAATAATAAATGTAATTTAGATCCTGATTTTTATAATTTTTTAAAATTGTTAGATTTAAAAGCTCATACTGAAAAGCTCCACCACTTTGATTAGGGTTAGAAATAATAACAGCTATATTCATTTATATATTCTATAAGCTAAATATAAAATCTTTATAGTATAAATTAATTTAAATTTAAAACTTATGTGCTTAATATCTATAATAAATTTTTTATAAAAAAATATTTTTAATTTTTCAAAAAAATTAATTTTGATATTTCTTTTTAAAACATTTGCAGAATTATGAGAAAACCAAATAATTAATTTATAAAAAATAAAGTTTCTAAAAGGATTACTTAAATTATTAACATTAACTAATTCTTGAATTTTCATTAAGAATTCATTTTCTGCTGTATTATATGCATTTAAGTCTGTAGATCTTACAGAAATTGAGTCTTTATGAGTTCTTAAAAAAACCAATTTAATATTTTGCCATAAAATTGTTCCTTCTGAAGAAATTAAAATTGGCAATAAAGAATCACTATAAGGACCAAATGAGTTTCCAAGCTTTGGATGACCTCCAATTTTTTTTAAAACAGATGTTTTGATCACTCCATAACAACCTATTAACTTTATATTACTAGTTGAATATTTATTAATAAACGATTTAAAATTTAATTTCTCAATATTTTTTTCTAAATTAACTAATCTATTGCAATCATAATTTATACCTTGAGAATAGGATGAATAACTAGCTACTATAGAAGGATTTTTTTTAATATTTTTAATCATAGCACTTAAAAAGTTCTTATGCATCAAATCATCATCTGCTAACCAAGTAAACCATTTTGTCTTTGATTTGTTTAATAAAAAATTCATATTTGAAAATTCACCCAGTGATTTACTATGATTAAAAAATATGACTCTATCATCTTTAGTAATTCCCAAGTTATCAAAATTAATATTACATTCCGTATAATCATTGCCAATTAAAATATGAAAATCTTGATGTGTTTGCTGAAGAATTGACTGAATAGCTTCTTTTAAAAAATCATTTCTATTGTATGTTGTAATTGCTATAGTGATTTTAAAGTTATTCATTTAAAACTTATTTTTTTAATAAAATATTTTAAAATATTTTTAATTGAACTAGGTATGATATTAATTACGAAAGTAAATAAAAATAAATTTGGATCTGTTTTCTTTACTAATTTAAATCTTATTTTATCTAAATAAAAATTTGGGGATATTATTTTTGGATCCATCTCAATTTGAAGTGAGCTGGTTTCTATAGAACTATATAATTTAAAAGATTTATTATTTTTTGTTGTAGCCAAACGATCAAAACCAATATTTTTAACTAGATTAACCTTTGGAGCAATTGTGTATCCTCCAGCTTTTATCATCGCATAAGTCCATTGAGTAGACCAAATATCATGCTCTTTCTTTAGAGCGTTATCAAAATATATTTTCATCCATTTTATAATTTTTTTATTTTTATAGTATTCAAGAAACATTTTATAATCTTTTGAATAATTATATTCTGATATATCTGGTTTAAAAAGGTTCCATGCTCTTTTCCAAGTCGCCCAACCCCAGATATCATTAATTGTAGTAAAGTAATAACTTTCCTTACATAGATCATTATTCATTAAGAAATTATTTCCTGATATTTGCATTACTTTATTATTATTTTTATATTTACTTAAATTATATTCACAAAATTGAAAAAAATCTGAATTTGGGATACAGTCGTCTTCTAAAATTATGCCATAATCATTTATATTAAAAAACCAATTTAATGCTTCAGTCACTGCAACTTTGCAACCTAAGTTTTTAGTATTAAATTTTTTTTGAATATTGCATTTCCAAGGAATATTTTTAATTAAATCTTTGATTATTGCAATTTGCTTTACATCATTTATGTTATCTTTTCTAGGACCATCTATTGAAATAAATAAAATACTTGGTTTATTAACTCTCAAGGCTTCAATCAGTTTTTTGGTACTTTCTGACCGATTGAAAAATAATAAAAGTACAGGGGTATCCATCTATTTATAATTACATAAAATATTTTTCAACTCTTTAGTTACTATATTGATATCTTCAATTTTCATTCCTAATCCTGATGGCAAATAAAAGCCCCTACTAGACATATATTCAGCATTAGGATGTTTGTCATATTTAAAATAACCAAGTTTTTTTAAAATTGGTTGTTTATGCATTGGATAAAAAAAAGGTCTGGTTCCAATACCCATAGAATTTAATTGTTTAACTATTTCCATTATTATATTTTTTTTTGTTTTAATTAAAATTCCATAAACCCAATAAAGATTGTTTGAATATTCATTATTTAACATAGGTAACTGTATGCCTGGTACGTCAGATAATAGTTTAGTATATCTTGAACCTATATTTTTTTTTATCTTAATAAACTTATTTATATTTTCCAACTGAGATAGTCCTAATGCTGACTGAATATTAGTAAACCTATAATTCCAACCAAGTAAATCATGTTTAAATCTTTTTTTATTGTTAAAGCCTAAATTTCTTAAAAGTTTCAGTTTTTCATAGTATTTCTTATTATCTGTTAAAATTATTCCACCCTCTCCAGTTGTGATAAGTTTATTTGCATAAAAGCTAAATATACTTAAATGCCCAAAAGAACCACAATATTTATTTTTATATTTAACACCATGACTCTCAGCCGCATCCTCAATTATATGTAAATTATATTTTTTTGCTAAGTACATTATGAAGTCCATATCGCAAGATAGTCCATAGGTATGAACCACCATTATAGCTTTTGTTTTTTTTGTAATTTTTTCTTCAATTTGAGTAACATCCATATTCCAATCATCTAATTTTGAGTCAACCAAAACAGGAGTAATTTTTTTTTTTATAAGTGGGAGTATGCAAGAAATAATTGTAAATGCAGGAATAATTACCTCATCACCTTTTTTTAAGTTTAAAGTTTCAATAGACAACTCTATAGCTGCGGTTCCATTAACAACACTAACGCCATATTTTTTACCAATATAATTTGCAAATTTATTTTCAAATTTTGAAACATACTCACCTTCAGATGAGACCCAACCTGTGTTTAAACAATCTAAAACATATTTTTTTGCATTTCCAATTATTAATGGCTCATTGACAGGAATATTATATTTTTTTGCTTTCATATAGAGTATTTGTCTTTTTCAATTTGATACGGCCCCTGTTTAACCTCTAAAATTTCAGAGTCTTCAAGCATTATAAAACCGTGACCACAATCACCAATTAAAATTGTATCACCTTTATTTAAAATTTTACTTTGTAATTTAGCTTTATTTTTATCATAAAAGTCAATCTGTACTTTTCCTTTTCTAATAAATAAAACTTCGAATGTTTTTGATATTTTCCTTTTTGTGCTAGAATGAATGTGTGGTTTAATTCTATAATTTTTACTTCTATTCATATAACCAAGTTGTAATTCAAAAGATTCTGGAGTAAAAAACTTTATATTTTCATCAACATAGTTTGACTTTATAATAATTGATATCAGTTGATTATTATTTTTAATATATTCAATCATTGATTTTTATTGTCGTTAATTTTTTATTATCTATTTTAAATATTTTATTACAATGTTTCAAGTTATCAAGCTTATGTGTAATTAATATTATAGTAATTTTTATATTTAACTCTTTTAAAAAATTTATAATTGATTCTTCATTTTTTTTATCTAATGAATTAGTTGATTCATCTAAGATCAATATTTGCGAACTATTATATAAAGCTCTGGCAATACCTATTCTTTGAATTTGTCCTCCAGATAATTGAATACCATTTTCACCAACGACAGTGTTTAATTTATTTGGTAACTGTTGAATAAATTGATCAAGCTGAGAGTTTTTAAGTACGCTGTGTAATTTTTTATCTTTTTCTAAAAAAACCTTGTTTCCAAATAAAATATTATTTTCAATTGTGTCATCAAGTAAGAAAACTTTTTGTGGAACATAACCAAATAAATTTGTAATATTTATTTTCTCTAAATCAACTCGCTCATTATTTATTAAATAGTTGTATGATTTAGGGATTAAAAGACCTAATACAATATTTATTAAACTTGTTTTTCCTGAGCCACTAGGCCCAACAATTCCAATAAAATCTCCTTTATTAATTTCAAAAGATAAATTTTCAAAAATTGTCTTTTTTCTTTTTGGATATTCGAAGTATATTTTTTGAATTTTTAAATTATTAAAAAAGAAAGCTTTATCTTGTTTATTTTTAGAGTTAAGATTTAATTCATCACTTACTAAATTTATAGCTGGTTCTAAATAACGTAAATCTTGTAAACAATTAAGAATTCTGCTGGCAGAAGGTAAAAGTCTAAATGATGCGGCTCCATATAGAGCTAATGAAGTAATAATCATAGCTGAATTATTTGATGTTTTTAAATATAAAAAAAATAAAATAACAAAGCTAGAAATAACTATAAGTTCTATCCATAATCTTGGAAGATTTGATAAAAATCCTGAATACTGAACTGATTTATATTTTTTAAAACTATTGAATGAATAGTTATTTTTAAAAAAATTTAATTTTCCATATATTTTTACTTCTTTTATCGCACCTAGACTGTGTTGAATATCTTTTATTCTTAGAGCTTCATATTTTTGTCTTTCCTCTCCCCATTTTAATATTAACTTTTGAAAAAATAAAAAAAAAATACAACTACAAAAAATTATTATGAAAAAAATAAACAACGTTGCTTTTGGGTTAACTACTAACATCAAGGTAGTAATGCCTAAAACAACCAAAATCTCAGTTACTAAAATAAAAAAAACTTTAAAAGCGTAAGTAAAAGAATCGACCTCATTAACTAAATTTCTTATTATTTCAGATGATTTTTTAGAGATATGAAAAAGATAACCTTGCTGTAAATAAATTAAATATAGTTTTTTATTATAAAACAAATTAATCTTAAAAATTAATTGATTTTGAAACCAAGCAACAAGAATGAGAAATAAAATTTTAAATAAAAATACTAAAAATAAAACAATTGCTGCAACAACAATTAAATTATCTATATTAAATAAATTGGAGGCATTTAATAAAAATTCATAAATTAAATAATTCATTGATGATGGATTAAGAATACTATCAAGAAATGGTATAACCATTCCTATACTTAATGTTTCCAAAAACATTCCAAAGATAAGTAATAAAAATAAAAAAGAAAATGAGAAAAAAAGTTGGCTATCAATAATTGAGTATAATTTTTTAACTATGTTCATTCAATAATAATTTTAAGAATTTAAACTTTCTATCCTTATATCATTATCAACCATTTCTTTAATCATCTCATTAATGGTAATATTATTTTTCCATTTAAGAATTTTTTTTGCTTTTGTATTATCTCCTTTTAAAATTGGCACCTCGGATGGTCTAAAATATTTTTTATTTACCTTAATTATTATGGAACCCTTTTTTAGAGGCGTTTTAAATTTTGAATCTATCAAAACTATCTTGGCGTACTCATTATGACCACTTCCTATCCATTTAATTTTTATACCAAGATAATGGACAACTTTTTCAATAAATTGCTTTACTGACAAAGAATTTCCAGTAGCTATGACAAAATCATCAGGTTTTTTTTGCTGCAACATTAGCCATTGCATTCTTATATAATCTTTTGCATGTCCCCAGTCTCTTTTTGCATATAAATTCCCAATATAAAGGTGTTTATCTATTCCTAAAAAAACCCTTGCAATACCTCTGGTTATTTTTCTTGTAACAAATGTTACTCCTCTTCGAGCTGATTCGTGGTTGAATAATATTCCGTTAGAAATAAACATATTATATGATTCTCGATAATTTACAGATATCCAATAAGCAAATACTTTAGAAACTGCGTATGGACTAGATGGATAAAAAAAGGAACTCTCTTTTTGTGGAACTTTTATATTTTTACCAAACATTTCTGATGAAGATGCTTGATAAATTTTTATTTTTTTATTAACTGTTTTACATGCTTCTAAAAGCTTTAATGTTCCAATTGCATTAGTTTCAGCAGTATATATAGGATTTTCAAAACTTACCTTAACATGACTTTGCGCTGCTAAATTATAAACTTCGGTTGGTTTTATTTTTAATATAAGTTTGATAAGAGAAGATTGATCATTCATATCCCCATAATGAATTATAAAATTTTTTTTGCCCTCAAAAGGTTTTTGATAAATAGACTCTAATCTTGATGTATTGATTGAGGATGATCTTCTTATTATGCCATGTACAATATATTTTTTTTCAAGAAGAAACTCAGCAAGGTAAGATCCATCTTGTCCCGTGACTCCAGTTATTAATGCAATTTTTTTTTTCATTACTATTGTTTAGATAAAAAATCTTTATACGTTAATTCAATACCTTCATCAAGGTTAACCTTTGGAAACCAACCTAATTGATTAATAATCGACGAATCTATTAATTTAGATCTTACGCCGTTTGGTTTAGTATTATCATATTTTATTTTTACATTTATACCAACTATATTAATTATTTTATTTGCTAACTCATCAATCGCTATTTCCATTCCTGACCCAATGTTAATAATATTTAATGATATTTTATTTTGATTTTTCATAATTAAAATACTTGCTTCTGCTAAATCATCAACATATAAAAACTCTCTTAAAGATTTGCCATTCCCCCATAAAGTAAAATCGTTTCTTTTTTCTATTTTACAATTATGTGCCTTTAATAACAGCGCAGGAAGAACATGAGATTTTTCTAAATCATAATTATCATTTGGACCATATAAATTTGTCGGCATAAGAGTTAAAAAATTTTTATTAAAATCCCTATTAATAGACTCACATAATTTTAGCCCTGCTATTTTGGCAATTGCATAAGGCTCATTAGTATCTTCTAATTTTCCAGCAAGAAGACTACTCTCGTTAATAGGTGTATTAGAGAGTTTTGGGTAAATACAACTAGAACCATAATTTATTAACGACTTAAGACCAAACTTGTGTGCACAATAAATTACATTAAATTGGATGAGAGTATTTTTATAAATAAAATCAGTTCTATTTAAATTATTTGCTGATACGCCCCCAACTAATCCTGCTGCATTAAATATAAAGTCTGGTTTTACATAATTAATGTAATTAGCAACTTTGTCTATTGACTCTAAATCTAATTCACTTCTAGATGGCGTGAATAAATTTTCATAATTATACTTTTTTAAGCATCTTACAATTGAGCTTCCTACAAGACCATTTGAACCAGTAATTAAAATTCTCATGTATATTTTTTATTAATGTCCAAATTACAAAATAATATTGAAATTTGAATAAAATAAATAATGTTTATCCAGTTATTAAAAAAATTACCCGAGGGCATGAAAGGCCATAAATTACAAAAAATCATAACAAAACTTAAATAACTTATATCATTTATATTATAATTAATATGAGATATTTTTTTAAATATAATTGATGAGCATATTAAAAAAAAAGCAAAAATTAAAATAAAACCTATAATTCCTGTCTCAGCTAAAAGTTGAAGATAAATATTGTGAGGATGTGTGGTACAATTTGTATTGAGCCATACTTTTTTGTTATTTTTATTAATATAATAACCTGTCTCATATTTTTTAGATTTACATAATTCTCTAAACATTTTTGGTCCATGACCAACAAGCGGTTTATCTTTGAACATTTTATATGCTGTAATATAATGCAAGGTATGTATAGATGAAAATATATTAAAACTTTCAAGGGATGAGTTTCTAATCTTTAAATTAAATTCATAATAGGTGTCAATAAACACTCTTTTAAATTGTTTTTGTTCAAGATATAGAGTTGAAGAAACTAATATAAAAGCAATTAATATGTATTTGATATTTTTTTTTAAAATATTCATATAAGAAAAAATTAAAATTGTTATATTAAGAAAAAAGATAAAGAAAGCAGTTCTTTCCCCACTAATAAAAATTACAAAGAAAACTAAAAGAAGATATATTAATAGTAGTTCATTTTCATATTTAAATCTCTTTTTAAATATTAAATAACCAATTATTGGTATTAGGTAAGTTCTGGATAAAAAAGAACCAAGAATTTCTTCATCATTAAAAAAACTACTAAGTTTAACACCATTATAAACGTAACCAAAAATATTTTTTCCAATCGAATACTGCAATAATGAGTCAACTAATAAAAATGAAATTATAATAAAAAAAGATAAGCAAAAATTTTGTAAAAAATTTTCGAATTCTTTTGATAAATAGTAAAAGACTATAACAAATAATCCAAATCTAAAATAAAATAAAGACGATTCTAAAGAGAGTAATACATTTTTTGAATATATTGAGCTAAATATTAAATAAAAACACCAAATAAAAAAAATTAAAACAAATTTATTTTTAAATAATGAATTTAATTCTTTTTTATTAATAAAAAAAAAAAAAA
>CESO01035680.1_pt1 | contig 37956 bp, 26 predicted proteins | sample 356341 | NCBI WGS metagenome assembly CESO01 (sample SAMEA2621812, study PRJEB7988) | marine metagenome | biome: marine biome (ENVO:00000447); feature: deep chlorophyll maximum layer (ENVO:xxxxxxxx); material: "saline water (ENVO:00002010), including plankton (ENVO:xxxxxxxx)" | depth 35 m | reverse complement strand
CGTCAATGTCCCCAGTGACGCCATTGATCAGCAGATGACCGCTTCTCTTGGCACACTTCAATCCCAGGCCCAGCTACCCGGATTCCGAAAGGGCAAGGCGCCTCGCCATCTCCTCCAGCGTCGATTTGGTTCGGCCATGCAGGAGGAGACCGTGCAGAAGCTGGTTCGCGAGTCCTACGAGAAGGCCGTCTCGGACAACAAGCTTGCTGTCCTGGGAGATGCGGAGGTCATCGGAGGAGAGGAAAGCCTCAAGCTTGACGAAGGCAAACCCTTCACCTTCGAACTCGAGGTCGAGATCGTTCCCGAGTTCGAATTCCCCGACTTTGAAAAGATCGAGATACTCCGACCCCAGCTCGAGGTCGGTGACGATCTCATTCAGGCAGAGATCGACAGGCAATGTCTCCGTGCAGGAAACGCCGAACGAATCGAAGGTGATTTCCAGCCGCTTGACCGCATGCTCGGCAGCATCATCGTCATGGGCGATGGCGAAGAAGAGCCCCTGTTCACTCATGACCAGGCACTGGTCGTTCTCCCCGAGTCGGGCGAGAAGGGACAGGTCCTGGGACTCCTCATCGAGGACATGAACGAGAACTTCAAGGGAACCAAGGTCGGTGACGAAGTCACGATCGAGGCGACCGGCCCGGATGCCCACGAGCAGGAGAACTTCCGAGGCAAGAAGCTGACCATCAAGTTCACCATCCACCTCTGCGAACGAATCTCCCCGGCCACCACCGCCGAACTCATCGAGCAGTTCAGCCTTGGAACGGAAGACGTCCTCCGCGAGCAGATCGTGATGGCCCTTGAGCAGCGAAGAGACGAGGAGCAAGCCTCGATCCTTCGTCGCCAAGGCATGGAGAAGATCACGGAAGCCGTCGATTTCGAGCTTCCCGAACGTGCCTCCGGCATTCAGATGCAGCGAGAACTGGATCGAATGAGACATGAAATGAGCTCATCGGGCGACTTGTCACCTGATGAGATCGAGATCAAGCTTGCAGAGGCCCGCGAGGACACCGAGGCAGGCATGCAGCAGAGAATGAAGTCCTACTTCATCCTCCAGCGACTCGCGATGCACATGGAGACCCAGGTCCACGAGAGTGAGATCAACGCCCGCATCGCCGCCATGGCCATGCAACGGGGTCTTCGACCCGACCATGTCAGAAGCGAACTCGCCAAGGCTGGACAGCTCCCCGTCATCGGTTCACAGGTTCGAGATGACAAGGCGGCCGATGCCATGGTCGCCAAGATGAAGATCAAGGACATCCCCGCAGATGAATGGGGAGACATGATCAAGGAATCAACGGGTACGACCAAGAAGAAGGCCCCCGCCAAGAAGAGCAGCTCGAAGAAGGCCGCCACCAAGAAGACGGCCAGCAAGAAGGCCTCCACGAAGAAGGCGAGCACGAAGAAAGCCACCACGAAGAAGGCTCCTTCCAAGAAGAAGAGTTCCTAGTCCGGCAATGGTGACAGGCATGCCCATTCCATTCATGCATCTCGCCTTGTCTGCAGATGAAGTCCATGGACAAGGCGCTGTTGCCGTCGAGGAAAGCGCGGCCGCCATACTCTGGCTGGTAATCCTCCTGGCCATGGTGCTCTTTGGTGGTGTGGTCGCGATGCTCATCAGAAAACGCTATCGATCGGTGAACGACGAGCCGCTCCCGTCGATCTTCAGTCTCGACACGCTTCGCAAGATGAAGAACAAGGGTGAACTCACCGAAGAGGAGTTCAAGAGAGCCTGTGAGCATCTGCATCGAGACGCGATTCCCAGCGAGCCGGCACAAGCCCCGCATGCGTCCATCGCCGATCCGGACCAGACCGATCAAACGGACTGATCCACCTTTTTCTTGAAACCTCAATCCACGCCCAGGCAAGCGGTTTTCCATTTTCCAAACGCTGTTTTACGTCACATTTGAATTCAATATCCCTCGACTCCAACTCAAATGGTGCCACAGTGCATGGGAGCATTCCGTTTCCCGAGATCAATCTGAGCATGGACTGAGAATCTGCCGGTACACTGTCGAGATACCTTCCAGGGGAGAAAGTCGCACGATATGCCTCGAAAAAGCGATCCTGACAACATTGACATGAACGAACCCTGCCTCGCCGATACCGATGGAGGCAACTTCACTCCAGAGGGCCCAGGAGGCTTTGGTGGTGGTTCCGGCAGCGGCTCTGGCGATGATGGCGGCGCTCACACCGGAGATGGTGGAGGCGATGACGGCGGTTTTCGTGGCCGAAGAGTGACGACCTGCTCCTTCTGCGGCAAGACTTCCCGTGAAGTGGGGCCAATGGTCGAAGGCCCCAATGACATCTACATCTGCTCCAACTGCACTGATCTCTGCCAGAACATATTCCGGCAGGAAAAGAGGCGGATGAGCAGCTCAAGACCGCTGTTCACTTCCATCCCCGCTCCCAGGCAGATCAACGAATTCCTCGATCAGTACATCATTGGTCAGAAGGATGCCAAGCGGACGCTCTCCGTTGCGGTCCACAACCACTACAAACGACTGAGCCACCTTGAGAACGAGGATTCCGAGGTCGAGCTGGACAAGTCCAATGTGCTCATGGTCGGCCCCACCGGAACAGGCAAGACTCTCATAGCGAGGACACTGGCCAAGATCCTGAATGTCCCCTTCGCCATCGGTGATGCGACGACACTCACGGAAGCCGGCTATGTGGGCGAAGATGTCGAGAACCTGCTGCTCAAGCTTCTTCAGGCAGCCGACTACGATCTGGATGCTGCCCAGCGAGGAATCATCTACATCGACGAGATAGACAAGATCGGCAAGACGTCCAACAACGTCTCGATCACGCGAGATGTCTCCGGCGAAGGTGTTCAGCAATCACTTCTGAAGATGCTCGAAGGCGTCGTGGCCAATGTTCCGCCCCAGGGTGGACGCAAGCATCCTGAACAGCAGTACATCCAGATGGACACGACACACATCCTCTTCATATGCGGAGGATCATTCGTCGGTATCGATGAACTCATCCAGAAACGCCTGGGCAAGCAGAGAATCGGTTTCTCGACTGATGTCGAGACCGACCAGACAACCGCGACCAATCAACTGGAAAAGCATGAGCTCCTGGAACAGGTCACCGCTCAGGACATCCTCCAGTTCGGTCTGATTCCGGAACTCGTTGGACGGCTGCCTGTGATGACTCCGCTCATGCCCCTCTCGAACGAACACATGGTCCGAATCCTGACCGAACCCAAGAATGCAATCATCAAGCAGTACCAGCATCTCTTTCGTCTCGAGGGAGCAGGCCTTGAATTCACCGATGATTCACTCATGCTCCTTGCCGACCGAGCCATGGCTCGTGGTACTGGAGCGAGAGCCCTCAGAGCCGTCCTGGATGAGTACATGCTCAACCTGATGTACGATTTGCCTGATCTTGACAACGCAGGTGTGACGTACGTCCTCGATGCGGATTCGATTGAGCGAGGGCTCGCCATCGAGGACCTGCCCAGAAGAACTGCCAAGGAATCCGCCTGATAGCCTCCAAGGGTCCGAAAAAGCCCCTCTCAAGGCATGCCCCAGCAACGATTTCACACCTATGGATTGGTTCTCGACGTCACGCCGGCTTCCTGTTAGGATATTCGGTCACCAAAAGGGCCTTCTACCGGCCCAGGAGCTTGCCCCATGCCTCGCGTATGCCACTTTACTGGTGCCCGAACATCTACCGGTCGCAGGATCCGCTATCGCGGTCTTCCCAAGTACAAAGGCGGAATCGGTCTGAAGATTTCAGGCCTGAGTCGCCGGAAGTTCAAGCCGAACATCCAACGTGTCACCGCGGTGGTCGATGGCAAGCCGACCAGGATCAAGGCATCCACAAGAGCCATCCGTAACGGCCTGGTCGTGAAGCCTCTGAAGAGAAAATACGGCTACACCCGCAAGCTCAAGGAAATGGCACAGGCCTCCTGAGCCCCTTCAAGCCGGTTCTCAGCAGTTCGAATTTCAATAATTTGCCTTTTCTCGGACCGTCTTGGCTGTTCGAGTTTGCCATTTCGCCTAGTCGGAATACTGTATAATTATAGCTGACCGGAATACCCTCTGGGTGCATTCGCCAAGTGAAGTCCTGACTGAACTTCCGCGGACTCCCTACAAGATTCCTTCTCACCGGTCCGCACCAGCCTGAACTTGAACGTATCCGGATCTGCATGTCCGTGCTGGTTTCTCATGACCACACGACAAGATGGCCCGGATTGATTGCAGGGAGCCGCAGGCCCCCTTCGTGCGGAAGAGACTTGAGAGAGGATTCGAACACCGTCAGATCCGATGGAGACGTGCCCCGGGCACCGGATAGGACGGTAGATACAACATGTTTTTTGACCAGACGGATATCGATCGGGTGCGCGATCAGACTGATCTCGCCGCACTCATTGGAGAGCATGTCGTGCTGAAGACCAAGGGTCGAGAGCACGTCGGGCTCTGTCCGTTTCATGACGACAAGAATCCCTCCTTCGCCGTTGTCACTCACAAGGGAAACCACTTCTACAAGTGCCATTCCTGTGGAGCCAGCGGCGATTGCTTCAGATTCACACAGGAGTTCCTTCAGCAGAACTTCGCCGAGTCGGTTGAATATCTCGCGGAACGCTGCGGCATACAGCTCGAACGTAAATCGAACGGGAACGATGGCCAGGACAGGAGTCGTTCCGATCGAAAGGCATGGCTTCGCAGAGCAGCACATGCCGCCAACGACTTCTTCAAGGCGACTCTGGAACTGGATGCCGGCAAGCGTGCCAGACAGATGGTCGACGATCGCGGCATCAACGACGAGATGGTCGAACGATTCGAGATCGGTGCCGCCCCGGCTGGCTGGGACGGCCTTCGAAACGCCATTGTCTCGGAAGACATGCCTGAAAAGGTTCTCGTCGCAGCTGGACTGCTCAAGAAGAGACAGGAAGGCGACGGCTCCTACGACGCCTTCCGCGACCGCCTCATATTCCCAATACACGACGACAGCGGGCACCCGATCGCCTTCGGTGCAAGGGCCATTGCCCCGGATGATCAACCCAAATATCTCAATTCCGCCGAGCACGATCTCTTCTACAAGGGAAAAACGCTCTATGGCATACATCTGGCACGACCTGCGATCGTCAAGAACAAGCAGGCCATCGTCACGGAGGGATATACCGATGTCATCGCCTGCCATGCGGCGGGATTCACCAATGTCGTCGGTACGCTCGGAACGGCACTGACTGACGACCATGCCAGAAAGCTTGCCAGGCTGGGCGATCGAATCGTACTGATCTTCGATGGTGACGAAGCCGGACAGAATGCCGCGGAACGCGCGGTTCGAAACGTCTTCCGCCACCCTGTCGACGTCGCCATCTGCGTACTGCCCGATGGCCTCGATCCCGATGACCTGCTTTCGATGGATGATGGGGCAGATCGTTTCCGCGAGGCTGTTGACAATGCCGCCGACGCCATCGACTTCCTGCTGGCTCGTTTCCGCAACCGCCTTGATTCAAGCGATGGACTTTCAGCCGGACAGCGTGTGTTGGAACAGTTCATCGAGTCACTCAGAGGCCTTGGCCTCAATGAAGCGGATGGACTGCGAAGGTCGATGCTCGTGAACCAGATCGCGGATCTGATGAATGTTCCTGCCAGGGATATCGAAGGACTCCTCCAGAGAAGCCGCCCTGTCCGCAATGGCGATGCAGAGCAGGCCGATCCAGCCCCACAGCCGATCGCCCCCACTGGCGCCCGCCATGTGGCCGAGCGCGATCTCCTCGCCATGTCGCTCTATCAGAGCGAGTTGTTCGCCGAGCTCGAGCGATCCCCGGACCTGGTTCTCTCTGAAGAACGATTTCAGGATCCAACGCACAGGGCATTGGCCGAGACCATGCGGGAACTTCTGAAGGAAAACCCGCCCACCATGCAGGCCATCCTTGGCAGCCTTGAAGAGGAGCCACTTCGAGAACTGGCCTCGCGACTCTATTTTGTGGGTGAACGACTGGTCAAGGACGCCCAGATACATGAACAGAAGAATCCCCTTGAGCGAGCTCATGAATCGCTTGAGCAGCAGATACAGGAAGAAGATCTACGACAGGATGTCGCAGATTGGCGAAACAGAGACCACACCGACGAAAGAACACCTGCCGATGTAATCAGGAATTTCGGAAGCCGCAAGAGGCGACCGAGCGCTATCCTGAGGACTGGCAGAGACGACTAGCCCCTAACCAGCCGACTCTCGGCGATTGACACCCAGGGCCCTTGGGCCCGTTGAGGAAGGATGAAACGTGAAAGCCCCTCTACCTCCTATGCACCCGAGTATCAGGGATCTGATACAGCACGGCGTGAAGCAAACCTGGATCAGCTATGAGGAAATCAATACCTCACTGCCGGATGAGATGGTACGCCCCGACAAGATCGATGTACTCCTTCAGATCCTGGACGATCTGGGTATCGAGCGCATCAACTACGAGGATCCTCGACTCCGACGCGGGCTCCCCTTCTACGCGCCCCTTCAGACAAATCTGAAGTTCAAGCGAGACAGCCCCTTCCGCACCTTTGGAATCCAGAATGTCCTCGTCGAGGAACCCGCGACGGAACAAAGCAGCAATGCAGAAGGTGATGAGAACGGCGTCGTGGATGCCAACGATGAGCTGCTGGACGAATCGGAAGCAGCCGAGATCACCGAGAACATGGAAGCAGCCGGATCCAAGAGAATCGACGATCCCATCCGCATGTATCTGACTCAGATGGGCACCATTCCACTGCTCACCCGTGAGGAGGAGATTCGACTGGCCAAGAAGATCGAGACCACTCGGATGATCTTCCGTCGCAAGGTCCTCGAATGCGACTATGCGGCGTCACAGGCGATCGAAGTTCTCCAGCAGGTCCATCAGGGCGATCTACCCTTCGACCGAACGATGAGGATTTCGACCGCTGAAGCCAACGCCAAGGAAAAGGTGGCCAAGAGAATTCCCGTCAATCTCGTGACGATCCGGGCCCTGCTCGCCAAGAACGAGGAGGACTGGGCTCAGATCGAGAACGATGCCGAGCCGAATGAACGAGTTCTGGAACGGATGAATCAGCGTCGACGCAAGGTCGCGACACTGCTTGAGGAATGCTGCCTTAGAACGGCCCGTATCCAGCCGTTGCTTCGAAAGATCCAATCCATATCCAGGAAGATCCACGAACTCACCAAGGAGCTCGAGAGAGCCGAGAAGAACCCCGAGCGACATCATCCAGAGGATGTCCAGGCCATGCGTGAGGAATTCACCGGATTGAGAGGCCTTGTTCAGGAAGCACCTGAAAATCTCAAGGAGAGACTTCGTCAGATCGAGGAGGTCTTCGAGGAATACGAACAGGCCAAGCGGGATCTCAGTGGTGGCAACCTTCGATTGGTCGTGTCCATCGCCAAGAAGTATCGCAATCGCGGACTGCCTTTCCTCGACATCATCCAGGAGGGCAACACCGGCCTGATGCGTGCCGTCGACAAGTACGAATACATGCGTGGCTACAAGTTCTCGACCTATGCCACATGGTGGATTCGCCAGGCCATCACGAGAGCCATTGCAGATCATGCCAGGACCATTCGTGTTCCGGTCCACATGATCGAGACCATGTCGAAGCTGAGAACGATCCAGAAACGTCTCCTGCAGGCCATTGGCCGTGAACCAACCATCGAGGAACTGGCCGAGCAGGCCAGCATGAGTGTCGAGGAGACTCGACGTGTCATGAAGATCTCCCGTCATCCGATCAGCCTCGATCGTCCTGTCGGGGAATCGGAGGATTCACAGTTCGGAGACTTCATCGAGGATGAGCGACAGGAGACGCCATCGGAGACCGCCACGAGTGAGATGCTCAGGGGCCGCATCAACGATGTGCTCAAGACCCTGACCTATCGTGAACGCGAGATCCTCAAGCTGCGATATGGAATCGGTGATGGCTACACGTACACCCTCGAGGAAGTCGGCCGCATCTTCAAGGTCACTCGTGAACGCGTACGTCAGGTCGAGTCCAAGGCCATTCGAAAACTCCAGCATCCTGTTCGACGCCGTCGACTCTCGAGCTTCATCGACGAACAGCAAAGCGATAAGGAATAGAACCACATCGCTGAAGGAATATGATCAGACGCGACCTCGAAGGGACTCCTTCGGGGTCGCGTTTCACATGATGCCCGGGAATAGACCTGTTGATCGTGCTCAGCCCAGGGCGGAATCGATGGCCTCGACAAGCCGCACAGGCTCGGGCAGTCGCCCGGCTCCATCCGTGCGACAGGCCTGCCAGCCGGAATCCGGCTCGAGGACATGAAACCCGTCCTCCTTGAGGATGGACAGGTTTCGACGAGTTGAAGGCTGATTGAGCATCGTCTCGTTCATGGACGGTGAGATCAGGACAGGACAGATCGAGCGGTCGATGGAGGCGGCCAGAAGGCTGACGGGATCATCTGCCCGACCTGTTGAAAGACGGGAGAGCATGTCCATTGTGCAGGGCGCAATCATCATCACCTTGGCTCGCCTGGCGAGCGCTATATGAGGTGACTCATGCGACTCGGAATGCTTCCAGGGATTTCGAAAGACGGGACGCCCCGAGAGGGATTCAAAGGTGACTTGACCGATGAATCGACGGGCATCTCGAGTCATGGCGACCGTCACATGTTCACCACGCTTGACCAGCGTGCTGACGACTTCCGCCATCTTGTACGCGGCAATTCCACCACAGATCCCGATGAGGATCGTTGGCTGTTCATTTGATTGGGATGGCGAATCCATCTGCAGGGGGGATCCAGGGGAACCTGGACTCAGACCTTCTCGAGAGGCCAACCAGCGCCGTTGGAATCCGATTCCGTCGTGGCATCCACCCATTCAGGAACTATCTTGCCCTGAACGATTTCCTCGATCACGAGCTCCAGGTCCGTTCGACCATCACGCTCGATGAGAGGGCGAGCACCATCAACGACCAGCTCCTTGAGCCTTCGTTGAATGAGGGCGCATAGCTTGAAACGTCCGCCCAGACGGTGAATCACTTCGTCGCTTCGCAGTGCCTCGATCATGTCTCATGCTCCAAGTTCAGCAGGCCCGGTCAGGAGCCCTGAGGTATCGCCAGAAAGGGCGAGTCGAGGATTCTAGCCCAATTAGAGCCCCTTGTCGATGCCCAGCCCTCCAACAAGCTCCTGAGGTGGTATCCTGCCGCCCTTTTGGCCGATACCTGACTCGGAGCCCCCCATCAGATCATGAGACTCAGCGCGACAAGACTTTCAAGAAGACTAAGCCATCGGCTTGGATTTCGTCGTGATTGGTATCTGGTGATCATATCGGTGGTCATTGGGCTGATGATGGCCGTGATAGCGACCGCCTTCATCGCGCCCCTGAGATGGGCCGATCAGATTGGCGAGAACCTGGCCGACAACCCACTCTTCTGGCTTCTTCTTCTTCTGGCACCGGCAGTCGGTGGCCTGCTGGTCGGACTGGTGAGAAAGATGATCAATGCCCCCGCCATCGGCCCGGGCATCACGACTGTCATCTACAGCGTCCGCCGCAAACGCGGATGGCTTTCCATGAAAGTCGGAATACAGCAATGGATCAACTCCTCACTGACGATCCTGAGTGGCGGATCGGCAGGTGCTGAAGGACCGATTGCCACAATCGGTGGCGCCATTGGATCGACCGGCAGCAGACTGCTTCATGGCAACAGCCAGGCGACCACCACCCTGCTTGGATGCGGTGCCGCTGCTGGCATATCAGCCGTGTTCAATGCGCCCATCGCCGGGATCTTCTTCGTCATGGAGATCCTTCTGCGCGACTTCTCCCTTCGCACGTTCACACCCATCGTCATCTCGTCCGTCGTGGCAGCTGCCGCTACCCAGGGCATCCTCCATGATCAGGCGATCTTCGACATCGGACTCAGCTTCGCCAGGAACGAAGGGCAGTTCCACATTTCACTACTGCCTCTCTACCTGATGCTTGGAGTGCTCTGCGGCATAGCATCGATCGGGTTTATCCGAGGACTCGAGTTCACCACACGATTCTTCGAAAGCCTGAATGTCCCCTCCATCGTCAAGCCTGCCATCGGGGGACTGCTCCTTGGAATGCTGGGACTGGGATGGATGCTCTCGACGGGCATCGATTCCATTCCGAATTTCTATGGAAACGGCTATCCAATCATCACCGACATGCTCCAGCCGGAACAGTATGAGAACCTCGAGACCGGCAAACTGCTCGATGGCTCTGGATGGCTGGCTCTCTTCATGCTCGCCACATTGGTTCTGAAGCTCGTCGGAACCTGCCTCACACTTGGTTCAGGTGGTGCCGGAGGCATGTTCGCCCCATCACTTCTCATGGGAGCCAGCATCGGTGGAGCAGTCGGCATCGGAGTCGATGCCATGGGCTGGCTTCCCAACGGAACACCGGCACAGTTCGCCTTGGTGGGAATGGCCGCTGTCGTGGCCGCCACGACCCACGCACCGCTGACAGCCATTCTCATCGTCTATGAACTCACCCGCTCGTACGAAGTCATCATGCCCCTGATGTTCGCAGCCATAGTGAGCACGCTGATTTCGAGATGGCTCTGCCGTGACAGCATCTACAGCGCCAAGTTGAGGGCCATCGGCCTGCATACGGGTTCGATGGGCGATCTGACCATACTTCGAAAACTGACCGTATCGGATCTCGCTATCCAGCAGGCGATGACCGTTGGCACGAACGACTCCGCCGCCACCATGCTGCGTCTCTCCGAAAGACATGGGGCAAGCGACTTCGCGGTCACCGATGACGACGCACATTATGTCGGACTGGTCACGTCGGAGGATCTCAAGGCGGCCCTGGTCTACCGCGAAGCGATACCGCTTCTTCAGGTCAATGAGCTGCAGCGGTCGAACCTTCCAACCCTGGCGATGGATGAATCGCTTGATCTGGTGCTCGAGAAATTCTCACGCTGTGATTCCGACGCACTCGCCGTACTAGACGTCGATGATCACAGCAAGATCCTCGGACTGGTCACGAGATCCGAGCTCATGCGACGATATCAATCCGCACTGGATCGGGATGAATGATGGGGATGCTGCGTTTTCGAAAAAGCTCACGCCTTCTCAACGGCAAGCAGTTTGCCCATGTCTACGCCTCGGGAACGGTCCTGAGACGTGGCCCGATTCGAATCAATCTCGCCGAGAACAACCTGGGCCATGACCGCCTCGGACTATCGATCCCGAAGAGAGCGGGCAATGCCGTCATGAGGAATCGAATCAAACGCCTGCTCAGAGAAGCGTTTCGATCGATGTCCGATCCCCCATCTCGAGGGCATGATCTTGTCGTCACCGTCAGAGCACATTCTCCGCTTTCCCCCGATGGATACCGGGCACTGCTCATGGAAGCACTTCGAAAGGCCTGCCGGTAAGCTGACGAGATGAGCACTCCAAGAACCCGAAAGAATTCACCTGCAGCCATGATCTGCATTGGCTTCATTCGAATCTATCAGGCGACATTGAGCCCCCTGATCGGCATGCACTGTCGATTCCAGCCCACGTGCTCCAGATATGCCGTCGAGGCCATCCAGGTCCATGGAGCAATCAAGGGTTGCTGGCTTGCCATGAAGCGACTCGGCAGATGCCATCCACTTGGAGGCGCCGGCTACGACCCCGTGCCTGATGTCGAGAAAAGCAACTCCGGAGATCCTTCATGAAGTCGCCGCCACCTGCCATCATCTGCATTGGACGAAACTATGCCGATCACGCCAATGAAATGGGTGGTGAAGTTCCGGAATCGCCGACGGTCTTCATGAAGAATCCAGCATCGGTCATCGATGATGGAGATCCGATCATCATCCCCCCCATCTGTGAACGGCACGGACCGGAGATCGACTACGAGGGTGAACTGGCAGTCATCCTGGCACACGATCTGACCGACGCCACTGCGGACATGGCAATGAGTGCCGTGAAGGGATATGCCGTCGCCAACGATGTCACAGCCAGATGGTGGCAGAAGAAAGGATCCGGTGGCCAGTGGATCCGAGGCAAGAGCTTCAACAGCTTCTGCCCCATTGGCAAGTTGATCGATGCCGACTCGGTCGATTGCCCCCAGTCACTCATGCTCCGGACAAGCGTGAATGGACGTGTCGTCCAGGAGTCGTCGACCTCCAAGATGATCTTCAGTGTGCAGGACCTGCTTGTCGAACTCAGCAGAGGCATGACTCTGCTCGAAGGCACGGTCCTCTTGACGGGCACTCCTGCAGGAGTCGGCGCCGGTGCCAGGCCACCTCGATTCCTCGATGACGGCGACGTGGTCGAAGTAGCGATAGACGGCATTGGAGAGATTCGGAATACCGTGCGAAGGGTCTGAGCCCTGGCTACTCGCCGAGACTCTTCTGCTTGGCCCCGACCTCCATACTTTCCATCGCCTCACGCTCGGCAGCCAGTTCAATGGCCATCTGAACGCGGAACGCCTCCAGACCAGGTGGTTCCGGGAAGGCCTCCTCAAGCGGAATCGCCTGAGACAATGGACTGCGGGAATATTCCGTCGACAACTGCCGGATCATCTGGTCATAGACCCTCAGTCTCAGCTGAGGCTCCAGATCATCGATCTGAGACCAGATCGTCATGCGTTCCTCGAAGGGTACGATCGGATCCAGCATCAATTGAAGGAAGGCGATCTGGGCGCTCTTGTCGAGAGTGGCCAGGATATCGCGAAGCCTGCCGACACCATTCATCTTGGTCGTGAAGTTCTGGTTCTCTGTGTTCCTGAAGTAGTCGGTGACCCATTTGGCGAAAGCAGCCGATTCCTTGTATACCTCGGGGCGGTTCTCGCCGACGCCGACGCGGTAGCCGTACCGCAACGCACCGATCACGTCGGCAGGCGCCATGTGCGGCTGCCTTTCGTACTCGCCCTGGGTCTCCTTGGCGACAAACACGTCGAGATCGACTGCATACTGGTTGTTGGGAGGAAATCCACCTCTACCGAATCGACTGTCGAGAAGGTCCAGAAGGTTCTGAGCCCGCTCGACTTCACCAAACCTGTAGAGCTCGCGGATGGCCCCGGACAGGAAGTTCTTGATGAAGACGATGAAGGTCTCTCCACCGGCTCCCTTGGCATCGAAATACTTCACGTAGAACCGCTCGAAATGATCATCAATGGTGTCGATGAACCTCGGCTCTGGAGACTGCCCGGGGAAGCCTGGCGAGAAGGGATCGAAGTAGATGCGACCGGTTCTGGCCAATGCCTGGAGTGCATGGGCCTGCTGACGATCGTTGTTGATCCGGAGTGTCTCGTCCTTTTCTGCGATGGAACGGAACTCGGCCAGATCCGAACCCCGCCGGGACCAGAAGTAGGAATGGGTATGTGGGTTTCGCCAATCCAGCGGCCCCACCTCTTCCGTGTACTGGGCCATCAACTCTGGATCCATGTTGTACTCGTCGAGCAGCACACGCTTTCGGGTGTGGGCAAGCAAGGTCTCCCAGGCGTCTGCGAAGTAGGGATCATTGCTCAACTCGTTGAAGAGCGAGAACATCCGGGAGCCTTTTCGGTCGAGCTCCTCCTGAAATCCAAGCTTCTCGGCGATGTACGACTGCTGATTGATGGCGTCCCACAGGGAATGCAGTTCGAGAAACCGCTGGTCCAATTCGAATTCAAAGGTGTCGTCGATGCCTCGAACGCCATCCTGAAGTCTTTCGACAAGCTCTGCGACCTCCGGAGATCTCTGTACGGCCGCCTCGTAGGTGTCGGGAGCATCGGCGATCTGGCGGATCCAGGCGATCCTGGCGTCCAACTCGACAGGTGGCTCGCCAAGCAGATCGTGCCATTCTCGAGCCCATTCCTTCTTGTAGTAGAGATGGGCATCATCCGTATAGCCGCCGACCTTGTGCGATAGCCAGAACGCTAGTTCCTTGTGGAGCTCGAGATCGTTCGGGTTGTAGCGGAGTCCTCGGTTCCTGACCAGATCGATACCAGCCTTGACCCATTCCCACCGTTCCTCAGGCGTGTTGGTGGCCACCGAGATGTTGTATGCCATGTTGTGGCCGTGAAACACCCAGACCGGTGCGAACCTCGGCTGGAGCTTGGTGATGAGATCAGTGTCCTCCATGACCTGGTAGTACTGACCTCGATCGACCATCATGTTGGCCTTGATCCAGAGGTAGTCCACGATGAGACCTCGCACCGCGCCGATGGCCGTACCCAATGCCACGAAGGGTGGCATGTTCTCATCCGCATTGTCGGTATATCGAAGCCCGTTGGACTCGGACTTGTCGATCAGATTGCCAAGAAGCCCACCACCCACGGACAGCCCGAGAATGACGACGAGGCACATGACGAGTTGAATGATTCGATCGCGTCCCATGGTCCTGCCCCTGATAAGGAAATCAGCCCTGACCTCCGCTGTAGATAGCCAACTGACGAGAACGGAGTACCAACCATCCCAGTACGAGGGAAAGGCCTCCCCAGATCAGTTCAAGTCGGATTAAACTGCTGAAAACCGATCTCCAGCTTACAAATCGGCCTTCGACCAGATCGGCAATGGGATGGTATTCACCAAATGCCCCCAGCATGAAGACCATGGCGTTCGCAAGACCTCGAACGGCGGATTCAAATCCCCATTTGATCACCTGCCCCATGTTCTGCCAGTCCACATCATCCACATTCTCCGGGAAGTACATGGTCAGGGAATCAGCCAGGAACGGTGCCATCTGACCTCCGACGAAGACCGTGAAGGCGCTGAGACAGGCCACGGGGAAATTGAGGAAGGTGGCAAAGAAGACACCCAGCGCCGCCAGCACGCCCAGCTTGACGAGGAGGATGAGGACGACTCTCAGGAAGTTGAGATCGAATCCACCCACCCGATACAGGATCTCGAATCGCCCCTTCTCGAAGAACAACTGCCCGTAGGCACGCCCTTCGGGAGGCTCGAAGTAGTTGAGAACCGTGATCTCAAGAGAGCCATCCTCCAGGATGAAGGATGAGGGGATGCGAACGACCTGTATGACCGTGGGAATATACTCCCTGAGTAGTATGGACTCCAGGTCGTCGTTGAACATGAATCCTGCGACATAACGCTCATGCTCGTCCAGTCGACCGATGATGAACTGATACGAAAGCGACAGCGGAGTCGGGCTGTTTCGAGCAGACTCGAGGCCGGTGAAGCGGAAGGTGGTAGCACCAGGCTGACCGTTCCTGAAGTACGGCACCGAGCGTTGTCTCAGTTCATAGGCCGAAAGGAGATCGCGACGGATCTTCTGCCGCATCTCCGGGAGAACGCCACGATCCTGCCAGGTACTGAACGCCGAATCGTCTTCAATGATCTTTTCGACCTGAAGGTCGAGGTCAAGACCGTCGGGAAGCTCGAGTTCAGGCCTCTTGTACCCTCTGGCTGCCAGGAGCTCTTCCGCCACGATGTAGCGATCCTCCTCGGCGGCGAGCCCCGTGGCCGTGCTGGTCGTCCTGAGATACTGGATGTAGAAGAACACGGAGACGCCCGCGACGGCCAGCACACAGGCATTGAGGCAGAGGATTCCGAGCCACTTGCCCAGCAGGTACTGGAAGTGACCGACCGGCTTGCTCATGACATGCCATATGTGCCGATCACGGATTTCGAAGGCGACCGTTCCACAAGCCAGCAGGAGCGTCATGCACGCGGCCAGCGCGAAGGTGTACTCGAGACTTCGACTCATGAAGTTCTGCAGCTGGTACCGAAGCATCGAATCCGTATCCAGAGTCAACGGCAGCAATGGCAGCATGACCAGAATGACCACGATGAACATCAGTGTCAGACGGGTTCTCGACGCTTCACGAATGAGTGTATTGGCAACCGAAAAGACCGCATTTGGCCATGAAAGCAGTAGCAGCATCAGACGTATGAGCAGCAGGAAGGTGAAGGTCAGCAGCCCGATACCCGCAATGGCGAACTGCAACTCGTCGAATCCCATCAATCCGAACAGCACGGCGGGTATGAATGTGAAGATCAACGTCAGAACGAATGGAACGAACAGTCCGATCCAGATGATCAACCAGAGCCAGCAGACGGCCACGATCCCGACGGTCCAGGTCGTGGAAGGCTGCATGAGCAACCATCGGGGCGTCCAGCTGAGCATGGCATCGACATCGGGCCGTATGGCCAGATAGACCGCGAGCTGTGGATTGACCATCTGGTCATCCTCGCCGAATATCTCAGGAAAATAGGATTCGTCGACCGTGAAGACACGATCGTTCACCCGTATCTCACCAGTCAACAACAGCGTCTGCTGATTCGACTCGGCGTCATCGCCTGTCAGGGAATCGAACAAAGCTCTCTGATTCGAATCCGCGGAGTAGCTGAAGCTGACGATCGGAGCCAGGTAGCCGATGCAAAGGCCCGTGAACACCAGACTCAATGCAAGACGGACCCATGTCCTCTCTTGAATCTGCTGCAGTTTTCGGTAAAAAGCGACGAGTCTCGTCATGAGTCACGTGGCTCCTTGTCTGTGTCGGTGGACATCAGCCCGTCGATCAGACTGCTGTCGACATCCTTGGGAGCATCCGGCGCGGCCCCCTTGGGCTTCCTCACTATAGGCTCCTCCTCCTTGGAGGAGAGCGTATCGAGAACGTCCTGTCGGACCTGCCCCTCATCGGGACCGTCATCGGAGACCTCTACGGATTTCATCACTGGTGCGGCCTCACGCTGGCTCACCAGGGAATCGATGAGGTCGTCTCCCTTGGCATCCTGCCTGAGGAAGGAGGCGGTCTCACCGGTTTCGGCAGCACCGGATGTGGCGATCTTCTTCTCCTGAGCCTGCTGGACCATCTTCATGAAGACATCTTCCAGTCGCTGCCTCGGCTCACGAATGCGATCGATCGCGACGCCCTCCATGTCCTGGATGACTTCCTCGAGCTTCACGATCGTCTCGGGCTTCAAGCGAGGAGCCTCGATGACGGTATGGTCCGAGTCCTTGAGCATCTCGTCCACTGTTCCGGAAGCCTGGATGGTGCCGCCATAGAGCATCACCATTCGATCACAGACATCCTGGACGTCGGAGAGCAAGTGGGAACTGAGCAGAATCGTCTTGTTCCTTGATTTCAGTTCGAGCAGCAGATCCTTCACCTGCTTCGTTCCGATCGGATCCAACCCCGAAGTCGGCTCGTCGAGGATGAGGAAGTCGGGATCGTTGACCAACGCCTGGGCAATGCCGATTCGACGGGTCATGCCCTTGGAGAATTCGCCGATCGGGCGATGAGCCACTTTCGAGAGACCGACCATGTCCAGCAATTCCTCGGTTCGTCGCTTGCGCGTACTCCGATCGAGATTGAACAGTCTTCCGTAGTAGTCGAGTGTCTCTCGAGCATTGAGAAAACGATAGAGGTACGACTCCTCGGGAAGGAAGCCGATCCTCTTCTTGATGAAGACATCCGAGGGATCCCGACCGAAGACGACCAGCCTGCCGGATGTCTTGTTCAACAATCCCAGCATCATCTTGATGGTCGTACTCTTGCCGGATCCATTGGGCCCGAGCAACCCGAAGATCTCCCCGGGTTCGATATGGAAATCGATGTGATCGACAGCACGAGCCTTGGTGCGCATCCAGAAGTCACGAAAGACCTTGGTGAGCCCAACTGCCTCGACGACCATCTCACTTGTGCCAGAACTAACCATCAACCGTAATCCTTCTGCGGCGAACCGCTACTTCTGGCTCTTATCGAGCAGATCCTGACGCATACCCGTAACCGTTCCGGTCGACTGGTCGATCTTCAATTGACGACCGGCCTTGCCGATATTGATTTCACTCGCTCTCATCATGTAGTCGGATGAAGTGCCACCAAGCATGCCTGCGGCTCTTTCACGAGCCTCGATGTCCGCACGCCTTCTGATGTCACGAACAGATTCCAGACCCGTGATATCCAGCCCCATGGAACCAAGCCCCTGTGGAACGTACATGATCTCGACATCGGGACGTCCCATGACAGCCGCATAGGCCTCCAGCCATTTCTCGGCGATCACGAGATCCGGATGCTCACGGTAGGAAGGCAGCAGACCTGCGAAACGCTTGGCTTCACGCCCGAGCCCCTGATCGACTCTCGACTGAAAACGCTCCGCCGTGCTGATCGTTCTGGCAGCCAGTCCCGCGATCTCACCCCCCTCGAAGAAGGCGTTGATATCGGCAAGCTTCTGCTCGGCATCATCGGAATCGAGGGTCCAGGCTTCCTCGTAGGCCATCACGAGCCTGGCCAGCTCCGGATAGGACTTGCCCGCGATACCGATCAGAGACTCCTGTGCCGCCTTGTTGGCACGCTCGATTTTTTCAGCCGCACGCTGGCGTGACTGGCTGAACTCCTCCTGCTTCTTCAGGATCCTCGTGGGCGGCATCACTTCGTTTCTCACGATGACTTGGCTGATCTTCATGCCGCTGTCGATCTCATCCAGAACCGACTGAGCCTTGTCGGCGATCAGCTCCTCGATCTCGGCGTTGGACAAATCATCCTGAAGGACCTTGAGCTTCATCGAACCACCGACATGCACGACGGCACGCTCCACGGCGACTCTGACAATCGAATCGGCGTCGGCATCCGCGATTGTCGACAGGAATATGGCGGGATTCGTTATCCGATACTTCGTATCGATGCCGATGTGGGCGAGTTCCCCCCCATCAGTCAGAAAGGAGCCGTCCTTCGATGGTGTCAATCGGTCTCGACTACCGGAGGCTTCGAGCGATCTCTCCATGCCCAGCTGTCTCATGTTCTGTGAAAGGAACGCAGCCCCGTCATCGACCTCTCGACCTTCGGATTCGAAGAGGACGAACTCCCCGATCGGCGGAGGCCAGTTCATCTGGAGCCCCGGCTGAAGCCCATCACGATCGATGATGCGTCCCCAGACGGTGGCTACTCCCGACTGGGACGTGCCCACGGTCTTGAACCCCGAGAAGAGAAACAGAACGAGCAGTACAACAATGACCAGCTGGAGGACGCGGAAGCTCATCTGGAGCGCGTCGGTCAGCGAGCGATTCGCCGGATCCATCGCCTCTCGGAGCGCCGCCGCCGACCCCACATCGGAATCGACCACGAATTCAGCCGATGCGGCTCTTCTGGCCGGCTCTACCTCCAGCGGAGACTCCTCGACGGAATAGTCCTTTTCGGATGGGTCGGACTCGTTGGAATCTCCATCTTTCCATGACTTGGCCATGTTCAGGACCCCTGCTTGCTGGCCGAGTCGGACTCGGATGCATTGCTTGTCTTGGTCTTGCCGGAAGTACCCGCTCGAGGCTTGGGAATACTCAGATTGCCTTCAGGCGATTCGGGCTTCATGAGATGCCACGGAGCGAAATCGGTGTCGATGATGACCGTCGTGTTCCTGCTCAAGGCCTTCTGGAGCGTATCGAGCCAGATCAGGAATACCGCCAGCTCTTCATCCTGACTCATCTCCTCGAGGTACCGGGCACTTCGCTCATCGGCACGCGTCCGGATCTCCTGGGCACGCTGTTCGGCGAATGCGTAGATCTTGTCGGTTATGGTCGTGGCTTCGGATCTGATCCTCTCCGCCTCCGCCTCCCCACGAGCTCGCTCGTTTTCGGCAAGCGTGTTTCTTCTGGCCTGCATGCCATTGATGACTTCCTGCGTGACTTTCTCACGCAGAAGGATTCGACTGATGCCTGCGGACACAGGCTTGACGCCCGAGGAGATGGCTGTCTCCATTCTGGCGAGTATCTTCGACTCGATTTCGTTGAGCTTGTTGCCTTCTCCGAGAAGATCGCTGAATTCATATTCACTGACCACTGAGACGGCATCACGGAACTGTGTGATCAAGGCTCCACTCGCATCCGACATCTCGGGATACGACTGATAGAACTCCAGCGGTCCATCCCCTTCCGAATCGAGTCTCCAGAGAAGGAACGCCTGAATGACGACCTGCAGCCCATCGGCGGTCTGGAGATTCTCCTGACCGCTCTTGAGTAGCTGAACACGCGTGTCGTAGGTGGTCACGCTGTCGGCGAAGAATGGCCATCGGAAATGAAGGCCTGGATCACGCACGATGCTTGAGGAATCGACTTTCCCAAAGTGGCTCTTCAACGCGACCTGATTGAAGCCCACCGAGTAGGTCATGCTGAACAGGAGCAGGACGAACAGGATGGCCAATCCGATGATGATGGCAGCAGCTTTCTTCATGTCTATTCTTCTTCCTCAGTCAGGATCGTGTCGCTGTAGATGGTGCCTGGTGATGCATATTCATTGAGGCCCACGTTGACCTTCATCCTGTCAGGATCAATTCCGATGATGTACTTGCGGAACTCCGGGAAGTTCCGGTACGCCTGCATGGTGTGCCATTGGCGATACAACTCCGGAGCCGCTCGATAGGCTGCTCCCTGACCGAGGATGCGGCTCGCCTGGGTCCGCTGCTCCATGAGACTGACCCACTTGTCGCGTTCGGCGGTCGAGATCAGCTGGGCGGCTCGACCACCCCCCCGGCGAACCAGCTTGGATGCCTTCATTGAGAACTCGTCGAGCACCTCCGCCGCACGGCGGGCCTCCTCGGAGTCTTCACCGTGGGTGGCAATCGCCTCATCCTGTTCGTTTCTCGCGTTCTCGACGTTCTCGATGGCTTCGAGAACGGTATCGACCAGGTCGGGATTACCGACCATCGAGGTCAGCATGACGACCCGATTACGCTCCGCCTCGGCAATGAGACTGTCACTCTGCTGCATGGCGATATCAAGATCTTCAAAGGCATTGGCCATGGACCCGACCGGACGAACGACGGGAACATCCACACCGAGCAATTCGATTCCCGTATCCATCTTGTCGAGTGAGGCTCGAATCCTCGTATGGAGGGATTCGGCCAGTCTCGATCGATCAAGCGACAGGACGTCATCCAGACCAAGTGTGCCCAGATACTGGGTCACCTGCGACAATGCCAACTGCTTCAAGGCCGTCTCACGCTCAGTCAGCAGACTTTGCCTCGAGGATCGGCGTTCCGACCCAAACGAGAGGTAGTCCAACAGTCCACCATTCTGGCCCTCTACAGAGGGTCGAATGCGATACGTGATGTAGATCTGCATGTCGACGAGTGCGTTGACGATGTCCCACCGATCCTTTTCAAGATCGGACTCGAGCTGATCGTCCAAGGAACCCGTCGCCTCGATGAGGCCCTTCATGAGTCCCATGTTGCCTTCGCCCATTCGGGACCCGGCCACAATGAAGGGTTCCATCACATCTCCGACAACGAGCTTGATGTCATCCTTGCCCCAGATGGAGCTGGAGGGAGAACTCAACTCCTGACCGTTGATCGCGAGTACTCGCTCGGTCGTGACCTCGTAGAGCCCTGAAGTCTCCAGCGGCCAGGGCAGCTTCCAGAAGAGCCCGGAGCCGTGAACCATGGTTCCATCATCACCGACGATGGCTCCTTGGCGTAGTCGAAGTCCCTCCTGCCGCCCATCGACAACCACCATCGTGCTCAAGCCGATTAGGGCGGCCAGACCAAGAACAACCAACCAACCACCACTCCGGAGAACGAGCTGGTACCCCCATGAACTCGATATGTCGAATCCAAACTGGTAGTTGACCGCCTCATTCGCGGAGCGAACGATGGAGTCGGGCTGGCTGAGCAGACTCAGGAATCGCGAATCGAAGGCAGGCCTCGAAAAGTCGCCCTGTGTGCGGGGCCGGTAGACATTCAGGATCAGATTGAGAAGAACCTCGACGGCCGCAAGCACCATGAAGCATGGGATAATCCATACAACAAGCTGTATGGCATTATCGACATCGAAGAATCGACAAATGACACCGATCGCCACGAGAAGCAAGACGAGGGCATTTCCAACCATGGCACCGGAACCAGCCCGGAGATTCTGCCATGCCTTCAATTCCGCCATCCCACTGAGGAACCTGGAACAGATGAAGGAAGCTGCTGTGAAGCCGAGACAGATGGCGACAAGCCAACCCTTGCCATCGGCCATCGGCAGATTCTTCATGGATCCCGGTTCACCGTAGAGGGACAGCCATGCGAACATTCGCCAAGCCAGAACGATCAGGGAAACCACATAGAGAACACTCAGTACAGGAAGGATCCACCTGTAGAGCAGCTTGACCCTGCGAGCAGCGACACGGACTTCGTCGCCCGCTCGATCGAAGATCGATTCCCCTGCGACACCTCCGGTCGAGAGTTCATCCTCCTCCAGAGATTCCAGCCGTTCCATCTTGTGCTGATTGAAGACCAGAATCAGACCGATCCAGATCAGCAGAGGGGGAAAAGCCCACAACGATGCCATGATCGAGGGAGTGTCACCGACAGCCAACCCGTAAATCAGGAATGTGAGGGCTACCAGCAGCTGCAGGAAGAAACCGAATACGGATATGTTCGTGGCCCGCTGGTAGGCCAGATGATCAACTCTCATGGGTAGATGAACCAGTATTTTGAGGGGGAATGAGAATCGGCATGTGACACTGGTACGCAGCGTCCGGTAGGGATGGTTCTAAGGCGCCTATCAAAATATCATTTTCCTTCGAACCCTGCCTAATCTGATCCCAGTATCGATACGAAGAGGCCCATCTCGATATCATGGAGTTTCACCCCCCCAAATGGACGCCTAGGCTGAATGTTCCAACAAATACTCGCCATTATTCGAAACACCTTCTTCGAAAGCGTCCGCCAGCCCGTGGTTCTGGTCGTTCTCGTGGCTGCCACTCTTCTGATTATTCTCAGTAATCCCTTGTCGGCTTTCACCATGGACGAAAATCAGCGAATGCTGATTGACATAGGTCTGGCGACCATTTTCATGTCCGCCGCATTGCTGTCCGGGTTTATCGCGACCAGTGTTCTGGGAAGAGAAATCAGCAACAAGACCGCCTTGACGGTCATATCCAAGCCGGTTGGAAGACCGCTTTTCGTGCTTGGTAAATTCATCGGTGTCACGCTGGCCATGATGTTGGCCACCATGTTCCTCTTCCTGGTCTTCATGCTTGTGGAGACACACAGCGTCCTCGAAACGGTCAAGGATCCGATACACCTGCCCGTCGTGGTCTTCGGATCAGCCGCTTTCCTGCTTGGATGGGTGGTCGCAGCCTGGTGCAACTACTTCTACAACATGGTCTTCACCAGTTCGGTGATCTTCTTCACGACCCCATTGATGCTGCTGGCCTGGTTCCTTTCGATCAACTTCGGGCCTGACTTCAGCTCACGCCCGATGGGCCTTGGCCTGAAGCCTGATCTCTGGCTTGCTCTGGTGGCGATGATGATGGCCATTCTGATGATGTGCGCGATCGCTGTGGCGGTGAGCACCCGTGCGGGTCAGTTGATGACGATTCTGGTAACGGTGGGCTTCTTTCTTCTTGGCCTGCTGTCGGACTCCATCTTCCTGTCGAGAATCAAGGACATGGAGGCCATGTGGCTGGCCAAGGCAAAGGAACAGGGTCTCACGCTTCAGGAGGAATCGATCAAGACGATCAATTTCATCTCTGGCGAATCCGGTGAATACACCGAGATGATCGACGTCTCCACCGTTCCACTCATGGACCTCGCCACCACTCAGGAAACAGCCCTCTACTGGCTCTACGTCGCAGGCTACGACATTCTTCCGAATTTCCAGGTCATGTGGCTCACCGATGCGATCACGCAGAATCACGTGATTCCACCCAGCTATGTCCTCGAGGCCGTCTTCTACGCGATCGTCTATTCGATCTCCGCGATTGCCGTGGGCGTGATCCTGTTCCAGAGACGCGAAGTAGGCTAGAACCCTTCAACCGATGGCCGCGATGGGTACAACGCGTCTATGCTGTTGGCGATGCCGCCTTCCAGAAAAATCGCGATCACTGGTGCCCGAGAGCACAACCTTCGAAACATCGACCTGGTCATCCCCCGGGATCAGCTCGTGGTCGTCACTGGCGTATCGGGCTCAGGCAAGAGTTCGCTGGCCTTCGACACCATATTCGCGGAAGGCCAGCGAAAGTACATGGAGTCCCTGAGCGCCTACGCGAGGCAGTTCCTTCAGCAGATGCGAAAGCCCGACATCGAGGCGATCACCGGCCTGCCGCCAACCATCGCCATCCAGCAGAGAGGCGGCGGTCACAATCCACGATCGACCGTGGCCACGACGACCGAGATCTGGGACTACCTCAGACTCCTCTACGCCCGCTGCGGCACCCCCACCTGCTGGAAGAAGACTCCCAAAGGCACCTGTGGACAGCCAATCTCGGGCTCAAGCGCCAGTCAGATCGTTGAAAATCTCATGTCCTTTAAGGCGGGGACCAGGTTGATCCTGTGCGCGCCGGTCATTCGAGGACGCAAGGGATACCACCGGGAAGTTCTCGAATCGCTCCAACAGGCCGGTTTCGTGAGAGCTCGAGTCAACGGCGAGATCATCGACATTCGGGAAGTCCTCTCCCGTGGAGGAGAGAACCCTCTGGAACTCGGCCGGTATGAAACCCATGATCTTGATGCCGTCGTCGACAGGATCGCCATCAAGCCCTCGGCCAGAACGAGAATCAGCGAGTCGATCGAGACGGCCCTGAAGGCTGGCTCGGGACTTGTCACCGTTCTGGAGGAATCGGCGAAGGGCAAGTGGACGGAGCATCGATTCAGCGAACATCTGGCCTGTCCCGATCATCCGGAATGCAGCCTGTCGGAGATGGCCCCCAGGCTTTTCTCCTTCAATTCTCCTCATGGCGCCTGTCACGACTGCGACGGACTCGGAACCATCATGGCCTTCGATGAGGGCCTGGTCGTCCCCGAACCCACCAAGGGCTTTGGCGATGGCGCCCTTGTTCCCTGGACGAAGAACGGCAGAAGACTCAATACCTGGTACAGCCGTCAGCTCAGACGATTCAGCGAGGCTGTCGGCATCGATCGATCCACTCCCTTTGACCAACTGACTCCCTCGCAGAAGAACACGCTTCTGGAAGGCAGCCCCGGCAAGTTCAAGTTCGAAGGTGTTCTGCCGAACCTTCGTCGACGATATCTCGAGACCGACAGTGATCGTGTACGAGAACGCCTGGCCAGCTACCAGAGCTCGAGGCCGTGCACGAGCTGTCATGGCCAGCGCCTTCGTGATGAATCACTGCATGTCCTGCTCTCCAGCGGCGACCAGAAGGTGAGCATCGCCGACATCGCCGGAATGACCATCGAGGATGCCCGGGAGACGCTCCTGAAACTGGCCCTACCCGGAGAGTTCTCCAAGATCGCGGAACCGATTCTCAAGGAAATACAATCCAGACTGGGTTTCCTCCAGAGCGTCGGCCTTGGCTACCTCACACTCGATCGCACCAGTACCACGCTCTCAGGAGGCGAGGCACAACGGATCAGACTGGCCACACAGGTCGGCTCAGGGCTCGTCGGCGTCTGCTACGTCCTCGACGAGCCGACGATCGGCCTGCATCAACGAGACAACGACCGACTCATCCAGACACTCCAGAGGCTCTCTGGAATCGGCAACACTGTCGTCGTGGTCGAACACGACGAAGGCATGATTCGAGAAGCCGATCATGTGGTCGACATCGGGCCAGGGCCCGGAAGACATGGTGGAGAGGTTGTCGCACAGGGTTCCATCGCCCAGATCCAGAAATGCAAGGCCTCGCTCACAGGCGACTATCTGTCGGGCCGGCGTTCGATCGGCACTCCTGAATCCCGCCGAAAGATGAAGCCACGCAACGCCATCACCATCAAGGGCGCGGCTGCTCACAATCTCAAGAAAATCGATGCCACGATCCCTCTAGGTGGACTGGTATGTGTCACAGGCGTTTCAGGCTCCGGCAAATCGACACTCATCAGCAACATCCTGTGCAAATCCGTCCAGCGACATCTCAACGGAAGTGGTCCCCGGCCTGGCAAGCACACTCGAATCACCGGGCTGGCAAAGATCGACAAGCTCATCGAAGTCGACCAGTCCCCCATCGGCCGGACTCCTCGATCCAATCCCGCGACCTACACGGGCGTTTTCGATGGCATCCGAAAACTCTTCACACAGACGAAGGAATCCAAGATCAGAGGCTATGCCCCCGGCCGATTCAGCTTCAATGTCAAGGGTGGGCGTTGCGAGGAATGCCAGGGGCAGGGCGTCCGAAAGATCGAGATGCACTTTCTCCCCGATGTGTTCGTCACATGCGATGCCTGCAAGGGAAGTCGGTACAACCGGGAGACATTGGAGGTCCTCTGGAAAGGACGTTCCATCGCGGACGTGCTTTCCATGCCGGTCGATGAAGCCGTGGGCTTCTTCGAAGCCCATCCACCCATCCATCGAATGCTTCAATGCCTGGTGGATGTGGGCCTGGGATATCTCGAGCTCGGACAGCCATCCACAACGCTCTCGGGCGGAGAGGCCCAGAGGGTCAAGCTCGCAAGAGAGCTCGGCACGAAGAGCATGGGACACACGCTCTACATCCTCGACGAGCCCACGACGGGCCTTCATTTCTCCGATGTGGACAGACTCATCCAGGTGCTCCATCGCCTGGCCGATCTCAACAACACGCTGGTCATCATCGAACACAATCTCGATGTCATACGAAATGCGGACTGGATCATCGATCTTGGACCAGAGGGCGGTGCGGGAGGCGGAACAATCATCGCCGAAGGAACACCTGAGACCGTTTCGGAAGTCAAGCGCAGCTTCACCGGCCAGTACCTCGCCGCCCCATCATCGAGCTCGAAAAAGAGCAAGCGACCAGTGGCCGCGGCCGTCTGAGCAATCGTGACACGGACACATCCCATCGGGTACGCTTGGCATCATTCACCAGGAGTCGATATCCATGAACCGACGTATCGCAGGAATCCTCATCACCATGCTGTTGGCGGCCATGACGCTCCTGAATTCGGGATGCGCCGAGCAGGCCTCGGTGACATCAAGCGACATCATCGTCTCCAAGGGGCCCGATGGTGAAACCATCTACGTACCTCGAACGGAGGATCCCGCCACCTCGGCCCTGGCCCAGTACCTCCAGCTCGTGGCGGATTTCAAGGGTATTTCCAAAGACGGCTACTTCCTGGACACCCAACTCGCCAATCTGCACTCGCAGCAGGTGCTTCTCTCCAGAGCTCAGGCCATGGGATGGAAATGGCAGGACATCGACAGCGGGAACATCGACTTGAGCACCTCGATCGAACAGGTCAAGGCAAAGATCAAGACGCTCGACGTCAACGGTTGAAGACGAAGAAGCGACTGACGCCCCAGTTGAAGAGAATACCCAGCGCCGAACCAATGGCCGCACCGATGACCCCAGCCAGTGGAGTGGCCATCTGATCCTGTGCCGCGAAGGTTCTCGTGATCCAGAAATTCACCAGGACGGGGATTGCACACACGGCGATGAAGCCCAGAAGCTGCAGGCCCAGCTGGCCTTCCCTGGCCCACCAGAAGGCGAGCTTCCTGTCCAGCGCGAAGTTCCAGCACATCGTCAGAAGAATCGAGATGACGATGACCAGATCCATGCTCATCACATTGGCGAAGAGGCCCCCGAGTATCGCCAGCAATGCGGCGTAGATACCGATGCCGGAGGCACCGACGATGGCGAACGGAATGAAGCTTGAGCGCTCGGGATATTTCCATCTCGCCAGACGAAGTATGTGAAGCAGATAATCTCGCTGGACCTTCAGCGTCAGCTTGCTTTCACCCTGACGACGGGTACTGAAGTGAATGGGCACCTCAGTCACCTTCCGGCATCGACATTTGACGATCAGTTCCAGCCCGATCTTGTACCCCACTGGATCCAGATCCGATGCCGCCCGCCAGGTCTTTCCATGCAACCCGAGAAAACCACTCATCGGATCCTTTGCCTTGGTGAATGGACGAGCCATGACAGTGGCCACCTTCGAGTTCACCCAACGAAGAACACCCCAACCATCCTCGGTGGAACCGCCTGGAACATACCGGGAACCTATGACGAAGTCGGCATCATCATCGAGGGCCCTGACGAAGGCAGGTATCGATTCGGGCGGATGACTCAGATCCGCATCCATCACGACCAGACATTCATGAGTGGCTTCCGCCAGGCCGGTCATGACGGCCGTACTCAGCCCACGATCCTCCGTGCGGACAATCAGTCGGATCCAGTCATGGGACAGCGAGCCAATCAGCTCGACGGTGCCGTCTCGAGAATCGTCATCCACGATGATCAGCTCGAGATCCCAGCCACATCGCCTCAGCTCATCCAGCCGTTCAATCAGAGCCGGCAGACTCTTCACTTCCTCGTAGGTGGGAACAATGACCGAGACCGATCGCGTCCCGCCCTCAGCGGGCGAGTCCACCGTCATCCTGTCTTTCTGGGCATCAGCCACTTGGACGTCTCTCCTGGGGAAACTTCCCCACGCTACATGTCGGCTTTTCAGGGGGGCGGAGTATTGCAGGATCATGCAACAGGAGCAAAGTAATCGAAAGATCACCCCTGAATGACCACCTATCCCAGAAGCGGATCCTTGGGTTTGGACGGCGGAGCCGATTTCATCAGCGAATGAGCCAATCTCAGATCATCGACGGTCGTGATCTTGATGTTCGCAGGGTCACCCTGCACGGCATGAGGTGACACTCCACATCCCTCGACGACCTGGGAATCATCCGTGACGCCTCGCAGGTCCTGCGAGGCATAGGCCCTCATGATCAGCTCACGCTTGAAGACCTGGGGGGTCTGGGCCATGGCGTATCTTGATCGATCCACCGTCGCCTTGATCGGCGTTGCCTCGACTGCGAAGCGACCGGCGTCTCCAAGAATACCGTCGACCAGTTCATCATCCCCTTCACCCACGTCGATGGGTGAGGAGGGATCGATCTCCTTGAGTGTCGATGAGACCGCCACGACGGGAACAACCGCATCGAGTCGTTCCGATGCCATGAAGATGCGATCGAGCATCTCATCCGAGACCAACGGACGGGCCGCATCGTGGACCGCCACATGGGTTGCGGAATCCTCGACAGCCTCGAGTGCGTTGCGAACCGTTTCCCATCGATCTTCACGCCCCCCAGCCACCAGCGTGATGCCATGGAAACCAAGACCGGCACCGAACCTGTCCTTGAAGGCATCCATCGCATCCGGAGGCCCGGCCACGATGATCTGGACTACCTCCTGACGACGCGAGAAGATTTCAATGGTCCGCAGCAGCAGAGGACGCCCGCCAAGATCGGCCGAGAGCTTGTCACCGGAACCGAATCGAGTCGAAGCACCTGCTGCTGGAATGATGACCGAAAGCTTCATGACCCATCCACCGATTCACCGTCGTTCACATGACCGATGACATTCAGTGGAGCCCGATGTTCATGGGAAATCAGCTCCACGACACCCTGATAGGGTCCTGAAGTACTGTCCATTGGACGAATCTCGACTATGGCCTTGGACTTGCGACCGTCCTTCTTCATTCCGACAAGAGAGGCTTCGAAGTCCGGAGACCGCGATTCGGCGGCGATGATCTGCTGAGAGCGCTGCCCTTCGGCGGCATTCCAGATGATCGGCAGTTCGAATCTGGCGGCACTACCGGGTTTCACAGAATCCACGACCACCCTGTTTTCCACGAATACCCACTCGCGATCCTTTTCCCGACGATGTGGACTGTTCTCCTGATGGAGAACGCGTATTTCCACGACAGGGGCATCCGGATGATCAGTTTCAATCAACCAGAACGGAGGGAGCTTGACTCCCTCGGGATCCAGAAGCGTCTCCTTGTCATGATCTCCGATGTCGATCATGACCATATGAGCCGTCGATGGAATCGTGGGATCCCCTCCGCCAGGAACTGGAATCGGTGGCCGACCTCCACTTGAGAGTATTCGGAAGGACTGACTGTCCGCAGCGCTCACCTGAACACGTGATGCGGTACGGGAGACAGGCCCTTCAAAGTAGCTCTTGGCATGCATTCTGAAATCAGGTGGCTGAACTCGAACGGCTCTGCTCACCACAGCATTCATGGACAGGACCAGCGGACGGTGCTTCTCAAAGAGAATCTTGATCTTGTTGTTCTTGACGGTGGGCGTAAGGCCTGCCGTGAACGTCGCCACACCTGTTCGTGAAGCACCGGGCGCAATGGCACCCGCCTGCAACGAGACCTCTGTGCAGGAGCACCCCCGCTTCACCTCCTTGACGACAAGTGGTTCCTGGGAATCATTGAACAGTCTGAATTCGCTGGTGATCACACTCTCGGGGCGGACGTAACCCAGACGAAGACTCGCAGGTTCGAAGTGGGCATTCGCCTCGGGCTTATCTTCTTCGGGAATCGCCGAAGCGACTGGAGCTGAAGGCTGGATTGGCTGTGCCGGCGGAATGGCTGAATTCGCGGCGGATGAGGGTTTCAATGGCTTGATTCCCCCAGCATCCTGCCCAGCAAAGAGCAGAATAATCACGAACGCGACGCCCAGAAGGACGGCGATCATGATGACTGAATTCAAGGAGATGCCTCTGCGTTTGAGAATCGAGGTGTTCATGACTTCGAGGATACCGAGTTCATCATCCCGGGTCATCGCCGGGTGTTCATCTCGATTTCATACATCAGTGCCAAGATTTCCTCATCATGATTATCTATCCTTCCTTCATTTCGGATTCTCTCCAGCAGAAGCGCCTCTATGTCCCGGTCCATGATTCCTCTTTCCGCATATGCTCTTTCCTGACGAGCCATTTGGTCAATGAAATCACTGAATTCGCGATCGGCCTCTTCCTGACTCATCCTGCCGGCTTCGACGAGCTCCATGAGTTTTATTTTCAGCGAAACCGTTCTGTCCATTGAAGCTATATGACTAGGCGAATCAAGCAGCCGCCGCGAATTCCTATACCTATCCAAGTCTCGGCGGGCGGCATCAAGCCTTCGCTTGCGCGCATGCGGTCCGTCCAGCAGCTCGCGCTGGAGGTCGGTCAATTCCTCTGGTTGAGCCTGGGCCATTGACTCGACTGAAGACCCGGCGATGTTCCAGAGCATCGAGCCAGCAATGACAGCCAGCAGAAAATTGGTGAAGATGAGTGGGCTTATACGGCTGTAGATATTGTTGCTCATGGCCCAAGGATACCCTCAGAAACACGAATCACTTTCGGGTGGTCCTGGTTACCCTGATATTCGTATCCAGTCGGCCATTTCTGGGGCCACTCAGAGTGTTTCCTCTTTGCATGCACAGTGATCTTTGCTTCATGGGCCGCATGATCCATCGAGCGGAAGGCAGGACTGTCATCCCGGTTCCTCTGACCCCGATCCCGCTCCTTGACCCCATGAACCCAACAGACGATCATGCTGCATTGGCCGATCTCCAGAGATCGGCCGTGAGCCGAAGTGGCGGAATTGGCAGACGCGACGGATTCAAAATCCGTTTCCCGTTTAGGGAGTGTGGGTTCGAGTCCCACCTTCGGTATTTCAAACCATGGATCGTCAGGAGCTGCTTCCTGCCATCCACGACCCCAAGTGGAATCGACCCGCATGCCCATTACGCGAGGCAAACTAATCGCCAGACGAGTCGGATGGGCCATGGTCGGTCTTGGAGGTCTTCTGATAGTGGTTGGATTGGCCTATCTTCTCTGAACTGAGAGGAAGTGAGCTCCACCACCAACTCTGGAACTGAAAACCGCGTTTTTAATGTGTTTAAAAGCGAAAATCCATTGAAATTGCGATTGTCGCGCACAGTCGCCATTTGGACGACGTATCTAAAAAAGCTTCAATGGGGTTCCTTTGACCAAAGAACCGCACCCGTTGAGAGCCCCACCGCGAACCAATCTAAGGGAAGCTTGCGCTTCGCAGGCCCCTACATCAAATAGCGCTGCTGAACCCCGCACCAGCAGCCGCGTTGGGAGGAACACCAATGAATACGACCACACAAGAGGTCCGCGGGGGGGGAATCGTTACGGAAGGGACTTTGACGAGGATTTTATCCCTGCTCGGAGGACCGGTCCGTATGGAAATAATCAGGAATCTGGCCTTGGGCCCCCGCCCTGTTGGCCAACTGGCAGAAGAGACCGGCCAGAGTATTGGGCTCGTTAGCCACAATCTAAGGCTGCTCAGAGAGGCCAATCTAGTGGCCTGCACGCCCAGGAGCCGGCAGAGGATCTACTCTCTGGCACCCAACGTGTCGGTCAACTACGCACAGGGAATGATGGATCTGAGGGTGCATGTCGCAGCAGAGGGAAACCTCGCCTTGAGCATCCCAACCCCCATTGCCAAGGATCTGACAGACTCTGAGCCGATCACTCCAGCCCACCAGCCGGAACGATCGAATCCTCTCCAGACCCCGCTTGGCAGGAGCGGCCTGGAGCCGACAAGCAGGCTTGCCAGAGGAGCCTGAAGAGGCACCTAACCGAGATGAGATGATTTTCTGACAAATTCAATGGTTGGCAAATCCATTCTCCAAGGTAATCTACGTTCATGAATCGGTATCGGGGGTCGCACACGAGTGCGGCCCCGATGCTGATTGATGTGATGTAGCTACACCCCCCATGGATGCCAGGGGGAGAGGAGAAAGAGGATCATGTCCACCGCCATTCGTCTCGCTCGCGGAATCACTTCCACTGCGGCCATTATCGGCCTAGCCTCGGTATCGGTCGCACTGGCCAAGCCCGGCAAGATTCAGACAGACTTCAAACCCACCGATGCCGGTGCCACTCAGAGAAGTGGTGTGTTCATGCCTGTCTGCGATGCAGCCAATACGGTTGTCTCGGAATCAGTCGATACGAGCACTTTCGGAGCGGAGACACTCGTCTGCTCAGGAAGCACCGGCACACCCGGCCACTACTACGGCCGAAGTCATGATCTATCAGGACTCGATACCGGTGGCGACGACATCTCGCTTGAATGCATCAAGTGGGGCATCGATACCTTCACAGAATCGCTTCAGGCGACTGTGACCATTTACAGCGATGACGATGGCGACCCTTCATCTGGATTGACGCAGATCGCCTCGCGAACAGGACAGATCGAACCGGGCAACCAGTTCTACGTGACGTTCGATGCAGGCATCGTGGTTCCTGCCGGCTACATCTTCGTGGAACTCTTCATCCCGGGCTCCACCAACAGCGACAGTCATTTCCTCGGAGCCAATGACCTTGGACAGAATTCACCAAGCTGGCTCAGAACGGAAGATGGCTCCTGTGGCGTCGGATCATGGACCAATCTGGCCACCATTGGCTATGCAAACATTCACTTCATCCAGGAAATCGAAGTCGCCGTTGCCACTCCCGCAGACCCCTGCGACGAGCTGCTGAGCGACTGTGCCACAGATATCAGTGGACCCGGCGATGCCCCCGATGGTGTCGTTGGAGTCGATGACATCCTCAAGGTCATCGAGCAATTCAACCAGTCCGGAGATGGCACCTTCCGTCCAAGAGGAGACTGCGCCCCATTGCCCAATGGCGACTGCCTGGTCAATGTGGACGATCTTCTGGAAGTCATCGGCAGCTATGGCGACGAATGCCAGGTCGTCGAACCGACGCTTTCCATGAATGAAGTCCGAGCCAACCACAGTGGTGTGGATACGAACGAATACATCGAGGTCTATGGAGACCCAGGTGCTTCGCTCACTGGCTTCTCCTGGATCGTCATCGGTGACGGCACAGGGGACAGTCCCGAAGGGCACATCGAGAACATCATCTCGCTCGATGACGCCTTCCTCGATTCCAATGGTTTCTACAGCCTGATCCTCGAGAACAGCTTCGAGAACAGCGACCCGGTCACTCATGTCCTGGTCAGGGGATTGACCGGAGTGGAACTCACCGAAGAGAACCCCACCTTCGATCTGGACACGAATGACGATCGAACACTCGATCTCATGCCATGGGAGGAAACGATCGACTGCATCGCTTTGATCGGCGATGGCATCGATGAGTTCATCTACTGCGACAACACCGTGGGACCCGATGGTTCATTCGTCGCGGCTGGCGGCTATCGATGCCCCGATGGCAGCGGCCCATGGGTCGTCGCGCCCTTCGAACTTGGATGCCAGGACTCGCCTGGTCTCCCCAACCCATGTGATCCTGCCGACGATCCGGACGGCGACGGCGTCCCGAACTGTGCCGACAACTGTGCGGACGTCTTCAACCCTGATCAGAACGACTGCGACCAGGATGGCGAAGGCGACGCTTGCGACCTCGGATTCGACTGCAACAGCAACAACATCCCCGATGTCTGTGAAACCGACTGCAACCTCAACGGCGTCCCCGATGACTGCGATATCGACAACGGGACCGTTCTGGACTGCAACAGCAACGGCATTCCTGACGAATGCGATCCCGACTGCAATGGAAACAGCACGCCGGACGACTGCGATATCGCCGATGGCACGTCAATCGACTCCGATGGCAATGGCATTCCAGACGAATGTGAAAGTCCCGTACTCGTCATCAATGAGATCCATGCGGATCCATCCAATGCCGGACAGGACGGCGATGCCAACGGCGATGGCGCGAACAGCTCCAGCAACGACGAGTTCGTTGAAATAGCCAACAAGCTCGGTTCCGACGTCTATCTAGGCGGCGCGACCCTGTCCGATGGCAACAGTGTTCGTCACACCTTCCCCAACGACACCCCCATCCTTGGTGATGGATGTGCCATAGTCATCTTTGGCGGTGGCGATCCTGCTACCTTCACGGGCGACTTCCAGGGTGCCATCATCCAGGTAGCCTCGACGGGCAGCCTCGGCCTCAACAACGGAGGCGATGATGTCACGTTGACCGCGGCTGACGGCACCGTACTTGCAACCGCAAGCTATGGCGGCGAAGGCGGCGACAATCAGTCGCTGACTCGAAATCCTGATGTCTACGGCACCAGCTTCGCCAAGCACAGCGATGTCGCCTCCTCTGGCGCACTCTATTCACCGGGAACCACTGCCAATGGCAGCTCTTTCGGAGGAAGTGATTGCGGCAGCATTGACGGGGTGGACACGGACGGCGACGGCATCCTTGACGACTTCGACAATTGCGAACTGTTCAATCCGGAGCAGACCGATTGTGATGGCAATGGTGTGGGCGATGTCTGCGACATCGCCAACGGCACTGCCTCGGACTGCGACAGCAACGGTGTCCCTGACACCTGCGATCCCGACTGCAATGAGAACGGCTCACCCGATGCCTGCGACATTGCTGATGGAACATCCCAGGATGCCGACGGCAATGGCGTACCGGACGAGTGTGAATCCGCACTCTCAGCCTGCTACGACTGGGCCGATGGCGCCACTGTGCTGGGCTCGAATGGTGAAAACGTTACCTTCGAGAATGTCGTCGATCCGATCAACGGCACCGGATTCGCTCTGAAGATGACTGAAAACCCCCTCTCCGGCACTCCTCAGGGATATGTCGGCTGGGTCACGGGGCTCACCGATGGCGACATCATCGATGTCTCCATGCTCGGTCTTGGTGATGGAACCACCACCAGCAAGATGCGTCTCTGGGGTCATTACACCAGTACAGGTGGTGACATCAATGCCTACGCAGGCTCAGCCAGCGGCCCCAGCGGCTACAGCGAGTCCGCCACCGAATGGACGCTTCTGACCCATCAGTGGACCTTCAACTCCGATGGCGGTGCCCGAGACGGCCTGGTCATCGAGGCCAGGATCTACTCCTATACGGATGCTGAACCATCCGGATATGTCACCGACATCAATGTCAGTGTCAGTACGACCGGGTCGGGTGCCCTGATCTCGTTGCCTGGAACCAGCTGCGATATCACACCTCCAGTCGATTCCGATGGCGATGGTGTGGCTGATGGTGCCGACAACTGCGATCTGTTCAATCCCGATCAGGCCGACTGTGATGGCAATGGCGTCGGCGATGTCTGCGATCTCGCCGATGGCAACGCCTCTGACTGCGATGGAAACGGTGTACCGGATTCATGCGATCCAGACTGCAATGAGAACGGCTCACCGGACGCCTGCGACATCGCTGATGGAACATCGCTGGATACCAATGGCAACGGCATACCGGACGAATGCGAGACTGGTGACAACAACGGCTTCTTCGATTGGAGCAATGGGGCCACCGTCATGGGCTCCAATGGTGAAAACGTCACCTTCGAGAATGTCGTCGATCCGATCAACGGCACCGGATTCGCCCTGAAGATCACTGAGGAGCCACTTTCCGGCACTCCTCAGGGGTATGTCGGTTGGGTCACAGGTCTTGTCGATGGCGATGTCATCGATGTCTCCATGCTCGGTCTTGGCGATGGAACCACTACCAGCAAGATGCGTCTCTGGGGGCATTACACCAGTACAGGCGGTGATATCAACGCCTATGCAGGCTCGGCCAGCGGGCCAAGTGGCTACAGCGAATCGGCCACCGAGTGGACGCTTCTGACCCATCAGTGGACCTTCAACTCCGATGGCGGTGCCCGAGACGGCCTCGTAATCGAAGCCAGGATCTATTCATATACGGATGCAGATCCATCCGGATATGTGACGGATCTGACCGTGAATGCTCCTGCGGGAGCCACTGTAAGCTTCCCAGCCCCCTGATAACGGGGCTCTGATAGAACCCTACCCCTCTGGCATGACTGCCAGAGGGGTTTTTTTATGGCATCACTCCATTGCCAACCCAGTTGATTCAAACCATAAAACAGCTGTAAAGGCCTGAAATACAGTCATTTGGGTGTTTTAGTGTGGCTCAATCGCATTTGAGGCATGTTTGAATGGTCGTTATAGCCGGAACATTCCGTTAATTCCCACCTCAGAATCGCAGACAACTTCTTGACAATAGTCCAGTTGGCGGCCACAGTGGAGTTGTGTAGTGCCGTTGTATCGGGGCTACGCAGAGAGGGAGGCTGTGAGCTTGAAGCTGGTCGCGCAGCGGATTAGAGCACAGTCAGGAGAAGATGAAAAACTCCTGTGTCCCATAGTTTGCCGGATCAGCCATGCCTTACAGCATGCCTGCATCCTTCGTGTGTTTCGTTTGATTCGTGTAAGTGTCTCTGTGAGGGGGAAGTGTGAGGCTTCACCCGTGGGCCAGCCGAAGCTGGCATCACAACAACAAATGTGTTCCCATTTGGAGGGGAATAGAAGATATGAAAACCCTACCGTCTTGTATTTGTATTCTCGGTCTCGCTGCTGGTACCGCCATGGGCGGATCAGCCGTGCTTTTGGATCAGATTGGTCCAAATGACGGCTCCAGCATCGATGCCACCGGCGGACTCGCCAGTCAGTACTTCGAAGCATCTTTCTCGATCTATGACATCGCAGCAATCGATGACTTCGACAATTCTGGCGGCTTCTCGGCCACTTCATTTTCACTGGTCTTTAACGGCGGAACCGATATCGCTGCCGTTTCAGGCGCTCAAGTCAACTTCTACTCAGCACCTGAAGCTGCTGCAATCAACCTGGTCGGGGATATCGCATCCCAGGACTTCGTTGGTGCACCGACCCCAGATGCGGATTGGGCAGGAATCAACTTCAAGGTCACCTATACCGCCGATGGTTTCTGGCCACTGGCTACCGGTGTCAACTATGGTGCCGTCATTCCTGTGAATGAGTTCGGCATTAACTCGCAGACCTTCTCCGATGCATCAACCATCGGTGATGCAAACTGCTGGCAGGCCAACCCACTCGACGGATTTGCCTTCGGTGGTCTTCAGGTAAATGCCGCCAACATGGCTTACGCCATCACTGGTGGAACCGGCGATCCTTGCGATCTGCCTCTTTCCCAGACCTGCAGCGGCGACGTCAGTGGTCCTAATGGAACACCTGACGGCTTCGTCAGCGTCGACGATGTTCTTACTGTAATCGCCACCTTCAACGAGTGTGGCGATGGCACGTTCCGTCCTCAGGGCGACGTAGCTCCGCTTCCAAACGGCGACTGCTGCGTAACTGTCGACGACCTTCTTGCTGTAATCGAACAGTACGGTTCAGACTGCCGTCCTCGAGGCGCTTGCTGCTTCGGTGTCGATGGTTGCAACGAGTTCGTACCTGAAGAAGAGTGCGACAAGGCTGGTGGAACATGGCTCGGAGAAGACAGCAACTGTGACACATGTGTCTCAGGCGCTTGCTGCCTCGCTGACGGTTCCTGCATCCAGGCCACTCCTGAAGATTGCTCCGGCAACTATCAGGGCAATGACACTGATTGCATTGCTGTCAGCTGCGTTGAAGCCCCAGGCAACAACGAGTGCTCCGGCGCTGTCGAACTCTTCGACGGTACAACCAGCCTCA
>CESO01044718.1_pt1 | contig 38011 bp, 33 predicted proteins | sample 356341 | NCBI WGS metagenome assembly CESO01 (sample SAMEA2621812, study PRJEB7988) | marine metagenome | biome: marine biome (ENVO:00000447); feature: deep chlorophyll maximum layer (ENVO:xxxxxxxx); material: "saline water (ENVO:00002010), including plankton (ENVO:xxxxxxxx)" | depth 35 m | reverse complement strand
AACTTTAAATTGCTGCCCTGCTATCTCTACAATTGCGTACATTGTTTATAATTTTGGATTGCAAAGATAGTTATTTTGACTTCAAAAACAAGTTTGAAAATCTAATTTAGCGCATCAAATCGGGCCTAATCAAGGACTTGGTACAAATCTGTTCGATCCAAAGGAGGGTCTGGGGTGTAAATGATAATTTCTTGTCATTTTAGGGCAGTGCCTTAAAATGTTTTAAATACCAGTATACGGTTTTGTCAATTCCGATTTCGAAATCGGTTTGGGGTTCCCAGTTTAGTTCTTTTTTGATTTTGGAAGCGTCGATGGCATAGCGAAAATCGTGTCCCAAACGGTCGGTGACATGTTTAATTAACTTGAGGGAGTAGCCTTGAGGTCGGCCCAGGTAGTTATCGGCAATGGCGATGAGTTGGTGTACAATATCTAAGTTTTTGATCTCATTGTTCCCGCCGATATTGTAGGTTTCTCCCAATTTGCCTTTTTGGAAAATCAAATCAATGGCTTTAACATGGTCCTCGACATAGAGCCAATCTCTTACGTTTTGTCCATCACCATAAACGGGCAGTGGCTTTTCCTGAATGATATTTTGGATGAATAAGGGAATGAGCTTTTCGGGATATTGATCGGGGCCATAGTTGTTGGAACAGTTGGACAGTACAACGGGCAGTCCGTAGGTGTGGAAATAGGCTCTTACAAAGTGATCTGAGGCGGCTTTTGAGGAAGAATAGGGTGATTGGGGATCATAGGCGGTGGATTCGAGAAATTTCCCTTCTGCGCCCAAGCTGCCATATACCTCATCAGTGGAAATATGATAAAAAAGTTTGCCTTCAAAATTTCCCTCCCAAGCCCTTCGGGCAGTTTCCATGAGGGTGAGGGTACCCATGACATTGGTTTGGGCAAAATTCAAGGGGTTTTTGATCGATTGATCTACATGCGATTCTGCGGCAAGGTGGATGACCCCATCAAAGTCGTATTGCGTAAAAAGGTTTTTAACGACTGCCGTATCAATGATGTTGCCATGAATAAATTTATAATGGGGTTGGGATGCTATGTCCTTTAATTTTGCAGTATCCCCAGCATAAGTCAGGGCATCGAGATTGACGAATTGGGTGTCTGGATATTGATTAACCAAACTGCGAACCAAATGTGATCCAATGAATCCAGCTCCTCCTGTGATTAAAATTGATTTTTTGTTCATCCTATTTTTTTTAGGCAATCTTTTAGTGCCGATTCCCAAACTTGTGGGTTTAAGTTAAATTCCTTTTTTATTTTCTCACAGCCTAATACCGAATATTTTGGCCTTTTGGCTTTGGTGGGATAATTGGCAGTGTCCACCACACGAATTTGACAAGGAGTGTTGATCTGTTGTTGAATTGCAAGCGCTAATCCATACCAAGTAGTATGCCCACTGTTGGTATAATGATAGACCTTGACCCCGTCGAATACGGGCTTTTGTTCCAGAACTTTGAGGGTTGCTGCGGCCAGGTCTATGGCATAAGTTGGGCTCCCTGTTTGATCGGCAACCACATTGATTTCGTCTTTGTTTTGCAATAAGGAAAAAATGGTTTTGACGAAGTTTTTGCCGTAAGGGCTAAATAACCACGAAGTGCGAATGATCCATCCATCGATTCCGGCCGCTAGTATTACGGCCTCTCCTTCGGCTTTCGTCTTGCCGTAAACCCCCAAAGGGCTAAGGGTATCGTCCTCACCATAAGGACTATGGGCAGATCCATCAAAGACATAATCGGTGGAAAAATGGATGAGCTTAAAACCAAAGATTTTGGACAATTGACAGAGGGAATCGACGGCTACAGCATTGAGCTGTTGGGCCATTTTGGGTTCGTCCTCCGCCTGATCCACTGCGGTATATGCGGCACAATTGATCACTATATCTGTTGGAGTTGTTTTGAAATATCGCTCCAGTTGGGCCTGATCCAAAAGGTTGAATTCCGGAAGGTCTTTAAAAAAGAACTCAAAATGGGGGAAGTGCGGGGCCCAATATTGAAAAGATTGCCCCAATTGACCTTTCGCTCCTATCACCAAAACCTTAGTCATAGCTTGGTGTATTGAAGTCGAAATGACGTGCTGCCTCAAAAGTGGGATGCTGAAGATCCTTCGGAGAGAGCTTTTGGTGTTGATTGGGGATTTGCCAATCGATGGCCAATTGAGGATCATCGAAAGCAATACTGGCCTCTGAAGCTTTATTATAATAATGGTCAACTTTATAGGCCAAAAGGCTCGTTTCACTCAAACAGGCATAGCCGTGGGCAAAACCACGGGGAATAAAAAGCTGTTTTTGGTTTTCAGCACTCAATTCAACCGCCAGATGCTCACCAAAGTGGGGAGAACCCTTGCGGATGTCCACCACCACGTCTACCACACTTCCTTGCAATACAGAAACCAATTTGGATTGGGCGTGGGGTGGCATTTGATAATGCAAGCCTCTGATGACTCCATAAGAGGATTCGGATAAATTATCCTGACAGAAGTCGAGGGTATGGCCTACCGCATCTTCCAACAGATCTTTTCGAAAGCTTTCCTTGAACCAACCTCTTTCGTCCTCAAATTTTTTGGGTTGTATCAATAAAACTTCGGGAAGTGCTGAAAGAATAATGGTCATCTTTGACTTATTTTTGATAGCCATCCAAGAGGTATTGACCGTATTCGGTTTGGGATAAGTTTCGCGCCAAAATTAGGAGTTGATCGTGACTGATCCATCCCTTTTCAAAGGCGATCTCTTCCAGACAGGCGACTTTGAGTCCCTGACGTTTTTCGACGGTATGGATGAATTGTCCCGCCTGTATAAGGGATTCGTGGGTTCCTGTATCGAGCCATGCAAAACCCCTGCCCAATATTTTTACTTGTAGTTTCCCGCTTTCGATAAAAGCTTGGTTGACAGAAGTGATCTCCAACTCACCGCGGGAACTGGGTTTTACCTTCTTTGCAATATTCACTACTTCATTGGGATAAAAATACAATCCCACCACGGCTTTGTCGCTTTTGGGGTGTTGGGGTTTTTCTTCAATGGACAGAGCTTTGCCGGTTTGGTCAAATTCAATTACACCATAGCGTTGTGGATCTTTGACGGTATAGCCGAAAACTGTGGCTTGATGGGATTGGCGAACCGCTTCTTCCATCAAAACATTCAGTCCCTCGCCATAGAAAATGTTATCTCCCAATACAAAACAAACAGGGTCTTGGCCAATAAATTCCTCCCCGATCAGAAAGGCTTCTGCCAGTCCATTGGGGGCTTTTTGTTCTGCATATTGGATTTGTATCCCAAATTGGCTTCCGTCTTCCAAAAGGCGTTGATAGGCTGGTAAATCGGAAGGAGTGCTAATGAGTAAAACCTCCTTGATCCCCGCCAACATTAAAACCGATAGCGGATAATAGACCATGGGTTTGTCATAGACAGGTAACAACTGCTTGGAAACCCCCTTGGTTACAGGGTACAATCGGGTTCCGGAACCACCAGCGAGAAGGATGCCTTTCATGGGTTGTTTTTTGCTAAGATAATGAGATTGTAAAAACTTATGATTTTAATACTTTTTCGTAAAGCTCAAAATTTTGGTTGACAACTTTGTCTAATGTGAACTCTTTCTCAAACAGCTTTCTTGAGTTTTTACCCATTTTAATCCTTAATTGTTTATTATAAATAAGTAATCCTAACTTTTTAGCCAACATCTCAATGTTTCCTGGGGGAACTTTAAAACCATTGTATTCTTCTATAACCGTATCGTCACATCCGGGTGCGTTGGTGGTTACAACAGGCCGTCCGATGGCCATTGCTTCAATTGTGGATTTTGGGAGTCCTTCTCTGTAGGAAGGAAGACAATAAATATGGCTTTCTGCTATGGCAGTCTTGATTTCTTTAGAAAATCCTTTCCATTCAATCAATCCCTCAATAAGCTGACTCTTGAGCAATTCTTCATTGATATGGGCAGGATTTTCTGGATCGATTTTTCCGTAGAGTTTGAGTACTACTTGTTTTTTGATTTCGGGACTTAATCGCTTTACGGCTTGGATTAAATCTAGAACACCTTTGTCTTTGAGAATTCTACCTGTAAACAGTATGGTAATTTTTTTATTTTCAGGTTCAGGGATCAATTGGTATCCATTGTGATCTACCCCAGAGCCCTTAATCAATGTGTGATTTTCCAGCAAACCCATTTTTTTAAATAACTCTAAATCGACTTCGTTTTGAAAAATGAAATGGGTGTCTTTTTTTTTGATGATCAACCGTAGAAGAGGGTTGATGACCATTTTTGTCAATGATATTCTGTCTTTGGTATAAAGGTAGCCTAGTCCTGTGACGGCATTAACGATTTTGATTTTATTATTAAAAAAAAAAGTCGAAAGTGTTCCAAATAGATAAAATTTTAGTGTGATTTGGTGAATAATATTGGGTTGATACTTTTTGTAAATTTTGATTAATGATAAGATCAATCTTAGGTTTGATAAAATAGATTTTGACGACCGATTTACCTCTACTTGAATGGGTTGAATACCTTTGTCAACCCATAGAGAGGTGTCTAAATGGGTAAAATCTGAAAGCAAAAAAACCTGATACCCAGATTTAATTGCATTGTCTGCCAAACTTGCCCTGTGGGACAAAAAAAACTCCGGGTCGTTAATGGCGTAAATGAGTTTCATTGGGGTTGATAAATATTAAAATACCACAACTGAAAAGAAAAAAAAGTCCATAGCTGAAAGCTACGGTCTTGTTTTCTTTCGATATGGGCATTTACCCATTTTTGGATCATTTCTGCAGAAAATATCCCTTGTTTTCTCAAGCGATTGGTCTCACTAAATTCTAAAAGTTCCTTTTTGTATGCTGTCCTTAACCAGTCTCCCACGGGTACACTGAATCCTTTTTTGGGTTGGTCAAAAAAATGATCTGGAAAATAAGACTTGAAAGCGGATTTCAAAAGGTGTTTTTTTTCGCCCTTATGAATGTGCCAATCCTGTGGTAATGAGAAGGAAAACCCTAAAAGTGCTTTATTGAGAAAAGGGGCGCGACATTCCAGCGATGAAAGCATACTTGTCCTATCTACTTTGGTGAGTAAATCTCCATCTAATGAAAGTATGCTGTCTATTTTTCTAAAATCATTGAGTGTTTTGGGTGTTTGGGGAATGAGATTTCTAAAATGTTGGAAGACATCTTTTTGCTGCCATTCTGGTTGAATGAGTTGTCTATACTCTTTATCAAACATTCCCAGAGAAATGATATTTAGATAGCTATTTTGAGGGTCATCTAAGGCATTTAACAATTTTCTGAGCTTATATTTTGATCCTCTTTGGTCTGAACGTTGTTTGACAAAACAATCGAAAATTAGTCTATTAAATTGGTGTATGGTCTTTGGTACCCATTTGTGATATGTTTGTGCTACTTTTCCAATAAGATATTTATTGTATCCGCCAAAAATTTCGTCACCCCCATCGCCAGTAAGGGCAACTTTAAAGCTTTTCGAGGTGTGATTGGCCACCCAATGTGAGGCCAGGGCGGAAGAGTCGGCATAAGGTTCGTCAAAATTGAGTATTACTTTTTCTGAAATGCTGAAAATATCTTTTTCACTGCAGATAAAGTTGTGATGCTTACTTCCGATATTTTTTGCTACAATTGCTGCGTTTTCAGATTCATCAAACAATGGGTTTTCAAATCCTATAGAAAATGTATCTATGGGGTGTGCTTGAAATTGGGCTAAACAAAGGGATATAATTGAGGAGTCTACTCCTCCAGAGAGAAAGCTTGCCAAAGGAACATCGGAGACACTTCTGCTTCCGACACTCTCCATTACTTTATCGTGGGTGTATCGGATAGCTTGTTCTTTGGTTTCAACCTTTTGCGGTTTGATGTTTTGAACAATCAGATGTTTTTCGACGGTGTAACTTTCTGTATTAATGGTCAGATAGTGATTGGGCTCCAATTTATATACCCCACTGTATATGGTAAAGGGAGCCGGAATATAAGTAAGCCGAAAATATAAACTCAGAGCAGTTGAATCAATCGAGGGTTTTAGATCTTTTAATTGTATTAAACTTTTCAATTCCGATGCCCAACCTATAGTCTGATCGTCTACAAAATAATACAAGGGTTTCTCTCCAAAAAAATCTCTTACACAATAAACTTTCATGGTAATTGCGTCATAAATACTAAAAGCGAACATTCCATCAAGCATTTTAAAAGAACTTGTACCATACTCTTCGTATAATTTTAGAATTACCTCAGTATCGCTTTTAGTAATAAACTCATATCCCTTTGTTTCTAATTTAGTTCTTAAGGTCAAATAATTATATATTTCCCCGTTAAAAACAATAATTGAATTATTTGAAGGGTTACGCATTGGTTGTTGTCCAGATTTTAAATCAATTATTGATAATCTTTGCATTCCCATACCAAGTTTTTCGTTGATCCATAAACCACTGTCATCCGGCCCCCGATGAAAAATTAATTGATTCATTTGCTGAATAATGTTTTTCAGATCTTTTTTGCCAGTTTTATCAATAAGACCATTTATACCACACATATTTATTTTTTTATTCCAACAGCACACCAATAAGGTGTTGAGTTAGAAAAAATAATATTGATCAGACCGGCAGTAATCATCATTTGCTCTATTTCATTTCTAGTATACCTTAATTCTAACTTGGTCCCAAATCTATCCAATGCATCTGTCCTCATAGTGTAAAAGGATTTATTTCTATAGTTACTCAGGGGAAAAGAATGAACATTTATACCAATTTTAAATAAAAATTTAGAAAACCGAGCCAATGGAAAATAAATTAATAAAGCGATTGTGTTAGTTATAAATAGCTTAGACTTAAATGGTAAACTTGATATAGCTTTTCTAAAAAAATCTGAAATTTTCCATATAAATTTGAACCAAATTGGTTGATTATCCATAGCGTAATATAAATAAACTAAAAAAGGAGCCCCTTTTTTTAATTTACTAACCGCTTTTTTTAATCCATCTACAGTATCTGGTACATGATGCAAAACTCCAAGTGAATATCCAAAATCCATGGAGTTATCTTCTAGTGGAATTTGATCGACACCTGATTTTATAAATGAACAATTTTTAAATTTTTTTAAATTTATTTTCGCTATATCAATAGCATTTGAGGGATCTATACAGAATAATTTTCCAACTTTAGGAGAAACAAATTTTGCCCATCTTCCACTTCCACATCCTAAGTCAAATCCTACGGAGGATTTTGAAACATTTTCCCAAGGAAAAACCCTAAAATAGTCATTAAAAATTGAAATTAATTCGTCGTCTGATAACTCTGATTGATCGAATTCTCTCCATTCATTCCCAAATTCCTCAACAACTTTATGATCAATATTTTCTATCAAAATAAAATAATTTTTTTAGGTGTTGAAAATGAACTTTTCATATTCATCTACAGTTTTTTCAAATTGGAAAATTCCTTTCTGAATACTAGAAATTTTCTGTCTTCTACTTTCAGAAATCGGTTTTTGAATTTGTTTAACTAAACAATTTACAAATTCTGTTTTAGAGTAAGCCAAATCTCCATATTTATAATTTTCTAGAATTAACTTTGAATCGCCAGCTTCATAAGCAACAACTGGACATCCCTGACATATAGCCTCAACTAATACATTAGGAAAACCCTCATAATATGATGTAAATAAATAACAAACAGCTTTCTTATAAAGAAGATTTACATTTTTAATATTACCCAGAATTATAATATTATCAATTACGGAATTAGGTAAAAGTTTTTTACTCCATCCTCCACCAGCAATGACTAAAACTGTTTTTGGAATTTTTTTAATCGTGTCATTTAAAATTTCAAACAATCTATCAGGACCTTTAATAGGGTCGTAACGACCAACAAATAATAAAAATTTATCAGGAAGATTGAAATCAGCCTCTGACTTTGGTGTGTCAATTTCTTTTTTTGCTAATCTGTTAGTAATAGTGATCTCTTTTTTTTTCGAAAACAAATATTTTCTATGAGTTATTATAGCCGCATTTGCACAATAAATGATTTTTGGCTGTATAATTCTACTGAGTATTCCAAAAGCACACAAAGATAACTTTTGACTTACACGAAATGGTTGTTTGAAATTTGAAGAACGAATGTTCCAAATTATTTCTAGTGGTAGTGAAAAGCAATATTTTAATTGGTAAGAAAAATAAATCCCCCCATACATCCAAGATATTGTTGGGATTAAATCTTGTGATTTAATATTCTGAATTACCTTTCTCCGATCTGTTTTCCATAGATAAACTTCGCACAAAGTTTTAATTTTTTGATAATAAAAGTCTTCAGAACTCCCTTTAATCACAATAACCTTTTGAAAAATTCCTCTTTTTTTGAACTCCTCAATTAGTCTAGCAAGTACAGTCTCTGCCCCACCATTTTCAAGTGTTGGAATAACATGTATAACTTTCTTCAAAATCCAATTATAATCTTAAGTATCCATTTGATATTGGATGAATTCCCTTGACATCAAAAATTATTGAATTTTGATAAGAGATTTTTTTTAGATCGATATTTCTTAATTCGTCATGGGGAACTGCTAATACAATAATATCAAATTTAGTAACAGGATTTAAACTTGGTAAAACATTATCAGTGAGATAGAAATTTGATAATTCCTGGACAGATGCTACTGGGTCATAAATTTTTGGAATTATCCCAAAATCAGAAAACTCATTGAAAATATCATAAACTTTTGAATTTCTAAGGTCAGGACAGTTTTCTTTAAATGTAGCGCCTAAAATAAGAGTATTTAACTCTGAATTACTTTTGCCTAGTTTATTTGTCTTTTTGATTATACTACCTACAATATAACTAGGGATTAAATCATTTATTCTTCTTCCAGCCAGAATCATTTCTGGATCATGTCCAATTTCTTGAGATTTGTGGGCTAAATAATAGGGATCGACCCCTATACAATGTCCTCCAACTAGACCGGGGAAAAAGTTTAAAAAATTCCACTTAGTTCCAGCTGCTTTTAAAACTTCCTGTGTGTCGATTCCCATTTTACCAAAAATCATTGATAACTCATTCACAAAAGCAATATTGATATCCCTTTGAGTATTTTCAATCACTTTTGCTGCCTCTGCAATTTTGATTGATGGAGCTTCATAAATACCAGCTTCAATTATTGATCCATAGAGATTTGATATGGCATTTAAGCAATCTGGGCTTGAACCAGAAACTACTTTTTTTATTTTTGTTATTGTGTGCTGTTTATCACCAGGGTTTATTCTTTCAGGACTATATCCAACAAAAAAATCTACATTGAATTTTAAGTTTGACATTTTCTCCAAGATTGGAACACATATCTCCTCTGTTACTCCAGGATATACAGTAGATTCATATACGATGACATCTCCCTTTTTAATAATACTTCCAATAGATTCAGTTGCCGATTCAACAGGAGTTAAATTTGGTATTTTACTATTAGTAACTGGAGTAGGTACCGTAACGATAAAAATATTACACTCTTTTAAATCTTCAATGTTTGTAGAGAGATTCAAACTTGATCCAATTACTTGCTTTAGTTGGTTTTTAGAAAGTTCTTTAGTATCGTCTTCCATCTGATTGAGACGTTTTATCCTATTTCTATTGATATCAAGTCCTTTAACCTTATATTTTTTGGCAAATGCTACAGCTAATGGAAGGCCTACATACCCCAATCCAACTATTCCAATTCTCATTATCGCAAATTTTTTATATACCAATCCAGTGAATCTGAGAGACCGTCTTTAAATGAAAAAGAAGGCTCATATCCTAAAAAAAAATTTGCCTTACTAATATCCGCATGAGAGTGGGCAACATCACCATTTCTGATAGGTCCAAAATTTATCTTGACTTCCCCCAGATTAGGTATACGTTTTTGGATTCCTTCAATTATTTCATTTGTCATTTCCAATATTGATATTCTATTTCCAACCGCAGTATTAAATACTTTACCGAATGATTTTACATTATCAGTTGTTAAAGCAAGGTAGTTCATTTTCAATACGTTGTTAATATATGTAAAATCCCTTGAGTATGAACCATCACCATTAATAGTTGGATTTTCCCTATTCAAAACTTGACTTATAAATTTTGGTATAACTGCAGCATATGGACCGTTAGGATCTTGCCTTTTTCCAAAAACATTGAAATAACGTAGTCCGATGGTCTCAATTCCAAATGATCTATTGTAAACTGATGCATATAATTCATTTACGTATTTTGTAACCGCATAAGGGGACATCGGTTTTCCAATTCTTTCCTCAACTTTTGGAAGTTCTATTGAATCTCCGTAAGTAGATGAGGAAGCTGCATATATAAATCTTTTGACATTATTTTGTTTGCTGGCCTCGAGCAAGTTTAAGAAACCTGTAATGTTTACTTCATTAGTAGAAATTGGATCATTTAATGATCTTGGAACAGACCCTAAAGCCGCTTGGTGCAAAACAAAATCAATATTTTTTGTAGTGTTTTGACATGTCTTTATATCTCTAATGTCACCTCTAACGAAATTAAAGTTTTTATTTTTTGCGAATTCATTCAAGTTTTTTCTATGTCCTGTTGAAAAGTTATCTAGTCCAAATACCTTGTAACCTTTTTTGAGAAAAAATTCACAAAGATTGGAACCTATAAATCCCGCTGCACCAGTAATTAGGATTTTCAAAATTTGTAGATTTTTACCACATCTTCTTAAATGAGGTTTTTGGAAATACTTTCTTTTTTTCAATGAAAGTGGATGAATAAACCTTCTTTAGATATAAAGGATCATTTGAAGAAAAAAATTTTGATAGAAATGCTAGTGGAAACAGTATTATAAAATAAATAAAACTCAAAATTAAATTTGGGAGAATGAAACTGAAGAGCTTTGCCAATTTAAACCAAGATAAATGAATTAGGTAAGCAATTTTTTTTGATAAAATAGATAAAAAGCAGAGTGAAATTATCAAATATCTCAAAAAATGGTTATCAAAAATTTCTGACATTATAATCAATCCAAACAAAATAGTAAGTATTGTCAAATAAGGTTCTTTATTCATGCTAAAAAAGAGTGTATATATATGGTGCAAAAGCACTAGAGCCTCCAAAAACTAATAAAAACCCAATTAATAGGAGGATAATAATAACAGGAGCAAGCCAGAACTTTTTTCTTTCTTTAATATAGTTAAATAGATCTTTAAGTAACTCTAGCATTTTAAAAATCGAAGTATATAAATTCGTTAGTAACTAGTTCAAAGTTAATTATAATTAATAATATTATTATAATAACTAAGGTAATAGTAAAAAATTTGTTTTTGAAAATAAGAACATTTCTCTCGTCAAATCTCATAAACCATTCTAGAATTACGAGTAAAACAATTAAAAAATTAAGTTTTAAATAACTGTAATTTTCACTAATTGTAAAATCAGTCAATATAATTTTAATATAATCGAAAGCATTTATAATATTTTCACTTCTAAAAAAAATCCATCCAAATGTTACAATAAAAAAAGTAAGTAGTATATGGTAAAACTCTTTGAAAGTTGGCAAAAGTTTTTTTTCTGAAATTGCCTCAACATAAATTCTATTTTTTTTTGATAAATAAATTGGCACAAAAAAAGCTGCATGAATAAAACCCCAGAAAATAAATGTTAAGTTAGCTCCGTGCCAAAAACCACTAACAATAAATATTATAAAAATATTTCTAATTGAAATTAATTTTGGGCCCCTTGAACCACCCAGTGGTATATATAAATAATCTTTAAACCAAGTAGACAATGAGATATGCCATCTACGCCAAAACTCTGCGATATTTCTAGAAAAATATGGAAACTTAAAATTCGACATTATTTCTATTCCAAATAACTTAGATGTCCCAATAGCAATATCTGAGTAACCACTAAAATCACAGTATATTTGGAAGGAAAAATAAAAAATCCCAATGATTAAAGTTATACCGCCTAAGCTGTTATAATTAAAAAATATATCATTTACCACAGGTGCCAATGAGTCAGCCACAACAACTTTTTTGAACATACCCCATATTATCAGTCTAAAACCATCTAAAATATTTTTTCTGCTATTTTTTCTCTTGTTAAGTAATTGTGGGAGTAGTCTTTTTGCTCTTTCAATTGGACCAGCAACTAATTGAGGGAAAAAAGAAACATAGGTTGCAAATGCAATGAAATCTTTTGTTGGTTTAATTCTGTCTTTATAAATATCAATTGTGTACGAAATAGTTTGAAATGTATAGAATGAAATTCCAACTGGAAGTATAATAGAGATTGTATAATGATCAATTATTTTATATCCTAATGAATTAAACAAATTAATCCAGGATTCAATAAAAAAATTATAGTATTTAAAAAAACCAAGTAGGGAAAGATTAAAAAAAAGACTTAAAAACAGAAATAATTTTTTGTTTAGTTTTTTATCTGATTCAAAGATTTTAATTCCTGCAAAAAAATCAACAAAGGTTGATGCAAAAATTAATGATAAAAACCTATAGTCCCAAAAACTATAAAAAATGTAAGAGCTTACTAATAATATAAAATTTTGCAGATTTTTATTACTTGAAAAAATAAAAGTATACAAGAACCAAACAATCGGTAAAAAAATAAAAAACTCATAGGAGTTAAATAGCATTTCACTAAATTTAATTAGTATTTAAAAGTTTAAAAATTTCTTCGAAATATATCTTATGCCCTTTCTTGTTTGGATGAGAATCCCCTGGTATGATTTCTAATTCAGAAAATGGAACCCCTTCAAATGATTTTAACAAATCAAGATAATGATAGCCCATTGGCGTCACCGTTTTTCTAATTTTATTATGAATTTCATTAAATGGATAATTTTCTAAATAGTGAAAATCAGGAATTAAGACAAAGTAAGCTCTAATATGATTATCTCTACAGTAACTTGCTAACTCATTTAAAGAATTTTTCATTTTTAAAAACCCCTCGGAATCAGAATTGAACAAATTGTTATAATGTTCGAAAATACTTCTATTATTAATTGATTTTAAACGCTTAATTGTAATCCATAGAGTCGCCGCTAATTGACTATTCTTAATAATCCAATTTGTTGACCCAAACTCTAAAATCTCAGCATCATTTAAAAAAAAGTTAACTACAATTTCTTGTGGTTGAATATGTTTTAGATTTTCAAAAAAGAGGTTTACATATCTATATGTGTTGTAATTTCCAACAGATGAATTCAATATTTCAGTGCTACCATGAATTTCATCAAACTTATTTTGAAGCAACCCACAGACAGTTTTTGATTGTTCGACCCCCCACCCCAGTGTTATAGAAGAACCAAGAAATAATATTTTTCTTTCAGCACTTGTGTTGATTTGTCTGGATCTCATTCCATAAGAGTTCAATGATATCTCAACACCCTGAAGAATCGAAGATGCATCGGTTTTATGAATATGACCCAATTTTGGATGAAAAGTTTTTAACTCATTAGAGTATCTCCACATTTCTATATCATAGTTTTTCATGTCAGAATTAATAATTCTGAGAATTATCTCTAAAATCAATAATCCAATTGATAATGTAAAAAGAAATCTTAAAGTGTTTTTGATCATTAATTTAGTAATGTTTCTTTAAAATTATTTAAAGTAAAATTTGAAATTATTTTTGATGCCAAATCACTCCCTTTTTCTGTCAAGTGACTGCCGTCATATATGTATTCAACTGATTTAGGAATACTATCATGAAGATCAATATAATTTATTTTTTGTTGAGAAGCAGTCGATTTAATTATTTGGTTGAAAACAAATGTATTTTTTACAAATAGTGAATCAATATTTTTGTCATAATTATGGAATTGGGTTATCAATACTGGAATAATTTCATTATTTCTTGCAACAGAAATAAAATTCAGAATACTTTTTTTAAATTCTTTTTTTATGTGACTTAAATCCTCCTGTTTTGCCAAAAAAGATTTTCTTCTAAAATTTTTAAATTCATCAAAAACTTGATTGGGGTTAAACTGTAGAAAGTTTTTTAATGAGTAATATATATTAGGATAAAGATCTTTTAAAAATTTAAGTGATCGATAAAAAAGCCCATTTTGATTTTTAATTTGAATAATTCTTCTTTGTGGTGGTGCATCCCAATAACTTCCGGTTTTTGCTAATAAGGATAAATCATTAAATACATTTAATAAAAAAACTATTTTTGGTTTTTTATTAACTCCTTTTGCTAAAAAATTTAAAGTAGAATGATATGAGTGGTTCCCTGAACCTCCTCCATTAATCGATATAATCTCCTTTTTTAATTCATTGCTTAAAAGAGACCCTACTTGAGAGGGAAAACGTTTGTTTTGATTCATATATAAACATTCAGTTACACTTCCTCCATAGAAAATAATGTCTACCTGTTTTTTTTTAGAATCATATTCATTTGAATCCATAATAAACCCATCTGAATCTGTTTTTAAAAAAATTGACGAAACTTTTAACCCGGGAATATTTATATTATCATCCTTATAGGTAATATTTGGTTTATACTCTTTCAATAAGATTGATCTGTTTGTGTTTAAACTATTTGATCCAATAATTTTATTTGGCAACATATAGTCAACAATTTTCAATAAAATCAATACTATGAATAAATTAATTGAAAATAATTTTATTAATCTTTTGAAAACGTTTTTTGCCATCTTGATTTTTTTGTATTTACTTGCTCTTCTTTTTTATAGATGAAATCTCCAATTACTAAGTAGTCCATTTCAGTAGCCATAAAACATCGATATGCATCAAATGGGCTCAGAACAATCGGCTCTCCTCTAACATTAAAACTAGTATTAACAAGAATACTACATCCTGTTTGTTTTTTGAATTCATTGATCAAAGTCCAATAACGAAAATTAAACTCTTTTTTTACCGTTTGAATTCTTGCCGAAAAATCAACATGAGTTATTGATTGGATTTCAGATCTCTCACAATAAAGTTTGTCCCAAAAACTCATTTCTTCATAATTAGATGGTACTTTTTTTTTCTTACTAGATAATATTTCATCGACCACAAGCATATAAGGGGATTCTTTTTTGAGTTTAAAAAATTTATTAACATCCTCAAAGAGTACGGAGGGAGCAAAAGGTCTAAAACCTTCTCTATATTTAATTTTCAGGTTTAATTTTTTTTGCATTTCTGGATTTCTTGGATCAGCTAATATACTCCTATTACCTAAAGCCCTAGGTCCAAACTCCATTCTCCCTTGAAACCAACCAATTATTTTACCATTAGCAATAAGACTTGCTACCTTTTCTGCTAATAAGGAAAAAACCTCTTCTTTTTCAGCAACAGCCTCCACAATTTTATTCATATTAGATATTTCATTTTCAGAAAATTCTGGACCTAAATAACTACCACCCATTATATCGTAATCTATTTTATTTTTTCTTGGTTGATCATAGTTCATATGATAAATTGCCAAAGCTGCCCCGAGACTTCCACCTGAATCTCCGGAGGCAGGTTGAATGTATATATTATCAAAAATATTTTCATTTAAAATTTTTCCATTAGCAACGCAATTTAAAGCAACTCCTCCTGCCAAACATAAGTTATTAAGTTTTGTAATTTCTTTAGTATGCTTTGCCAATTTGATTACAATTTCCTCTGTAACATTTTGAATTGCTAATGCCAAATCACAATGGTGTTGTTCTAATTTTAACTCCTCATTTCTTAATGGAAATCCAAATAGTTTTTCCCACTTTTTTTCACTAATCATTTTCAATGAGGTTGCATAAGAAAAATATTTTTGATTTAGCCAAATTGATCCGTCATTATTAATATTAACTAGATTTTTTTTAATAAGTTCAATAAAATTCAAAGTTCGATTTGAATTCCGATTACCATAGGGTGCCAAACCCATCAATTTATATTCCCCAGAATTTACTTTAAAACCTAAAAAATATGTAAAAGCAGAGTATAGAAGTCCTACAGAGTGAGGAAAATGCATTTCCTTAAGAATCTTGATATTATTACCAGAACCAATTCCAATTGAAGATGTACACCACTCTCCCACACCATCAATAGTCAAAATTGCTGAATTTTCAAATGAAGAACTAAAAAATGAACTAGCTGCATGAGATAAGTGATGTTCGGTAAATAAAAGATTAAGTTTTTTCTTGTCAAAATATTCAATTGAGCTAAGACCTTCAATGATTTTATTTTTAATAAATAATTTTTCGTCTAACCAAACAGGAATGGCTTTGAGAAATGAAAAAAGACCCCTTGGAGAGAAACTATAATATGTTTGTAAAAGACGTTCAAATTTTAATAGTGGCTTATCATAAAACACAATAGCACTTATATCTGAAATCGAATACCCAGACTCTTTAAGGCAATACTTTATTGCCTCTTTTGGGAAATCGGGTGTATGTTTTTTTCTCGTAAATCTCTCCTCTTGAGCCGCTGCAACTACTATCCCATCTATAACCAATGAGGCTGCAGAATCATGATAGAAACAAGAAATACCAAGAACACAATATTTACTTTTCTTGTAATCTTTTTTCATTAGGAAATTATTTTTTTGAAACCCGTTGTTAATTCTTTTAAAATTAATTAGAAAGCAATTATAATTTTATCTTTTATTATTATTTTTAGGTTTAATTTTTATTTCTAAAAATTTCATTAAGATTAAAGTCTTCTCTAATAAATCTAATTTTTCCATAGACCAAAAAAGCTAAAATTGATATTGGGTAAGTAAACAATTCATTTATATTAAAACTGGTCTTTAATAAATAAACTGCTATATATAATACTAGGAAACATACGAAAATCTCTAACGCTGGAAATATCTCCCATTTTAAAGGATAGGTTTTTTGGCTGAAATAATAACCCATTAATAGCTTTGATATAATCCCAATACAAGTACCTATTGCAATTCCTTTTATTTCGTATGAATCGATTAAAAAATACATTGAGAACAACCCAATAAAAAAAGAGACCAAATAAATAATTAGATAGTAGATTGTTTTCTTAGAAAATGAAATCCCAATCTCTAGGATCCATGAAACACCTTTTAAGGCTATCCCAATAAAAATGATTGATAAAACATCTCCTGCTATATCATACTTGTCTGAAAATATTAAATCTGAAAAAATTGGAATAGCCCAGGATAGTATAAGAACTGCAAGAAAAATCCCAAAAGTGAAGTAAATTAAAATTAGATTATAAGATTTAATCGAATCTTTGTTTTTATAAGTTGATAAAGAAAATGGGCCCCAAGAAGTTTGAAAAGCCGACACAATTACCATAAGAGCTAGGCCTAACTTAGAAATTAAAGCAAAATTACCATTTTGAAATAATCCAATTTTATTAATAATAATTAGCCTTTCAAAAAAAGGTGTAAGAGAAGAAAATATACTCATTAAACCAAGTGGTGCAGAGAAAAGAAATAATTCCTTAAAAAAGGAAAAGCTTGATGGAACAATTAACCATTCTTTAATTAAAAAAATTCCAATTATTGAAAAAAGAATATTATTAATCAAGGAAATAATGAAAAAATCTTCAATTGATATATCATAAAAAAAAATTCCAATTGAAATTAAAATAAAATTTGAAAGAACCACTCCTAGTGAAAGTACTATGAACTTTTTTTGATTAAAAGACCATTTTAATATGGAACTAGAAAAATTAATGAAAACCATAAAAGGAGCGTGTGCTATTGATAGAAAAAAAATAATGGATGAATCTATTAAACTATTAGCTTGAATTTTTAATTGATCATAAAATAAATAAAGAATTAAATATCCGGTAAAAATAAAAATTGATTGTAAAACTATAGATTGAGAGATTAACTCTTTTCTTTCATCTACTTCTTCATATTGATAAAAAAATCTAGCAACAGATGATTCGAGCCCAAACACAAGAAATAGAACAAATGTTTGTATTAATATCAAAAAATAATCAATTATTCCAAATTCCAGGGGGCTGAAATGGAAAGTAAGAATTGGAAGTAAAATTAATGTAGTGAACTTTGTTAGAGCTGAAGAAATCCCATATATCAGGGTATCTTTGAGCAAGAAATTTAGCTTTTGATAATTCGAGAAAGTACTAAAGTCCACTTTTAATTTTCTTCGAACAAATTAACCCATTTTTTAGCAGCAATATAACCATTGTATTTATAGAACCACTCTTTATTTTTAACTCCATTCTTTTTTTCCAGTTCTGGAGAATTAATCAAACTTACAAGATGTGAAAAGATGTCTTTTTCTTTTTTTACACCAAAGACTGGAGGCGGGTCAAAGCCAAATAATTTTTTAAAGGAGTTATTGGGGAAATTGAATCCAACTATCAAAGGTTTACCCATAATTAAAGTTTCCCATCCAGTCCCCCCCCACATTATACCCTGACCAGAATAAAATTCTGAGGCAACAACATTTACCCTATTAATTAAAACCAAAATATCTCTTCTATTCATGATAGGTATCCAGACAACATTTTTTTCTATACCAGCTGTTTTACATAGTTTCTTAGTTTCTTCTACATTTGGACCATATTCAAAAAGAATTAATAAAATACTTTTTTTTGGAAATTCTTTAATTGTTCTTGAAAAGGAATTAATTAACCAATTATTGTTTTTATTGGCATATTCATCCCATCTATTAAAATTCGATGATTCAGGTTTAACCCACAAATGCCTTGAATGTGATAAAACAACGAAATCATATTCATTAATTTTATTTATAATATCTAGATTACTATCCTCTCCTCTTAAAAGATGAGATTTAGATAAATAAACCATTGGGTAATCTATTGGATAAAAATATAGTTTATTTTGCTCAAGTGACTCGAGAGTAACTCCGAACTGTGTGTTAATTATTTTTGAATTTTTCATCCCATTTAATTGAAATTTCTTCATTTTTTTTGCAAAATATCTAATCACAAAAAAATTTGAAGAAATCAATTTTTTGGTATTAATACAGTCAAAGTATTCAATACCAAAAGAACAAGGCGCAAAAATATTGATTTGCAAACCTGATGAATAAAATATTGCCGGAGTATTGCCAGTGCCAATGAGAACGTCAAAATCTTTAAATGTTTTTTTAATATACTTTTTTATACCAAAAATTGAGGGATAGTATCTCAGTTGTTTTTTCTTAAAGAAAACCTTGTGTAGAATATATATTATGTAAAAAAGAAAATTGAAAAAAAAATTTGTGCCTAAAATTTGGACTTGACTATTTAAAATTTCGGTCCTTGTAATATAAGGACTCCACTTATCGAGTTCAAATGTATCTGCAGAACAACTAAAATGAGAAGATTCATTTGTGCCATCATTTTTGAAAAGAAATAATTTAGCATTAATACCTAAATCTCTTAAATATCTTAATAATGAAAAATTATTATTGTTCATATTTCCGATAATGGCAACTTTCATGATATTTTATATTTTTTCACAGAGAACTTCATACACAGCTTTCAAATTATATTTTTCAAAAGGAAAAAAACTTTCACATTTTTTGTTCTCAAATAAATTGATAGACCCATCTGCACCAATTCCTATTATTCTAAAACCAAGTTTTTCTAATTGATCTGTAATTGCTTTGTAAGGAATACAAATATTTGCTCCTAATTTATACTCCCCTGAAATAAAATAGTTCAAGCTATTATCTATTGCTTGAATCCCCCAATCTCTTGTAGTAAAATTTTCAGTGTCATTATGTCCTTCAATTATGTAATAAATGAACCATCCAAGATCTGCTGCTGTAAAATAAAGCCTCCCACCTGGTTTAAGAAAATTAAAGTAATTTTTTAGCATAATTTTGTAATCCAAGCATTGTAAAACGCCATAAGAAAATACCAAATCAAATTTTTCAAAATTTTGATGATCCTCATAATCTATTACGGATGTGAAATAAATATTTTGTCTATTAATAGACTTTTTAATCTCATTAGCTATTTCAATTCTATTAAAGTCAATATCATATGATATTACATTTGAATTCAAATCGCTCAAAGCAAAAGACCACTGACCGAAACCACAACCATGATCAAATACTTCAGTTTTATCAGTAAAACCAATTGCATTTAATCTATTTATATATTTTGTTAAATCTCCTCCATTATAAACTCTTTGAAAGAATTCATAGTCATTTTGAGAATCAAAAAATTTTTTATTTTCAAATTTTTTTAGTGAGAGTTTAAGCATTGTCTTTTACAATTGAAATTAGAGTTTTAGTTTTAATTTTTTTCTTCTTTAAAAATTCCAAAAAATCAATAAATAAGTTCCCTATCCCTTTTTGTTTGTCATTCCTGAGTGAGGCAATTTTTTCACTTGGGACTAAATGTTTGATTCTTTCATAATAACTTAAACTAGGTATATTTAGATAAATATGAATTGGATGAAAACAAAAAATATTTAGATTTTTTTTAGAAAATTTTATATTATCTAATGTAAGGTCAAGCCCACTCATCAGATGCCCTAAATCAACATAATTGTGAGTAAATCTTTGAAGACCACTAAAATCCTTGAATTTAATTGCACCATCAGGGTGGTATATGTTGGAGTCGTATTTTAATCCCAAACTCTTAAAATAATTTAAAATAACAGAAGAGGTTGTTAATGAATGACTTCTGAACCCTTTTGCATTTGGGTAAATTTCAAATAATTCATCTATTATTTGTTTATAGTTAGAATTACCATTAACAAGTAAATGATTAAAATTTGGATGTAATCCAACTTCGTGAGGTAGATGTTCAGCTGATAGAATTTCATAATCATTAGTCGCAAAAAAAGTTCCTTTTTGATCATAATAATTTAATAAATCAATTACATACTCTAGTGCTAATTTATTTACCCAGTCGGTATCAAAACTAAGAGCTACTTTCATTAATAAAATAATTTTGGGGATTGGATTTTTAACATATTGATTCTTTTCATTATTTGACTATGGTAACATGGATTACTTGAAATAATAATTTTATTTATATGATTTTTTTCTATATATGATGGATCATTGACCATTAAACCCATTTTCGTAGTTCCATGAATTGTATCATTATCATCAATATAACATTCAACATCATTAAAATTTATATCATTATACAAGGTTGACATTGCAAAAACAGAACCAGTACCATAAACAACGATTCTATCGCCCCTATAATCATTTATACATGAAACAATTGAATTGAAGGAGGAATCAAGATCTCTTAAATTTTTTTTGTAAATCATTAATTGCTCCGTAACATCTATCAGTGAATGAATTTCTTTTTTTTCAGTTTTTTTAATTATAAACCACATGGGTACGCGATTTTCAGAAACAATTTCGTCAATAACTTTAAACCCAGACATAGTGAAAATTATTTTTATTGTTTCTGGGGTAAATCTGCTTAAATGATCATAAGTATAAATATCTATTGGATTGTTCTTGAAGTTTGGAACACCAATAAAACAAATCCCATCTTCGTCTAAATTATCATAGATAAAACTTAAAAAATCTAAAGGCTTAGGAACATGCTCTAACACTCCATTTGAAACAACTATTTGAAACTTATCAATGGATAATTTTACATCATCAAAACTCGAGGAATATATTTCTGCCTCAGGAATGAGTCGCTCATGATACAAGCTTGCGTTTTTTGAAGGCTCAATGCCATATAGCCGCCAATTTTGATTTTTATCTGAAAAATTTTTTAATAAAAGACCCTTACCACATCCTATGTCAAGAATATTTCCTTTTTCATATTTACTCATATTTTTTTGTAAAAACTGAACTATATTCTCATAAATTCCAATATAGCCTTGATCTGTTTGATATTTGAATTCACTTATATCATTTTCACTATGCAGGTCATATTCCTCCTCATAAAACCAATCTTCCTTTCCTCTTGCTCCAGTTTGGTTAAATACTAGTCCAGTATCTTGGCAAAAATAGTTTGAAACATCCTCGTTAATAAATTTTTGCTCTGAAGTCATAGCTTTTTTGAAACTATCCATTTTCAAAACATTTGCAGATCCAGTAATTGGGCTAATAATATTTTCCATTTATCCTTGATTTTTCTTGTATAACCGTTCAGGTGAGTTAAATTCTTCAATATTTTTTGGTACTCTTACATTATAACCTAAAAGTCTTTTAATATTTTGATTATTTTTAATTTTATTATTCACTAATTCATTTGTGGTTAAATCAATTTGCTGCTTCATGAAGGATCTTGTGTATACAAGAGTAAGTGCTCTCCTTTCTTTAGAAGTTAAATTAGTCCCTCCTGCGTGCCAACATAAAGAATCGAACATCACAATATCACCAGCTTTTCCTTCAAGTTGAATTGCATTTTTGTAAAAAAAATCATCAGAAGGTTTTTTTTCTATCAAATGACTTTTAGGGAGAATATAAGTTGCACCATTTTCATTTGTAAAATTATCAAGCATAATTAATAATTGAACTGACAGAAGATAGGGTCTGCAGAACCTTTGTGTATCTCTATGAATTTTATTTTGAATTTTATTTGAAAAATTAGGTTTTAATGTAATGCCATTAAATGAATGAATTATACATGTCTCGCCTAATATGTGATCGACTGAATTTTGAACAGGATTATGATCTAAAAAATGGAGATAGGTTTCATCCATTTCATGAGCAAGGTAAAAATATGTATTTTTTACCTCAGGATTTTTTTTATTAATTATTTTATCAAAAGCTTTTTTTAATTCTTCAACTTTATCAGTTTGAATAGCGTTTTTGAACTTTATAAATCCCTCGGAATAAAAATTTGTTAAATCCATGTAAATTTAGTTGAAGCAGATAATTAAATTAAATCATTGAATGGATCCTTCTTTTTTTCCCGAGATAATTTAATCAGAACTTTTTGCCCCTCTATATGGAAAAAAGCAGGATAATTTTCATAATCACATGATCTTATAAAATCATATAATTCGACGATTGATTTGTTTGGGTCAATTAAGGAATCTTTAGGCTCTCTAATATAATTATAAGTTGATGACAAACTTTCATCTTGTTTGATTAATTTAATTTTTTTATTCATTATCATTTTTAGAGCTTCATCCAAAAGTTTTCCCTCGATTTCGTTTGTTTTTCTTATCATGCTTTTGGTTGTATCAAACTTTGAAATACTAAATTTTCTTTGAATAAGAATATCACCTTTATCCATTTCAGATGTAATTTTATGAATGGTTACCCCACTAAATTTTTCACTATTCATTATTATGTATGGTCCTGATCTATAGCCTCTATATTTTGGAAGTAAAGTAGGGTGGACATTTATTGCAATAATTTTTGATAAGGAAATAACTCTTTCTTCAATAATATAATTGAATCCACATGAAACAATAACATCAAAATCATAGGATTTGACTAATTCATATATATCCTGTTTTTCAACATAAATAATAGGCAAACCGTGTTTTTTGGCAACTGCAATAGAGTTTAGAAATCTAGAATTTTTTTTCGGAAGCGGAAAAACAACAGCTACAATATTATATGATTTACTTATCACATGTTTTAAAGTTTTGTGTCTTGAGCCAGATGTAAAATAAATTATTTTCATAAAAAGGTTATTTCCAGTTATTACCTATTTTACTTTTTTTGATGTAATTACTTGATTTTAAGTTTATCATGAGGGATTATATAGAATCCTTCGTAACTATCAATAAGATCTTTTTTCTTCGCATTATAGATGTCTTTGTTAAATAAAGATATTTTATATTCATAATTATAATCAACTGACCCCCACCTTGATTTAAACCTATATACACCGTCCTGAGTAACCCAAGTACCACCCCAATTCCAATATTTATATCCTTTTTGAGAAGAAATTACCATAGCGGTTGAGATTATAAGAGATAAAGGCTGAAAAGTTCTGTATTCTTTATCTATTACTGGCATATAGTATTCAACAGTTTCGCCAAAATAAAAAATTAATAAAGCTGCAACTATTTTATTATTAATTTTCGCTGTATATAAGTCATAATCAAACCCTGCATCAAAATTAGAAATCAGAGAATCAAAGAATAAATCTGTTTTTGCTTTGCCATTTATACTTTGCATGTTCTCTTGATGTAGATTCTTCAAAATTTCTATTTGATCATTTTCAACCTGAATTAAAATTCCATTTTTCTGAGCTTTTCTGATCATATTTCTTGTTTTATAATGAAAGTCTGACATTATTTCTTCAACACTAGAAAATGGTTTTCTTAAGGAAGTTATTTGTCCAATCCTATGATCTTTTTCGTCAATTTTAAGTTTTGAAAACTGATTATTTTCTAATAGAGGATTTTGAATTATTACACTTACAGAAAAATCTTTGGTATCCAACATCTTACAATAATAATCCTCTAAAGCTTTTTTGGCATTATGATCGTCATAAAGTATCCCACCATGACTGCCAAAAAAAGGTAAAGAGTTTATTATTTTTCCATAGGGACCATCTTTAATCATAAGTGGTAAAAGACCTTTTATTTTTTTATTTTCTATTGCTATTAAATATTTATGACTGCAGCTTAGTGTAGAACAAATCATATCCCTATATTTTATAGAATAATAAATCAGTTTACTAGGATGATTAAGTAAAAACTTTGCGTACTCAGATTCTAGACTTTGATTCAAAATACTCACCTTCATCTAGCAATATTTTTTGGTTTCCTCAATGATATAATTCACCTCTTTTTCTTTAATTCCCGGGTAAATTGGTACTGATACGATCTGTCTTGAAATTGAAAGCGAATTTATCATCGCAGGAGAGCCATTTTTTTCATGTAGAAGCTCATCCACACCTAATCTAAAAGAAATGTTTTTATGACTTAAGAACTTATAATTATTTTCAACTAAAATTGGAAAACGAAAAAAAATACTTTCATTAATGTTTCCGATTTTTTTGACAAAGTTAAAAAGTCCATCTATATACTTTTCTGCAATTTCTCTTCTTTTCTCTATAAAATAATTCAAGCTTTTTAGTTGCTCTATTCCAAGTGAGCAACTAAAATCACTTAAATTATCTCCGATATTTATTTTTGAAATCCTATCAAAAAAAGCACTGTCATTTGTTCCAACTGCTCCTCCCTCTCCAGTTGAAATTAATTTTGTGGAATTAAAAGAATAGAAAGAGCAAATTGAGTTTTCACTAATTTTAAAATTACCGATTTTACTCGATGGTGAAATTGAATGACAGCAATCCTCGACAATTTTTATATTATTAGATAAATTTAGTTTTAGCTTATGGATAGAATGATTTATAAATCCAAAAGTGTGATTAATTAAAATCACTTTTGTTTTAGAAGTAACTTTTTTTAATATTTCGTTTTCATCACTCATCCAAGAATTTTTTTTATTATCGTATAAAACTGCAATTGCTCCTAATTGATATATTGGGCCTAATAATGTGTGACAAATGAAATTGGGAATTAATATTTCATCACCCTTTTTTACATCCAGTGCAATCAAAATCTTGAAAAAAGCCATTGTCCCGCTAGAGGTTAAATCGAAGAATTCTAGCTCTAAAGTTTTTGAAAGTAGGTCGGTAAATTTTTGATTAAGTTTCCCCTTAGTCAACAATTTACTTGATAATGTCCTATTAACTGAGTTAATATGATTTTTATTTAAATACGTACTAGAGTGAGGTATGATCATTATTTAAAAAAATTCTACACCACAACTCAAAATTTAAAAAAGACCAAATTAGTAGTCTATGATTAATTCCTTTGTTTAGGTGTTCATGAACAATCTTTTCAATAAATTTTTTTTGAATAAATCTAGTAGAAATTGTTTTAGAGTTTAACAATAAATCTTTGATATATTCTGCGTTTTCTCCCCTATACCAACTTTCATCAGGAGCTGAAAAACCTTGTTTTTTTCTGTCAGAAATTTTTTTAGGAATATATTCCATCATGGCTTTTCTAAGTATATTTTTTCCATCTTTAAATTCTCTATAAGCTTGCTTTTTGAACTCTTTGTTCTCGTCAATTTTTCGAATTTCATTATCAAGTTTTCCAAGCTTATGCTCAATTGGAACTTTCATTGCAAAGTCAACTAGATCATTATCCATAAAAGGAAATCTCTCTTCAAGGCCATGCGCCATGGAAAGTTTATCCCCAACTAAAAATAATGCTGGTAAAAAGGTTTTAATTTCAAAATATAAGCAGTTATTTATATGATCTTGAGGGATATCATATTTTAATTTTCTATTAAAGGTAAAAACACGCTCAAAAACTTCTCTTGGTGCCTTTAAATCTATCTGTTGTAATACCTCTTCAGAGAAAAGTTCTTTTTTTTCAGAATCAGGAACCAACCGCTGCCAAAACTCGTAGTACTGATCAAAAAAATCTTGTTTACTTAAAGAATCAAATACCTTATAGTATCTCCATGGATAGCCACCGAATAACTCGTCTCCACCAGTACCTTGTAAACATACTTTTACAAACTTAGAGGCTAACCGAGAGATATAGTAATTTGGATAGGACATTCCTACCCGTAAATCTTCTAAATGATAAACCAATTTAGGCAAGGACCAACGAATATCTCCAGCATTCATAACCTGTTCAAACTGTTCTGTTTTCAAATAATTTGCCATCAATTCCGCATCTCTGCGTTCATCAAAATTGGATTCACGTCCAGTTACTTCGTTCATATCAAATCCACATGTAAAAGTAGTTAAGCGCTCTACTTTTCGAGATGCAACTGCAGCTATCGATGCAGAGTCCATTCCGCCAGACAAGTAAGAACCTAAGGGCACATCAGAAACCATTTGCCTTTCAACAGCTTGCTCAAATAATCTTTTAGTTGTTTCTTTTGCTCCATCAAAGTCCAAAGCCTCATGATTAGCTTGAGAAAAATCATAGTCCCACCAAGAATTGTGCTTTACAAAATTAGTGTTGGCATTAATCATAACTCTGTTAGCTGGAGGTAACATGTATACCCCTTTAAATAGGGTATTGTATGAAAAAATATTTTGGAAGGTGAAATACTCATTCAGGGCATCTAAATCAACATCCATGAAATAATCGGGATGTTCTATTATTCCTTTGATTTCTGATGAGAAGACTAGTGTTTTTCCATTAAACCAATAATAAAGAGGCTTGATTCCATATCTATCTCGACATAAGTAAAGTTGCTTTTCTTTTGTATCCCATGCAGCAAATGCAAACATTCCATTAAATTTTTCCATGTATTGAATTCCCTCACTGGCTAGCCCCTCACAAATTACTTCAGTATCTGAATCCGAAACAAATTGGTGGCCTTTTAGTTTCAAATCAGAACGTAGCTCTTTGAAATTATAAATACATCCGTTGAAGACTATAACCCATTTACCGTTTTTAGAGAGCATTGGCTGTTTTCCTTTTGAACTAGGGTCGAGTATAGCAAGTCTTTTATGAACCATCCCAACATTTCCATCCAAATATGTCCCATCTCCATCAGGTCCTCTATGAGAAATTTTCTCCCCCATGGATGAAAGTATCTCAGGGTCAACTGCTTCAGCATTTATATTATATATCCCAAGTATACCACACATATATTATAAGTTCTTTAAGCAATAGACAATGTATTCATAATCTTCTTCAACCATTTGATTGTGAAGTGGTATTGAAATAGATTTGTTATTAGCTAATTGTGCGCCTGGAAAATCTTCTGGAGCAATCTTATATTTCTCGGCATAGAAGCTCAACATATGGACTGCATGGGTCCCTGGTCGAGTAGAAATTCCTTTTTCCTCTAATTTTTCCATAATAGCATTTCTTGATTTAGTTGAATTTGGTTCGTCTACTAATAATACAAAACTTTGCCATCCATGATTATAATCTTCATTAAAACTAGGAATTGTTAGCCATGATATAGCTTCTAATTCCTTTCTATAAAATGCAGCCCACTTTGTTCGCTCCGCTATAAATTGATTTAATTTTTTTAATTGAACAACACCTATAGCTCCCTGTAAATCTGTCATTCTGTAATTATATCCCAAAACATTAAAATCCGGGAGAATGTAGGGCTTTGGTCCGTGGTGTCTTTGTTCTTCAGAAATCGAAGCACCATGGTTTCTTAAAACTTGCAATCGATCTGCTAATTCATTGTCATTGGTAGTAATCATCCCTCCTTCTCCGGTTGTAATTGATTTTCTTGGGTGAAAAGAGAAACATCCCATAATTCCCAAGCCTCCAGCAGGAATTCCCTTATAAGAAGCACCAGCTGCACAAGCAGCATCTTCTATTAATGGAATCTCACCAGCTTCATTTCTTATTTCATCCATTGGAGCACATAATCCAAATAAATGAACAACCATAATAACTTTTGTTTTAGGTGAAATTTTTTCTTTTAGCTTTTGAGGGTCCAAATTAAATGTTCTAGGATCAATATCACAAAAAACAATTTCTGCTCCCTGATATAGGACAACGTTTGCTGTTGAAACCCATGTAAAAGCTGGTACAATTACCTCATCACCTGGTTTTATGTCTAACACCACTAAAGCTAAATGTAGAGCTGTGGTAGCACTAGTAACTGCAATTGCATGTTTTACCTTATGCCTGCTTGCAAAAGCTTTCTCAAAAGAACGAACCTTGGGACCAGAGGTTAGCCATCCTGAAGTAATTGGATCTTTAAGTGCATGCCATTCATCTTCACCAGTGGATGGGAGTGAAATGGGTATCAGTCTTTTTTCCATTAATTATTTTAATACATAATTATTAATTACATAAGAGGCTATTGCTAGTGAAGCGGTAGCTCCAGGGCTGGGTGCGTTTAACACATGAGTCTGTTTCCCTTTACTGATAACATTAAAGTCCATCTGAAGCTCACCTTTAAGGGATATAGCTTGTGCACGAACCCCTGAGGGACCTCGCTCTAGCATTGAAGCATCTATATCTGGAATCATTTTTTGCGCTTTAGAAATGAAATCTTTCAAAAATAATGAGGATTTAAATTCATTCACCGAAAAAAGAAGATTTTTGGAGATAAAGCGAAGTAAACCAGTGTAAGTAAGGCTTTCAATAGCATCTTTGAATGAAAAACTATTTCGATTATACCCATCCCTTTTAAGAGCTAAAACAGCATTTGGCCCTACCTCTCTTGTTCCATCTATCATTCGAGTGAAATGTACTCCTAAAAATGGGAATTGTGGGTCAGGAACAGGGTATACTAGATTGTTAACACGATCTTCATATCCCAATTTAAACTTTAAATATTCTCCACGAAAGGGAACAATCTTGAGTGGAGATTTTTCATTAGTAATTTTGCTAAAAGTTTTATCACTCCATAAACCACAGCATGAAACTACATGCTGAAATGCCTCTTTATTATTTTTTATTTGAATTTCGATGTTTGATGTGCTAATCTTTTTTAAAGATAAAATAGGAGTGTCATAAAAAATTGCACCGCCCATTTCTTTAACACTCTGTACCATCCTTCTCATTACTGCTTTATAATCAACAATCCCCTCCTCTGGAACTAAAAGGGCTTTCTGAGCACGAACAAAAGGCTCCCTTTTCTTTAATTGAACGTTGTTCAAATAATTTAAACCTTGTAAACCATTTTTCTTTCCTCGAGCTGCTAATAAATCAAGGTTTTGGATTTCTTTTTGATTTGTTGCTACTACTACTTTTCCACATTGATCAAAAGGTAGCTTATGTTCCTTACAAAAAGTAATCATTTCCCTAATTCCTTTAACAGATAATTGAGCTTTTAATGACCCTGGCTGATAATATAATCCACAATGTAATACTCCGCTATTCCTGCCAGATTGGTGCATCCCCTCCTTAGCTTCCTTTTCAAATACAGTAACTTTATATCCCTTTTTGCACAGCTTATAAGCTAATGCAAGTCCAATTATTCCAGCTCCAATGACAGCAATTTTCTTTTCTTTTTTCAAACTACTATTTCTTATCTATTCCAGATGCAATTCGCCATTCAATTAATTTTGTCAAACCCTGTTTGAGTTTATATTTATACTTGAATCCCAATTCCTGTTCAGCTTTTAACCTAGAACCAATTCTGTTTTTTACCATTGCACGGGCATCATCTTCTGAGTAAGGGCTATATTTTATTTTTAAATCTGAATTTTTTAATTTTAAAATTAATTCACATAAATCTTTTATACTGGTCTGAATTTCAGTGCCTACATTATACATTCCAAATTCCTTATCACTCAAGAGAGCTTTTATGTTAGCTTTTGCTACATCTTCAACATATATGAAATCATAGGATTGAGAGCCATCACCATTAATTATCGGAGTTTCATTTGCTTCTATTTTATTTAGCATTACTGGAATAACTCCCGTGTACGCAGCAGTTTGATCTTGATGGGGTCCATATACATTCATGTAACGTAATCCAATTATACTTAATTCATAACGATCATTAAAAGCAGTTGCCATTGCTTCACCCGCAATTTTTGAGGCCCCATAAAAATTTTTATTGTTAAATGGATGGTTTTCAGTCATAGGTAATTCAACAGCATCACCATAAACTGATGCAGATGAGGACCATATTAACTTTTTGATGTTATTTTTAACGCAGGCTTCAAGAATATTGAAAGTCCCAGCAACATTTACTTCAAATGCAGTTCTGGGGAAATCTTTACAATGTAATAACCACATGGCCGCTAGACTAATAACGTAATCAATATCTTCCATGGCAGTATTTAGAATATCTATTTCCCTTATATCCCCACCAAATGGAAAAATGGTGCATCGCTTATCTTTTAACTGCTCAGAGATATAATCTAGATTTCCTCTTGCAAAATTATCATAAATAACAACTCTATCAACAGGATATTTGAGTAATTCTGCGACAACAAAACTTCCTATGAATCCTGCTCCTCCAATTACTAGTACACTTGAGTTTTGAATTTTCATAGCTCCACGTTTCTTACTTGACTAACAATTTCAATGGAAGTTTTAGCGTCCTTTAAACCATAACCGTTGCCCTCTAAAATTCTCTTGTAACTCATGGTGTGTAAATCTGTAAAACCATCGCTAAATTCTATTTCCTCTCCTTCAATTTTTAAACAACGAAAAGTGCTAAGATTTTTTTCTTTGATATTCTTGGGTAAATTTTTAGAATTAATACTTAGTAGCCATTTAACGTTAGCCCTGGACAAATATAAGGTCCCCGAATTGGTGTCACTAGTTTTTAGATCAACACTCACATTTTGAACAGGGCCAAAAATCCATTGTAACATATCAAAAAAATGGATCCCTATATTGGATGCGATTCCACCAGATTTTGTCTCATCACCCTTCCATGAAGAGTGATACCATTTTCCTCGTGACGTTATGTAGGTTAAATCTATATTGAAAACTTTATCTTTAGGTGCATTTTCAATTTTTTCTTTTAAATCTATAATAGCCTTATGGTGTCTAAGTTGAAGGATTGTAAAAACTTTGTTTTTGAACTTACTTTCTAATTCAATAAGGGCATCTAAATTCCATGAATTAAGTACAATAGGTTTTTCACAAATCACATCAGCTCCAATACGCAAACCATATCGAATATGTGAATCATGTAAATAATTTGGTGAGCTTACACTCAAAAAATGGATTCTGTTTCCAGAACTTTTAATTTTTTCTAAATGACGATCAAAACGCTCGAACTCCGTAAAAAAATTACATTCTGGAAAATAATTATCTAAAATACCTACACTATCATGTGGATCATATGCCGCCAATAAGTTATTACCAGAATCCTTAATTGCTTTCATATGTTTTGGAGCTATAAAGCCAGCTGCACCAATTAAAACAAAATTTTTCATTTATATTTTTTAATCTGTCCGTTTAGAAACTGATATTTCTCATTTGACTCTGGGCATTTTGAAAAACCACTTTTATCTATTTTCAATGTATGGCCGTATTCACTAACCCATCCAATTTGATGACCAGGATTGCCCACAATTAAAGCATAGTCAGGTACTGGTTTAGTAACTACACTTCCGGCTCCTATAAGACAAAAAGATCCTAATGTAATCCCGCACAAAATTGTTGCATTTGCCCCAATGCTAGCTCCTTTTTTTACAATTGTTTTAATATACTTATCTTTTCTAACTACTGAGGACCTTGGATTTAGAATATTGGTAAAAACCATTGATGGTCCTAAAAAAACATCATCCTCACACTCTACTCCTGTATATATAGAAACATTATTTTGAACCTTAACATTATTACCCAAAGTGACATTAGGAGAAATAACCACGTTCTGACCTATATTACAATTTCTACCAATTTTTGAATTTTTCATAATATGTGAAAAATGCCAAATATTTGAGTTAGAGCCAACTTGGGCTCCTTCATCAATATATGATGATGGGTGTATAAAATATTTTCTCTTTTCCAAAATTCTTTTTAGGTCATCTACAAATAAGTTGATTAGCCAGTATAGTTGTACTAATAGTTATTTTTTGTAATTGTTTAGATTTAATTTATTTTTTATTGATTAAAAGATTAAAGTGTGATTGCATAAAATATGATGGAATTACACCTAAAAAAGATATAATCTTTCCTAAGCTTCCAAGCCTTTTAAATGGAGACCATCTTAAAATAAAAGAAAATTTATCATTTTTAAAAAAACTTTGAATCAATTTTGGTGATTGATGAAGGTTCCACTCGATTGATGGAGCAAAAGGACTTTTTAATCCTAGGTCCCCCCAGAAGTTTCTTCTTGAACAGTCTGTGACTAAAATTTGCCCATTTGGTGATAAAAGTGAAATTATTTTATCAATTATTTTTTGGTAATCTTTATAATCTTTTTCGCTTTTATGGATATTTTCAAATAGACTTTCATCTAGGTGATTAATCGAATCGTGTAATATTATAATTCCAAATTTTTCATTCGTTTTAAATTCCTGTAATGTAATTTTTTTAACATGGATTTCTAGTTGACTATTAATTTTTTGATTACTAAAATCAAAAAAAGTAGAACCATCAGAAAAAGGCTCTAAATTTACTACCTCTTTTGCCCCTTTGAACTTGGAGTAATAAGAAAAAATTCCATTTCCTCCACCAATGTCTAACACATTTTGATCATTAAAATCAATATTTTTAAAGCACCAATTTAAATATTTAAACATTCTCTTAAAAGGGTGGTGACTCAATTTTTGATCATTATATATTTTCTGAAAATTTTTATAATTTTTACCACTCATCATCGGGCTTAATTTTTTTTGAAATAAATATTAAACAATTAAAAAAATTGACGGCTCCGCCACTTGCCTCACTTAAAGCAAAATAATCTTCAAAATAAAAATCACTGCAAGAACTCTATTTAGATAGTGTTAATAAAACACCTAATCCTGGCAGCGCCAATCTTATTTTATTTTTATTTACAGATATAACAGTGCCGTTATTATTCTTAAATGGCCCGCTTGATATTAGTAAATTATCTCCCTTTTCTATGTTAGATACAATAATATCACTGTAAGTTCCATTAAAGTTATTTTTTAAAATATCTATCTCTTGTTGTTTAACTTTAGCTGGTTTCCCTAACCAAAAAACATATCTAACTACACCTGGTATCTGAAATACAGAAAGCCTTTCTTTTTCATTAAGTCTTACAAATACATAAGAAAATAAAATTGGCCTTTCAATTTTTTTCTTGCGATCAGAATACAATTTAGTTTCTGTAATAGTTGGGCAATATGCTTCAATTCCAATTGCTGTTAGTCTTTCTGTAACTTTGATTTCTTGTCTTGATTTTGTGTATATTACAAACCAAGTTTTGGAAATATCAATCGAACCGCAACATTTCAAATGTTCTTTTTCTTTGTATGATATATCAACTAATCCCATGAATACGGTTTACCAATATTTTGAATTCTTTTATTTTTAGTAATATTTCTTCCATCGAAAATTTTTATTGATTCATCTATTATGGACCAATCATAATTTTTAAACTCTTCCCATTCAGTTAGAATTCCAACAGCTGAAGCTCCATTTATAGTATTTACTAATTCATCAAAAATTTTAACTTGAGATGTTTTTTCTAATATTTCTTTATCATCTAATAAGTTTTCTTTCCATAAATTTTCCAGATCAATATAAACTCTTTCCTTGCTGACCATTGGGTCGTAAACATGAATTTCAGCACCTGCTAGGATTAAATCATTTGCAACATAAATAGATGCAGACTCTCTAGAATCATTTGTTTCTGCTTTAAAAGCCCAACCTAGTATAGCAATCTTTTTCTTATTTACTTTTCCTCCAAGGCCATCGATTATCTTTTGTGCAAATCGTTTTTTTTGGTAATCATTGATTTTTAAAACTTGACGCCAATATTCAGCTACCTCATTTAAGCCATAATATTTGCATAAATAAACTAGATTAAGAATGTCCTTCTGAAAACAACTACCACCGAATCCTACTGAAGTTCGTAAAAAATGAGGTCCAATGCGATGGTCCATACCAATAGCCATAGATATTTCATCTACATCTGCACCCGTTTTTTCACAAAGTGCAGAAAGGCTATTTATAGATGAAATTCGTTGAGCTAACATTGCATTTGATGCTAACTTTGATAACTCAGAGGACCAAATATTAGTGGTCAATATTTTTTCTTTTGGAATCCAATTACTGTATATGTCAACCAAGGCCTTTATAGCTTTTTGACCACTTTCTGAATTTTCTCCTCCAATCAAAACTCGATCTGACTTAAAAAGATCCTTTATTGCCGTTCCCTCAGCCAGGAACTCTGGGTTAGATAAAATTTCAAAACTGACTCCAGTGTGTTTATTAGACTCCAAAATATCTTTAATCTTTTCAGCTGTCCTCACTGGTAGAGTTGATTTTTCAACAACTATTTTATCACTTTTAGATACTCGAGCAATATTTTTAGCACATGATTCAATATATTTTAAATCGGCAGCCATTCCCGCTCCCTCTCCCTCGGTTTTTGTGGGGGTGTTAACGGCCATAAAAACCATATCCGATTCCATTATGGCATTATCTATATCAGTTGAAAAAAAAAGGTTTTTATGCCTAGTCTCCTCAATTATTTTTGATAATCCTGGTTCGTATACTGGCAACTGATTTGATGGCCCGTTCCATGCTTCAACCCGTTTTTGGTTTTTATCAACAACAATTACCTTTATTTCAGGACACTTTAAAGCAATTACAGCCATGGTGGGCCCTCCCACATAACCAGCCCCTATACAACATATTTTATTTATTTTCATAAAGTATAATATGTTCTCGTTCACTTAAAAATTTTGACGCTAAATAAAAACTAACCTTTCGCTTGATTAGTTTTTCAATTTTTTCCTCTAATTGAGATATATAATCCATATTCAAATTATTTCCAATAAGAAAAACCTCAATATTCCCTGAATCATTTCCCTTAGCATAATCGCCAACTATAATGATCTTTTGAATATTGCCTATACGTTCAAGAACTGTTTCTACGATGTCTTCGAGACCTAGGTGTTTGAAAACTACTTTTCTAAGTACTTCGTATAAGGGATGATCAGAGTTGGCCTGATATTCAATTTTATTATCATTTTTGACTTTACTTAAATAACCCGCATCATGAAGATGATTAAGTTCTTTTCGGATGGCATTAGAAGATTCGCCCATCTCACTAGCTAACCCATTCAAATAACCCCGATTGGCCTGTGAAACAAAAAATTTGATCAGCAGTCGCAATCGGGTTTTTGAAGTGATTAACTGGCCTAACATTATTAATTAACATTAATCAAGTAATAAAAGTACTTAAAATAATTAACAAATTAAAATGTTTTTAGGTAAAAAAGGTATTTAACTCATAAAAACTACTTACAGCGCTGGTTATAAGTTGATTTAGCTTGACTATAGCCATAATCAACAGATTTCTTTAAGAATTCACAAGCTGTATTGACATCCCCGTAATTAAATAAAACTAAAGATTTAATATATTCCGATTTACCTGTTTCTGGATTTAATTCGTTTATGACTCTATCGTTGTAAATCATAGCCTTATCATAATCCCCTGCCATAAAAAAAGCACTTGCTGCATTTTCAAAATGAGCATATTCTAGTTTATCAATAATTGCGGCTTTTTCAAATTCTAATGCTGCTTCAATATATTTTTTTTCATTAAAATAATTTAACCCTATTTGTGAAATAGTAGTTGCTTCGTTGACTTTATCTTGCCCTATAACTGCTAATTTTTTCATTGAAAAAAATTCTTTATCATCTGGGAAAAGCTCGACTCCCTTTGAAGCGTATTTTATAAAATTTGGGTCTTTAGACGGCAAAATTTGAGAAAGAATAACTAAAAAGTTTTTCCAAATAATTGGTCCTGACTTATCACTAATTACCTCAAAGGCTTTTAACAGCTCTTTGGAGTCTTTTTTAATACCAAGTATTTGAGCATAAGTTGATGCATGAAGAGCATTTTTAGGTAATCCATAAAAAGCCTTTTTAGCATTTACAAAAGCGCTATCAATCTTTCCCATATTAAGGAAAACTTGAGCTTTTTGATTTTCAGTATAAAATAAATAAGGATTTGCATCTCCTTTGTTAAGTAATTCAAGTGCTTGATCGTATTTTTTTAAATTAATAAAATATCTAGCCTTAATGGAGTTCATAGGGATGGTTGTGACCGTAATATTTGGTATACTTGGTGTGATGCTTTTAACCTCATCTAACGGAATTGAAAATTTATTGGTATTGAAATCTCTTAGTAATGTCAACTGACCCTTGTGAGATAGGAAAGTCTTGTAGGTAATTGAAATTGAAAAAATCATCAATACTAAAGTTAGTACCGGAAAATATCTCAAAGATTTAAGATTGGAAAAAAAATGAGGTTTTTCTTTTCTTTTATTTTTAAAATAATAAAAAGAAATTAAAGACATAATCAGAGCCCATGGAGCAAGAACTTGTGGTCTTGCAATTGGAAAATTCAAGTTTGCGTCAATAAAATAAACTCCTAATGCAGCAATTAGAGCAGTAATAAACCATTTATTGTCATAATTTAATTCTGATTTAAATACAAGAAAATAAGCAAAGTAGATAGCAGTAAGAAAAATGCCTAAATAAAATATAAATCCGAATATCCCTAATTCAGCTCCTAGTTGAATAAAATCACTATGAGCATGATATGGTACAACATAACCGTTTATATCTAATCTATCATGGTAAATTGATTTTAACTTCCAATTACCTAGACCTACACCAAAAACTGGAGTTTCACCTATCTGAGTAAAAACATCTTGATAGTATCTGAATCTTTGATTGATAGAATTATCTGCTATTCCATCTCCTATCGTAGCAGCTCTGTTTATGGCCGAAACACCTTTATCATCAGACATTAACATTTGGTTAAAAAGGATTGCTAAAAAAAAGGGAATAATGTAAAATAAATTTATTGATAGTTCTTTTATACTTTTCGTTTTGTAATAGTTGAACGCACTGTAAAGAACAATTAATACACCGATAAGAAAAACAGCTATATATGATGCTCTACTTTGAATCATTGAAATTGAAAATAAACTTAGGAAAATCAAAAAACTATAAAATATTTTCTTATATATCTTATTACTAAATAATAAAAGATATAACACAAAAGGGATTTTAATAGCAATAGAAAAGGCTGTAATATTTCTATTAGCAGTGACCCCTTTTAAATAATCGGGATAAATCTCTTCCCCTGCCTTATATAACCCAAGTGCTTGGTCTAATACTGCATATACCTCTATGGCAAGAATCCCCATTATAATCAAAGAGAGCAATCTTTTCCTATCTTTTAATTTGTAAATAAATATTCCAAAGTGCAGAAACATAAACAAGGTGTTAAGTTGTCTTACAATATTTACAATTACCTCAGTAGGATTAATGGCGTAGAAATACGAAAAAGCAGCCCATGTTACAAATAAAAGATATGTAATACCCATCCATGAACTCAAAACTGAGGTAAGTTGATCTTGAAATTGTCTTCTATTAAATAAAAGAAAAAGACCGCAACAGAAGTTTAAAATACTTAAGTATAACCACTGGGGAGCAATCTTATCTACAGCATCTAAATTTGGCACAAACCCCACTAATAAAAATGCTATTATAAATATAGATGGAACAAAATTAAAAGTATCAATCCTATTAGGTCTAT
>CESO01021622.1_pt1 | contig 38784 bp, 29 predicted proteins | sample 356341 | NCBI WGS metagenome assembly CESO01 (sample SAMEA2621812, study PRJEB7988) | marine metagenome | biome: marine biome (ENVO:00000447); feature: deep chlorophyll maximum layer (ENVO:xxxxxxxx); material: "saline water (ENVO:00002010), including plankton (ENVO:xxxxxxxx)" | depth 35 m | reverse complement strand
AAGGAGCGTAAAAGCAAAAATGAGGATTTTCTTTATTTTGACTCTTATTTTACCAAGCTTGCTCGCTGAGGAACTCCGATTGGTTGCCTACAATATCCATCATGGCGAAGGAATGGATGGAAAGTTGGACTTGGAGCGAATTGCAAAAGTAATTGCAGTGGAGAAGCCGGATCTCGTGGCGCTTCAGGAAGTTGATAAAGGATGTAAGCGCAGTGGCGGAGTCGATCAAGCCGCAGAGTTGGCCAAATTACTTAAAATGGAGCATCGGTTTGGTAAATTTATGGATTACCAAGGTGGGGAATATGGCATGGGAGTACTTTCGAGATTGCCCATTAAGGAGACGATTGTTCACAAGCTCCCCAAAGGTGCTGAGCCGCGGATTGCCCTCGAGGTGGTGGTGAACTCACCGAAGTGGCCTGGAAAATTTTCCTTCATAAGTATTCACAATGATTGGATTAAAGAACCCCTCCGTGTGAAACAAATTCAGGTTCTTAAGGAAGGCCTTGAGAATCGTAAGCATCCGGTGATTCTTGCCGGTGATTTTAATGCTAAACCAAATAGCGATTCACTCATGGAGCTAGAAGAAAACGGATGGAAAATGCTCCGTGAAGGTCGGAAGAAAACTTGGTCGGCTTCGAAGCCGAAAGTTGAGATTGATTTCTTTTTTGCCAAAGGTCTCCCGGCTTTTCAATTTAAGGACACCGTTATTGCGGAGAAGGTTGCTTCGGATCATTGTCCAATCGCGGTTGTGATTACCGCAAATGAAGAGAGAAATGCTAAGCCAGAATCGGCCTTACCACTTGACCATGGACATCAGTAAGTCGGTAGTGACGCCCTTGGAATTTGTAGGTGAGAGCGGTGTGATCGATGCCCAGGAGATGCAGGATCGTAGCTTGCAGGTCATGGACATGAACCGCATTCTCATCGTATTTATGTTTATCCGGCGAGATGGGTGTTCCTGATTTATCGACAATGTTGTAGCCGTAATCGTCAGTTTTTCCAAAGGAGATTCCGGGCTTGATGCCGCCGCCTGCCATCCACAGCGAGAAGCAGCGCGGGTGGTGGTCACGACCAAATCCGCTCGTGCTGAGTTTGCCCTGAGAGTAGTTGGTTCTCCCAAATTCTCCGCCCCAAACAACGAGGGTGTCATCGAGCATCCCGCGTTGTTTGAGATCCTTAATGAGAGCTGCCGAAGCTTGATCGGTTTCCTTGCACTGACGACTGATCCCGCTTTTTAGACCGCCATGTTGATCCCAGCCTTGATGATAGAGTTGGATGAATTTAACCCCGCGCTCGGCGAGCCGTCGGGCCATAAGGCAATTTGCGGCAAATGAACCGGGATTCTTGGCTTCTTTTCCGTAAAGGTCGTAAATCGACTCGGGTTCCTTCTTGAGATCTGCGACTTCGGGAACACTCGATTGCATGTTGAAGGCCATCTCATATTGCTTGATGCGATCTTGGATCGCCCCGTCAGGTGAGAGCCCATGTTGGTGCGAATGAAGTTCGGCAAGTCGATCAAGAAGCATCCGGCGGGATTTCTCCGAAATTCCATCCGGGTTTGTTAAATAGAGGACGGGGTCTTTGCCAGACCGAAAGCGGACGCCTTGATACTCCGATGGCAAAAAACCGGATCCCCAGAGGCGGGACAAAAGAGGTTGGCCACCCTTGTTCTTAGTTACAAGAACGACAAAAGACGGAAGATTGTTGTTGGAAGTGCCCAGCCCATATTGAAGCCAGGCTCCCATCGAGGGGCGTCCGGCAAGTTGCGATCCCGTTTGTAGATAGGTGACGCCGGGGCCGTGATTGATGGCCTCGGTGTAGATATTTTTCACGACGCAAAGATCGTCGGCAATCTTGGCGGTGTGCGGAAGGATTTCGGAAAACCACTGGCCTGACTGGCCATGACGTGCAAATTTAAAAGGCGATCCCGCGAGGGGAATTGATGACTGGTTCCCCGACATTGTCGAAAGGCGCTGTCCGCCCCGGACGCCATCTGGAAGTTGCTCGCCGTGTTTTTTGTTTAGGAGAGGTTTCGGGTCGTAAAGATCCAGTTGCGATGGTCCGCCGGACTGAAAAAGAAAGATGACTCGTTTGGCCTTTGTTGGAAGCTTCGGTGAGGCAAGAGAGGAATTTTCAGCCTGTAAAAGATCGGCCAAAGCAAGAGAACCAAATCCAAGGGCTGAGTTCCGGAGGACCTCACGTCGGTTGAGAAGAGGAGGATGTATCATGTCGGCTATTGCTTTGTGTTCACCTCGTAAAGATTTAGAATCGCTTGTGCCACTGTGGTGAGGGCGGCGAGTTCGGGAGTCGGGGATTTGGTCTTGGTGTGGCCTTGTGAAAGGAAGCGCTTGGCTTCTTCGGGATGGGCTTTGAAGTGAGCAAGCTGTTCTTCAAAAATCGCCGAGAGGATTCCGATCTCTTTCTCGTCCGGCTGCCTTGAGGCGAGGCGAAGATACATTTCTTGGATTGCTGCTTTTATTTCAGTCGGGTGCTTTTGCAGGGTTTTTTCGGCGAGATGGCGCGAGGTTTCCACAAATTGAATTCCGTTTAGAAGGACAAGGGCTTGAAGAGGGGTTGAAGTTGTTTCGCGTTTCGCAGAGCAGACATCACGCTTCACAGCATCGAATGCCATCATGGCAGGTGAGGGGCCGGTGCGTTTCCAGTAAGTGTAAAGTGACCGGCGATAAAGCCCTTCACCCATTGTCGGTTTGGAAGGCTTGAAGGATTCGGCAAGATCATAAGGGTGAACCGAAGGCCCGCCGACTTTGGAAACGAGTAGTCCGGAGGCCGTAAGAGCTTGATCGCGAATTTGTTCGGCGGGAAGCCGGTGGCGAGGGCCGCGAGCCAAAAGGAGATTTTCAGGATCTTTTTCCAATTCTAGTGAATTGGCGAATGAGTCTTGTTGGTAAGGCCGGGACATAACGATATCCTTCATGAGCCTTTTCGTGTCCCATCCCGAAGCGACAAAGCGTGCGGAGAGTTCGTCTAAGAGTTCACGATGTTCGGGCCGTTCTCCTTGCATTCCGAAGTCTTCGGAGGTGCCAACGAGTCCGCGTCCAAAGAGGGATTGCCAGAAGCGATTTACGATGACTCGCGAGGTGAGCGGGTGTTCGGGATGAGTGAGCCACTTTGCAAGCGAGAGTCGATTGGCGGGCCTCATGCCAAAGCTTGGGAGGAATTTGGGAAAGGCAGCTTCGACTTTTTCACCACGGTTCTCGTAAGATCCTCGATTAAGAATGTATGCTTGTTTGGGCTTCCGAGATTCCTCCATGATCATAATTTCGGGAATCGATTCCTCGAGGCGATTATAAGCGGCGCGAGCGTTTTGCAGTTCCTTAATTGCAGTTTTGTAGGAAGGTGCACTTTCCAAGTTTGATTTCAAAGGGCTTGGATCAATCGGGAAAAGTAGACCGCTGATTGCCTGGTCCGAAAGTTTGCTTTTGAAAACGCGGAATTCGTCGATCAACCCTTCCTTGAAACCGCGATCGCGCATACGCTCGCCAAGGCGGATATGAGGATTCCCACCGCCCTTAATCGCTCGGGTTAGATGATCATATCTAATTTCGGTATTTGCTGGTTTCCCATTGATATAGATTTGTAACCCTCTTGCGGATGAGGATCCATCGTTGGTCACCGTGACGTGAACCCATTCGCCAGATTTGACTGGATTCTTGGTTTTGATTGAGATGGCGTTGCCAGGCCAAAAGTGAATGAGCGACCATTGCAAGTGATTGTCGACCAGTAGGAGTTCATAGCCCCGTGAGGCGGCATCATGCCAAGCTTTTGATCGCGAAAAAATGACGGCGCGATCTTTGAGGTTGGGCGTTTGGAGCCAGAGTGAGACAGTGAAAGGTTGCTCGCGGTGGAAATCGCCAACTTTCGTTCCAATAGCGTCATCTCCGGTCAGTTTGATGGCCTGTCTCACCTTGCCGGGAACCGCTTTGTTGGCTCCCTTGTCTTTGCCATCGTCAAAGGAAAGATGGAGAAGTTGGTCGGCCTTGAGGCTTGGGGGGGCTTTGGGATCGACCTGAGTTGGCCTGAATTTTTTTGCTGTTTTTTCAAGCTTGCTATTGGCAAGGGCAATGGCTGCTTTTCGTTCGGTCAACTGTTGCTCTTGAGCTTCATTCGGAAGGGGCATTGCAGGGGTTGGCGTGGCTTCAGAATTGAAGTATGAGTAGAGGCCAGATTCATCGATATCGTCGAAGAAAGCGAACAGGGAATAGTAGTCCTTTGCAGTGGTGGGATCGTATTTGTGATCATGGCATCGGGAGCATTCCATGGTCAGTCCCAAGAAGGTTGTTCCAAAAGTGTGGACGCGATCGGCAACGTATTCGACACGAAATTCTTCGGGAACCGAGCCACCTTCGACCTTTTGTTGGTGCAGGCGCGAGAAGGTGGTTGCGATCCGGGACTCGCGAGAGGCATCTGGAAGCAGATCCCCTGCGATTTGCTCAAGGATGAATTGGTCGAAGGGTTTGTTCGAGGTAAAAGCGTTAATGACGTAGTCGCGATAGGGCCAAACACGACGGTTTAGGTCCTGCTGGAATCCGTAACTGTCGGCGTAACGGGCTAGGTCAAGCCATGGAGTCGCCATTTGCTCGCCATAAGCGGGTGAAGCGAGCAGTTCGTCGACAAAGGGTTCAAGTTTTTTGGGATCAAATTTCTCGATTTGTTCTGGCGTTGGGGGAAGTCCGGTAAGATCGAATGTGAGGCGGCGAAGGAGTTGATGGGGCTTTGCTTTGGCTTTGAGCTCCATTCCTTTCTCGGCGAGATGATTTGAAACGATGGTGTCGATCGATTTGCCGGTCGCCTTGGGGAGCTTTGTGAATGCCCAATGTTCGGTATATTCAGCTCCTTCCTTGATCCATCGAGCTAATAGGTCTTTTTGTTCTACAGTGAGCTTTCGATTTGAATCTGGCGGTGGCATGAGGTCGTCCGGATCCTTTGAGTGGATTCGCTCAATGAGCTCTGACTTCTCAGGTTGGCGAGGAACGATTGCACCTGCATCGAGGGCATCCTCGCGAAGGTCGAGGCGCAGATCTCCTTCGCGGTGTTTTGGATCAGTTCCATGGCAGTAGTAGCAATTCTCAGACAAAATAGGCTGAATATCCCGATCGAAAGAGATGGTGTTCTCGCCAAACACATTGAGGAAGAGAAGGATGGCGAGTGTGAGAATACGCACGGATTTCGGCATAAAAATTGTCGATTTGTGTGACAGTGTGAGTATCACTTATTGCCACTCAATTTGTTACTAAGAATTCAGTGGTTGGTTATCAAAAAGATTGATTCTTGGGCTCAGACGGGTCGGTTGTTGGGGTGGTCGAGCCTGATCGTTTTGATTTTGACGCTGTGTTCGCCTTTTTGAGTTCAAAAGGCTTAGGGTGATCTTTTGGTAAGTTATTTGAACACTAAGGATGGCAGAATTCGGGGGTTATGGCTGTTTCGTGAAAGTCCGTACGATTGTTAAAGCCTCACTTTATCCTCGAAAGTTAGGCTTGGTTCAAGGCGTAATGGTCCTATGCAAACAAGCGTTCCACCGGAGATTGCTAAAGGTCTCAAATCTCTCCGTCGGCGGATCAGGTGGATTCAGCTCATTCGGGGTTTTCTCAAAACCACAAGCGTGGTTCTTATTGGGTTGCTTGCTATCGTGGCTCTTGATTTCTTCCTAGCGCCCTTGCCTTCGTGGGCGCGGGGCATGCTTTTCTTTGGGTGGCTTTCTGCGGCAGGGCTTGCTGCAATTCTTTTTATTGCAAAATCACTCTTGACCAAGATCTCGCTTGTGAAACTCGCGCGGTGGCTGGAGGAACGTCATCCAGAGGTTCAAGAGAGAATTAGTACTACCTTAGAGCTTTCTGATCATCCGGAGGGAATTTCGCCCGAGTTGCTGTTGGAACTTTCTAATGAAGCGGCCGCTGATATTAACAAGGTTGATCCGAATGAAGAAGTAGCTGGAAGTCGTGTGCGGCGATCCATTTGGTCGGTTGCGACCTGTTTGGTGGCGATTATTGTTTTAGTGGCGATTTGGCCGCGTGAGATGAATCGCCTTTTGACTCGTGCAGTTTCGCCATTCACGGAGTTGGGAAATGCCGGGGCTTTTCGTTTTGATATTAGTCCAGGAAACCTCGAGGTTCTAGAAGGTGATGAAATTCAGATCGACCTTACCTATAATGGTGATTTGGAGGAGCCTTTGCAGTTGATCATTGAAAAAAATGGGAATCTCATAGCTGAGACTCTTGAACCAGGCTCTTCCGACGGCAATTCCCACCGCTACTCGTATCATCTCAACTCGGCAGAAGCTGGATTTAAATATTCCGCTCTTGTGGCGGGAAATGAAAGCGATCGCTTCGAGGTGAAGGTTTATCGGCTTCCGCGTCTTTTGGAGCCCACCGTAAACTTGCGATATCCTCCTTACACCGAATGGCCAGATCGGGCGGTTTCACTGGGAACTGGAATTCAGGCCCTGGCTGGAACCGAAGTAACCTTAAAAGGGCGATTTGATACTCCAATTGATTCAGGAGAGGTTCTGTTTGATTCGGGGTCGCTGGGTGAAATAGAGCTGGAGCCTACGGCGCGCGGAACAATTGTATCTTGGAGGACGATTTTGCAACCGGGCCTTGAAGGCGCTGCTTTAATGAAGGTAAAGCATCGTTTGGGCCGCGAGCTTGATGCTGCGCAGTTTCAGCTTTTAGCTGAGGAAGATCCTGCTCCGGAAGTAGAAATTTTAACTCCGGTTCAAAGGGAGTTTCGGGTGAAATCGACCGAACAGGTGGTTCTAGTCTACTCTGCCGTTGAGCAGATTGGGATCGCCAAGGTCGAAATCGAGCTTGAAGTTAATGGTAAGCCGGTCGAATCGCTTGTTGAGCTACTTCCTGAACGAATCGATGGTGCAAACGGAAAGGTTTGGGAGGGCGAGGCGATGGTTCTACTGAGTAATATTGTGGCAAAGCACAAAGGCGCGGAACAAGTGAAGATGCGTCTAGCGGTTAGTGATAATCGCCCTGAATGGCTTTCAGGTCCCGGTATAGGCTACTCGGAGTGGCTTGAATTTAAGCTGGATATGAACGCCGAGTCTCTGGTTCGCCAAGAATTGCGCAATCAGGACAGTGATCTTAAGAAGACTATTGGAGATGCGATTAAGAAAGTTCAAGAAGCTCGAAACAAGATGCAAGTTGCCAAGGGGCAACTGAATAAAGAGCAAGTCAGCGAGCGTGCAGAGAAGGTTCTTGCGCAGGCTCGTGAAAAGTTAGATGACGCGAAAGAAGATCTCACCGGGCTCAGCGAACGGATGAAACAGAGCGTGCAGGAGCATCGACGTGATGATGTAGACAAAGCGGTGGCGAAACTCGATGAGGCAAAGAGGTCAGTTGAAAATGCTCCGCTTCAAGACACTCCCGAAGCTCGGAGATCTGAGGTCGATAATGCCCTTCGCGAAAGTGAAGAGGCGATAAACGATCTTCAGCAATTGCGTCAGGAGGTTCAAAAGGATCAACCTAAGACCAATGATTTGGCTAAACTTCAGGAAATGGCCCAGAAACAGGAAGAATTGGCTCGTGAGGCTGCTGAGGAAACTCCCGACCAGGACTGGGAGAATGAGCAGCGCCAGATGCAAGAGCAGATTCGGCAGGAGGTCGCTCAATCACCTGAAGCAAAAGCTGCTGCGATGAAGGCTCAGGCAGATCAAGCAATGAAACTTTCTAATGAGGCTGAAGAGTTGAAGAATGCTCAGGAAGGGCTTTCAGAGTTGAGCGAACAGGCTGAGCCGGCTCCTCAAAAGATGAATGCCGATCAGCTAAAGAATGCGCTCATTCAAGAACAGGAGAATGCTCTGACTGAAGCTCGCCAAGAACTTGCCGAGGCGCGCCGGGATAAAGAAGATGATAGAGTTGGAGATCTGAACAATGCTATGAATGAGGCTCGAGAAGCTGCTAATAAAGCACGCCAATCGAAGCTCGAGCAAGCCGCAGGATTAGCAAAAAAGGCTGCGGATAAGTTGGTAGAAAGCTCTGATCAATCACCATCTCAAGAAGCATTGAAGGAAAAACAGGATAAGCTTTCGGATGCCTTTGAATCGCTAGCTGAAGGGAATACTGAGAAAGCCCAAGATACTTTGGAGGAGATCCAGGAGATGGCTAACCCCCGTGAGATTGCGAAGGCTTTGGCTGAAGAACAACTGGAGGCTGCTAACGAAGCTCGACAGGAAATGTCAGAGGCTAAGCGTGATAAGGAAGGTCGTGCTGAAGATTTGGCTAATGCAGCCGAGGAAGCCACCGAAGCGGCTGAGGAAGCTCAGAAAAACAATCCTAAGCAAGCCGCGCAAGCTGCTCAAAAAGCAGCCCAGGAACTAGCTAAAAATGCTGAAGATTCGCCCACTCAAGAGGCTTTGCGAAATAAGCAAGAAAAGGTTGCCGAAGCTCTAGAGGCTCTTTCTGATGGAGAAGCTGAGAGAGCTGAAGAAATCCTAGAAGAACTTCAGAATTTGCTCAACCCGCGTGAAATCGCCGAGGCGCTTGCGGAGGAGCAGATCGGAGCCGCGCAAGAAGCTCGCGAAGAGATGGTTGAGGCAAAGAAAGCTGGTGAAAGCCGAGAAGAGGACCTTGCGAAAGCCGCCGAAGAAGGAGGTAAGGCCGCTAATGAAGCTCAGAAAAACAATCCTGAAATGGCAGCCGAAGCAGCTATGAATGCTGTCGAAGAATTATCGAAAGCTACCGAGAAATCAGATTCACAGAAGTCTCTTCAAAACAAACAGGAGAAGTTGGCGGAAGCATTCGAAGCTCTTGCGGAGGGAAATACGGCTGAGGCTCAAGCAGCTCTCGAGGAAGTTCAGAACATTGCTGATCCGGATAATGTTGCGAAAGCTCTTGCGGAAGCTCAGAAAGATATTCTCGAGGGGGCGAAGGACGAACTGAGTGATGCACAGAGCGGCCGGGAGGCCCGTGCTGAGACTCTTCCCAATGCTGTAGAGAAAGCTCAGGAGGCTTTCAGTGAAGCAAAGCGGGCTGATGCCAAAGCTGCCGCTGAAGCTGCTCAGAATGCTGCCGAGGAGTTGGGCAAGGGTGCTGAATCGTCGCCGTCTCAACAGTCGCTTCAAAATCAGCAGGAGGCGCTCGCCGAGGCTTTTGAGGAGCTTGCGGAGGGTAACACCAACGAAGCCCTTCAGGCACTTGGAAAATTGCAGTCCGAGCGTTTGAATGGTGCTCTTGAACAAGCTTTAGCTCGAGAGCAAGAGGCAATCGTCGAAGGAACCCAGCAGGAGTTGAGTGAAGCTCGTGAGATGCAGGAAGCGCGAGCCAATGATCTGCCGGAAGCATTGGCCCAAGCGGAGAGCGCGTTACAGGAGGCAATCAAAGGAGACCCGCAAGCTGCTGCAGAGGCTGCTCAAGCTGCAGCGTCCGAACTTTCTAAAGGTGCTGAGGTTTCCGACTCCCAAAGTTCTTTGCAAGAGCGCCAGGAGGGAATTGCCGAAGCCTTACAAGATCTTGCGGAAGGTCGTGCTGGGGAAGCTCTTGCTTCCCTACAGGAAATGCAAAGCGAGCGGGCGGCGGATTTAGCTCAAGCGATCGATGATGTTGCAGCGGTTGAGGGTGACCCGTTAAGTCAGGCAAGCCAGATGGTAAACCAGGGGGCTCAGAATGCTAGCCAGGCTGCGCAAGCGCAGCAAGATGGGCAGGCCCAGCAAGCTTCTCAACAGCATCAACAGGCTGCTCAAAAATTTTCTCAAGCTCAGCAGTCACTTCAAAGCGCTTCGCAACAGTTAGCTCAGAAAGCTTCTCAGGCTGCAGAGCAAAGTGAGAATCCTAACCAAGCTCCAGCGCCAGGAGATGCAATGGCTGAGGCCTTGCAGCAGAGCTCACAAGCTGCAAATTCGGCACAATCCGGACAACAGCAACAGGCCGCAGCCCAAGCTCAGGCCGCAGCCGAGGCTTTAAAGCAGGCAGCGAGCGAAGCGATGTCCAATATGAAAAAAGGTGGTAAGCCGGGTGATCCAGCTCAGGCGAATCAACCTGGTGAACCCAGTGATCAAGCGGCGCCTCCTAGTGACGAAGCGAAGGAAGGAGTTCGTCAGGCGCAGGCTAACCAAGGTGTCCCTGCCGAGCTCGCCAAGCTAGGAATCAATGCTGCGGATTGGGAAAAGATCCAAGCTACTCTCAAGACAGATGTCAGTGGATCCCGCCGTGCAGTTATACCTGAAGACTACCGGGGCCTCGTCCAAAAATATTTTGAGCAAGTCTCTAAAAAGAAATGAAAAAGCTTTTCTCACTCATCCTAGGCGCCTTTCTCGTTGTAATCGCGTCAGGTCAGGAAGTCGTCCCAACTGTTTTCGCCAATTGGAAGGACAGGGTTGATCCATCGGTCGATCGGGGTCTGAATTATTTGGTCCGCTCTCAGCTGAACGACGGAAGTTACCCTGGGAGTTACGGGAATTCCTGTGGAATTCCAGCCCTCGCAGGAATGGCTTTTTTATCTCGTGGACATCTGCCTACGGAGGGGCCTTATGCGGACTCGTTAAATAAGATTATCGATTTCTTGATTGGAAGACAGAATCGGGAGGGACTCTACACTGGGGGGCAATACGGTAGCGGGCCCATGTATGGTCACAATATTGCCACACTTTTTTTATCCGAGGTTTCTGGGATGGTGGATCCGGACCGCCAAAAGAAAATTAATGGAAGTCTCCCTCGCGCGTTATCTTTAATTCTTCGTGCTCAGGCAGTTCAGAAGTCATCACGTCATAAAGGTGGCTGGCGTTACCATCCCAATTCGCGGGATTCAGATACTTCCTGCAGTGGTTGGGCTCTGATGGCGCTGCGTTCTGCGAAACTCAATGGGGCTGATGTACCAGACAAGGCTATCGCAGACGCGGTTGCTTATCTTTATGGAAATTTTTCGGAAAAGAATGGTCACTTTGGTTATTCCAGCCCTCATAATTCCAAGAATTCTCTGACCGGGATGGGACTTCTTTGTCTGGAGCTTTGCGGAGAACACGGCAAGCCGTCTACGATTAAAGCGGCCGATTACATTCTCGAGAGTTTTCGAGCGCTGGAAGGGGCTCAGTTTGAATTTTATGGCAACTACTACAACGCTCAGGCCATGTTTCAGCTCGGGGGGAAGTATTGGGAAACTTATGCTGACTGGATGTATGAGACATATCTGGAAAAGCAAAAAGACGATGGTTCATGGTATAGCCGAGAGGCGGGTCAGGTGTACGGAACTGCGATGATGACGCTTGCCTTTACTGTTCCTTATCGTCAGTTGCCGATTTACCAGCGTGACGAGACGGTGGATGAAGAGTAACTTCTTCGTATGTCCGAAATTGAGGAACTTTACGAAGTGCTCGAAGAAGCCCGTGAGGCAGACCAGGTTGCGAGCGCCTGTGTGATCTATGAAGAGATTCTCACTCAAGAGGATGTTGAGAATGTTATGTCCACCCTCTTGTATGCAACTGATCTGATTGATTTTGGAAATTTTTCGCAAGCAGAAGCGACGTTGCTTCGCGTGACAGATTTGTGTGATGAGGCGGAATCAAAGGAATTGCTCTTTTTTAATCTCGCGACGCTTCACGAGAAAAAAGGTGAATTAAAGGACGCTGAGAAGCACTATCGCCTCGCCCACGAGCAAAATACGACAAGGGGTGAATTACTCTTGATGGCAGCTAATATGGCCTTTCATCAAGGAGAGCCTGCCAAGGCCGAGTATTTGGTGCGGGAGGGATTAAAATATCAGTGCGAAAAGGCTGAAGCTTACTCTAGCCTTGGCTTTTATCTAGCCAGTCAGCGACGGTTTCCCGAGGCGAAGACAGCATTCCAAGAAGTCTTGAAAATTGATCCGGGAAACGAATACGCTATCGAATGGATTGAAGACTTTAATCCGCTACTTCCGGATTGAATTTTAGCCTACTTCGCTCTTGGATGCGCTGAGTTATAGGCTTCGCGAAGGCGTTCCTTTGTCACGTGAGTGTAAATTTGGGTAGTCGAAAGCGAGGCGTGGCCTAATAGGGATTGAACTGAACGGAGATCGGCACCATGGTCCAAGAGGTGGGTTGCGAAGGAATGTCTCAACTTATGAGGGGTGACGTTGAATTGGATGCTCGACTGTGCTAAATATTTCTTGAGAACCGAATTCACCGAACGAGTAGAGATGCGTTTGCGAAGTTTGGAAACGAATAGAGGGCCTTCGTGGATCCCAGCGACACTTCGGTATTTCTGCATCGCCTTCATGGCATGGGAACCAATCGGAACTAAGCGTTCTTTGGATCCTTTTCCAATGACTCGAACTGATTCGTTGATTGAATCGATGTCAATCACATCGAGCGAGGCGAGTTCGGCGAGACGAAGACCAGTTGAATAAAAGAGCTCTAGGATGGCGGCGTCACGCTCACGCATCCAAGATGGCGCCTGACCTTGAAGTTCTGATTTCATCGGAAGTTCAAGAAGTTCTTCGATTTGGGTTAAGGTCAGAACTACAGGTAGAGCTTTGTCAGCTTTCGGAAGTTCAACCTCGGCGACGGGGCTGTTTGGATAGCCGCGACGATGGACGAGGAATTTATAAAAGGAGCGGTAGGCTGCGAAGCGAAGGCGTACTGTGCTTCGAGCAAGGCCGTCTTTTTGGAGTTGAAAGAGATAGGAGCGAAAGTGGTCAGAGGTAAGATCTCGCCATTTTGAAAAGCGATCGCCCAGCCATGATTGAAGAAGTCGGATCGCAAGTGTGTAGTTCTCTAGAGTCTTGGGAGAAGAGTTTTTCTCGGTGGTCATGAATTCGATGAAGGCATCGACTTCGCTGTCAGTATGAGGGCTCACCGCGGGAGAATATACAGAATTCTAAATATTCGGGAAACCTAAATTCTAGGACGATAGGGGAGGAGCGATCAAACTAGGGAAAATCTTTTCTAAAAGTGCTGTATTCAAGGCATTGAGAGAACCGAATCAGCATTTCTTTTAGTGTAACAACCATCACTTCCTCAGTTGGTCGATTTTAAATTTAGAAGATTATTGGAAATCGATAGACCGAATCAGAGACTTCATCGACTGAATTGGGGATTGGCAAACTCGAAAATGGCGGCTAAGCGATGTGCTCGATGCCAAAGGTCTTTATTAAAACCTACGGGTGACAGATGAACGAGCGGGATTCCGAGCAGGTTGCTCAGACGTTTGCCGAGCGTGGTTACACCCTTACCCCCAAAGAACAGGATGCTGATGCGATCCTGGTTAATACCTGTAGTGTCCGCGATCAAGCGGAGCAAAAAGCTTTGGGAAAAATGGGGATGATGGGGAAATATCGCGAGAGCCGTGATCATGTTGTCTATGGCTTCATGGGGTGCATGGCGCAAAGTCGAGGATCAGAGCTTTTTGAACGGGTGCCTCACCTTGATTTAGTTGTAGGAACGCAAAAATATCACCGCGTTTTTGACTATGTGGATAGTATTTTAAATGGTCGCCTCCAGACACGTATGGACGAGGTCGGGGTGGAAATGGTCACGGGTCGAGTCGAGGATGAAATCATTAAGATTAATCAGGATCGAATTATCTCTGCGAGGATCGTGGATACTGAAGAGGAAGAAGGTAGCCAAAATACGATCAGGGATCATATCCCTCGAGAGGGTCAGCAAGCAACTTCCTTCGTCAGCATCATGCAGGGGTGTAATATGCGGTGTTCGTTCTGTATTGTGCCAGACACGCGAGGTAAGGAAAGAGGAAGGCCAATTTCCGATATCGTTAGCGAAGTGAAAGATCTTGTAGGAAAAGGTGTGAAAGAGGTCACTCTGCTCGGGCAAATTGTAAATCTTTATGGCCGGACCGAGTTCCCTAAAGTGGATGGGAAATCTCCATTCGTGCAGCTTTTGGAAGCGGTACACGAGATCGAGGGTCTCGAAAGGATCCGCTTTACCAGTCCACATCCCATTGGTTACCGCGATGATTTAGTAGAGGCTTTTACTTATCTGCCGAAGCTTTGTTCACATATCCACTTTCCGATGCAGAGCGGGAGCGACCGGATTCTCAAAAAGATGCGGCGACCTTACAAAAACGAGAAGTTTCTTACGATTTGTGAAAAGATGCAGGCTGCACGACCGGATCTTGCAATCACTACGGATATTATTGTGGGGTTTCCTGGTGAGACCGAGGAAGATTTTGAGGAGACGGTAGCGTGTATGAAACGAATTGGTTTTGATAACAGCTTCATCTTTCGATACTCAAAGCGTAAAGATACTCCGGCCGCCGAGATGGACGAGCAATTGAGCGATAAGGTGAAGGAGGAGCGCAATCAAATCCTCCTTCGAATTCAGGAACAATTGACGACCACGAAAAACGCAAAATTAATTGGGACCGTTCAACAAGTACTCTGCGAAGGTCCGAGTAAAACGAACAAAAAGCGCCTTAGCGGCCGAACGAGCCAGAACAAGATTGTCATCTTTGATGGTAAAGCTGAAAGAATGGCCGGACAATTGCTGGATGTCAGGATTGAAGACTCAACTGGCTATACCCTTTATGGGACTCCCGAGATTCATTAGGAAGTGCTGATTTAAGCCTTTACCGCTGGGTAGAGGAACCTAGTTTTGCGGCTCATGAAAGAAGGCCCCCATCCTTACCAAGAGATCTCGCTCGGAACAGCTGGCTTGATTCTCGGGATTATTTTGGTCGCAGTTTACGGTTTCATGTTTTTGAAAGCGGATGTCTCGAAAAAAATCGCCCAAAAGTTGCCACGTAATGCTGATCTTGGAACCTACTTTATGGGTTTTGGAATGGTGTGGTTTTGGTTGCTAGTTGCACCGCCTGATAAAGGGATTTTTTCAGCGTTGAGCATGGATCTGGGTGAGTTTAACAAGGTGAAAACATATCTGATGATTGGGGTTCCTTTGTTCTGTGTCGGGATGATAGTTTATGTGCGCGAGTTCCTCTTCGTGCGTGGCCTAGGCCTCTGCCTCCTGATGGCTTCGGCTCCACTTCTGTATGCTTCAGATTTTGAGGATGCTCCGGTACAATTCTTAATGCCGGCAGTTTGCTATCTCATGATTATCAAGGGGCTGTATTTTGTGGGGATGCCTTACCTCTTTAGGGATGGGGTGAATTGGGTTACGGCTTCAGATACCCGTTGGCGGGGACTTGCACTCGGAGGGTTAGCTCTCGGCCTTGTATTTATGACTCTTGGACTGACCGCTTGGCGTGGCTATTGAACGAATTATGAAGCAGTCCTGGTTTGTGCTGGGACATCGAAATCCTGATGCAGATGCTATTTGCGCTGCGATCGGCCACGCATCTTATTTACGTGCAACAGGCGATTTAGAGGCGATTGCAGCTCGCTGTGGTGAAGTTCCCCCACGGGTCAAAATCGTTCTCGAACAGGCTGGATTAGAGCCTCCGGTGTTGGTTGATGATGTTCGGCCGACAGCTGGCTCGATTTGCCGTAAAACGGTGGTCGCGGTAAGGCAGGACGATACCTTTCTCATGGCCTACCGTCTAATGGTAGATCATGGGGTCCGAGCCGTGCCGGTCTTGAATAATGGCGGAGAAGTGAGGGGGCTTTTGCACTTTCTTGACTTATTACAGCTTCTCCTACCTCCGGCAACCGATGGCCGGAATGTGAAACTCCTTCATGCGAGTCTTGAAAATATTGGAGCGACTTTGGGCGCTTCCGATGATTGTGGGGATACACCACCTTCTGACGAGGAGGGCTTGATCATGATGGTGGGGGCTTCCAGCCAAGATACGGTTGGTCGTCGGCTTGAGGCTGCCAGGGAAGAGGGGGTGGTCAGTAAGTATCTTGTAATCTGTGGTGATCGTCCCTTCGTTCATAAACAAGCCCTTGATTATGGCACGAGGGCTTTGATTGTAACCGGTGGTTACAAGCCGGATGAGAAGATTGCATCCCAAGCAAAGGAAAAGGGGATGATTATTCTATGTAGCCCCCACGATACAGCAACGACGGTTAAGCTAGCTCTCTGCGCAAGGAAGGTGCGAAATATTATCAGCGATGATTTCATGTCGCTGGCATCCAATGAAGTAGTGAGCCGGTTCAGTGGAAAGGTCGCCGCATCTTCTCAGGATCTTTTTCCGGTTGTCGAAGTTGGAACTCGTAGGTTGATGGGTGTTTTTTCAAAATCGGATCTGGTTGATCCTCCAAGAACCTTACTTTCGTTGGTTGACCACAACGAGTTCTCGCAGGCTGTTAATGGGGTTGAAGAAGCTAAAGTTGTCGAGATTCTTGATCACCATCGGCTCTCGGGTGATCTCGTTACTCGAGACCCCGTTCGCTTCATTAATGAACCGGTTGGCAGTTCTTCCACGATTGTGGCAAGAAGATTTCGTGAAAAAGGTCTGCAGCCCGAAGCTGCTGTTGCTCTCTGTCTTTGCGCAGGTTTAGTTTCTGATACTCTTAACCTAACCTCGCCTACAACGACGGATGTTGACCGTGATATGCTTGTTTGGCTCTCCGAGCTAGCTGGAGTCGACGCGGACGAATTTGCGGAAGCTTTTTTTGCTTCTGGTTCCTTGCTTCTGCATGCAGATGCACAGGCGATCGTGGGGACTGATCGTAAGGAATTTAATGAAGATGGAGTGCTCCTCAGTCTATCGCAGGTAGAGGAAACAAGTTTCAAAGGGCTTTCCAAACGCCAGGAAGAACTTGTCGAAGAACTTGAGAGGTTGCGTCACGAATACCGTTATGAACTTTGTGCAATCTTGGTAACTGACATTCGTCGACACGACAGTGTTTTGCTTGCGGTTGGGCTGGAAGAGTTGCTAAGTAAACTTCCCTTCACACGTAGCGGAGTAAATGAATTTTCTGCTCCGGGTGTTGTCTCTCGTAAAAAACAACTGTTTCCGGCAGTGTGCGAGGCGATTAGGCTTCGCTCTGATTAGTCTAGCGAGGCGCCTGGACGACACCAATCATTTAACGGGTTCGGCTTTCTTGTTCACCTCGCTGTCTTTCTTATCTTTTGCTTCTAATACAGATTTGGATTCTTCTTCCTTGGCCTTTTTAGCAGCTGCTTTTTTCTTTTTCTCCGCTGCCTTTTTTTTGTCTTCCGCTGCTTTTTTTTCCCGGGCGCGTTTCATGTCGTTGTTAAAGCTTTTGTTTTTCCGTTCGAGCGTAAAGGACTCCTCCTTGATCTGGGGCGGCCAAACATTGTTTTCTTGATTAGCGTCAGCAGTTTGCTCGGTTGGGTCGATTAGAACCCTCTCCACGGGGTAGCGAGTTACGAATAGCTTGCTGACAGCCTCGTGATTTTTCTTCCAGATTTCGGCGGGGATTTTGTGAGACTCCTTTTTTCCGTTTCTGAAGTGGAGTTGAACCAGGATTGGCATGATCGCTCCGCCTTTATTCTCAAAATTTACTACCGTAAGATGCTTGTTTGTCCTTAGAAGCTTCTTTTCTTGCGGCTTCAAATCTACCAGCATTTTTTTGTATTTTTCACGATCGCTTTCTGAAACTTTAGGCTCCTTCTTTTTGTCATAAAAATCTTTTAGTCCTTCGTTTTCGTTTACGTATTTCGGAATGTCACGGTTGCGCTCGGCAACAATATTCTTTTTATCACTTTCCTTTTTCTCTTTCTCTCTATCTTCCATTTTTTCATCTGGATCTTGGAGGTCAAGTGTGTGTCGAGTGAACCCGGTCACGCTTATGTCCACATGCTCCGTGGTGTAAAACCAAGACCGCCAAAACCAATCGAGATCGATTCCAGCAGCGTCTTCCATTGTCCGAAAAAAGTCGGCTGGCTCAGGGCTTTTGAACATCCAGCGTGTACTAAATTCCTTGAAGGCATCATCAAAGATCTCTCGGCCAAGGATCGTTTCACGGAGAATAGAAAGACCGGTGGCTGGTTTACTGTATGCGTTGGGTCCAAACTGGAGGATAGATTCCGAATTGGTCATAATGGGCCGCTGCTTGTCGCTGGTCATATAGCGGATAATTTTTCGCGGGGTGGGGCTTGAGGGGTAATTATGTCTCCATTCCTGCTCCGCGAGCATTTGGATAAAGGAATTAAGCCCTTCATCCATCCAGCTCCATTGGCGCTCATCCGAATTTACAATCATGGGGAACCAGTTGTGTCCTACTTCGTGAATCACCACTGAAATGAGTCCGTTTTTGGTGCCTTCTGAATAAGTGCCGTCCTCTTCGGGCCGAGGACCATTGAAGCAGATCATGGGATATTCCATTCCATAAACTGGGCCATTCACGGATATTGCAACGGGGTAGGGGTAGTCGAAGGTGTATTTTGAATAAAAATTCAGAGTATGAATAATTGAGTGGGTCGAATAGGTGCTCCAAAGAGGCTCGGCCTCATTGGGGTAGTAGGACATTGCCCAAACAGGCTTCTGACTGGTGGTTAGCTTGTGTTGGACGGCATCCCAGATAAACTTTTTGGAGGATGCCCATGCGAAATCTCGAACGTCCTTAGCTTCGAAAATCCACGTTTTAGTTCCCCTGGATTTTGATTTTTCGTTTTTAGCCGCTTCCTCGGGAGTAACGATAAACATCGGAGCTTTGACGGATTTTGCCTTTTTGAGGCGTTTCTGCCAAACTGGTTTTAAAACTTTGTCTCCATTCTTGAGTTCGCCAGTTGATGCCACAACATGGTTGTCTGGAGCGGTGATTTCGACCCGGTAGTCTCCAAACTCGAGCGCGAATTCTCCTCGCCCAAGAAAAGCTTTGTTTTGCCATCCTCGGACATCGGTATAAGCGCAAACTCGTGGATACCATTGAGCAATTTCGAAGATTTTCCCACCCTTCTCAAATTTCTCCATATTACTGCGTCCCCCACTCGTTCGGGAGTCGGTGATGGTGTAGTGCCAATCGATACGATAGGTAAATTTCTCGCCGGGCTTGAGGGGCTCGGGCAGATCAACCCTCATCATGGTGTCGACGACCCGGTGCGCTAGTTGTGTTCCACGATCGTCTGTTAACTTGGTGATTTTAAATCCCCCGTCGAAGGTTTCCCTCAGAAGTAGAGCCTCAAACGAATCGTATTGCATCTTGCCTAGGCGCGGGGCTTCGCTGCTCTGGTGGCCCATGGATCCTGGAGTGAATTTGTTCCGGTCAAGCTGCATCCAGATATACTTTAGGGTGTGGGGTGACTGATTGTGATAGACAATCCGTCCATTACCGGTGAGGAGATTCTTTTTTTCAGTAAGTGTGACCTTGAGGTCATAATCGGCTCGTTGCTGCCAGTATTTGGGGCCGGGAGCTCCAGATGCTATTCTCGACTCTGTTGGGGTTGGCCATACTTCCTCCAATTGGCGGAATGGATCCTTGTGGAATTCAACAGGATGGCAAAAGCATGCGGATACAAGTCCAATAAAAATTACGACAAATTTCATGTGTAGAAGTAAACTTAGATGAAGGTATGATGGAAAAGCTCGATTGCCAGTCTCAATCCTGGTAGTCTTTATCCAAATTTTGCGCGCTCGTTCTAGTGATGGTGAAGGCGAAAAGGGCCGTGACAAAAGCGCTTAAGCCAAGAAATAAAACAGCTTTCATACCTATTTCCTAGTGAGTGTGGGCAGGCGAGATGGCTTCTACTAACCGAAAATCGAATCTTTAAAATTTGATAAATGGTTTTGATCCGGAAAATTTACTATGATTTGGTTGCGCTCCTGATTTGACGGCAGGGTAAGTGGCCGCTTGACTGAAGCGTGCCTGAAACGGAAAAGAAATCTCGCCGCATTGATTGGAAGAAGACTTTTGGTCTCTATAGTTATTTAGGGAAGTATCGTAAGATCTTTATTCCTTCGGTGGTCGCACTATTTGTGACAGGTGGACTTTCGCTAGCTTTCCCATATTTTTTGGGAAGTTTGATTGGATCTCCGCAGGAGGCGATGCAAGAGGGGGCTGATCCCTCTGAAGTGGGCGAAAAGATCAACAAGGTCGTATCGACGCTCCTTGTTATCTTATGTGTTCAAGCGTTTGTTGCTTATTGGCGGGTTCGTGGCTTCATTAAAGCTGGCGAAAGTGCGCTCTGCGATTTGCGACAGGATGTGTTTGCTAGGTTGGTGCGACTGCCGATGCCTTGGTTCATGGAGCGGCGTACTGGGGAAGTGGGGTCACGTTTCTCAGCCGACCTTGCCATTCTTCAAGAGACCCTGATTACGACAGTCCCTCAAATGGTTCGCCAGTCAGTTACTTTTTTTGGAGGTTTGATTTTCATCTTCATCGCCTCGGTGAAGTTGTCACTTTTTATGTTAGCGATGATTCCAATAGTTGTGATCGTCGTTGCAATTGTGGGTAGAAAAATTCGCCGGTGGTCCAAGGATGCGCAGGATCAATTGGCGCAGAGTAATATTGTTGCAGAAGAAGCCGTGCAAGGGATTGCCGACGTTAAAGCGTATTCAAATGAGGAGTTTGAAGAGGATCGGTATCGAAGTGCTCTAGACCTTTTCCTTGGAACCGTGATCAGGGGGTCCAAAGCTCGAGCGATGTTTGTAAGCTTTATCATCTTCATTCTCTTTGGCACCATTTCGGTCGTTGTCTGGTTTGGAGCGGGCATGATGTCAGAGGGGCAGATCACGAGTGAAGAATTCACGCATTTCATTTTATTTAGTATATTCGTGGGTGCTTCCTTGGGATCTCTCCCCGACATCATGAGTCAGCTTCAGAAAACTCAGGGGGCGACCGACCGAATTCGAGAAATCCTCAATCATGAAATCGAAGATCATCGCGGGGAAAGTGGAGAAACTTTGACGGGCGCTATTTCAGCTAAAGATCTTGTGTTTGCCTATCCTTCTCGGAAGGAAACTCAGGTTTTGAATGGTGTGGATTTCGAGGTGAATGCGGGCGAGCGGATTGCGATTGTTGGCCCCAGCGGCGCAGGAAAGTCGACTGTCTTCTCGCTCTTACTTGGGTTTTATGAAGGGGACGAGGGTAGTCTCTCGTTTGATGGGAAGGATTCCGGGGATATTCCTGTTTCGACGCGTCGTGCGGCCATGGCGGTGGTGCCTCAAGAGGTTCTTTTGTTTGGCGGGACAATTCGTGAAAATATTGAGTATGGACGTCCCGGGGCAAGCGAGGAAGAAGTCATGGAGGCGGCTCAGAAAGCTAACGCTCATAAATTTATCGATGAATTTCCTGAGGGCTACGATGCCATCGTGGGACCTCGAGGTGTAAAATTGAGCGGGGGCCAGCGCCAACGTATCGCGATTGCTCGAGCTGTCTTGGCTGATCCTAAAATTCTCTTGCTTGACGAAGCTACGAGTGCCCTGGATTCCGAAAGCGAGCGCCTCGTACAGGAGGCTCTGAATGAGTTAATGAAGGGACGAACTAGCTTAATTATAGCGCATCGCCTTGGCACCGTGAAGAGTGCAGACAAGATTCTGGTTTTAAAGGACGGAAAGTTCGTCGAAGACGGCAGTCATTCGGAGCTCATGGCTAAGGACGGAACTTACCGTCTTTTGGCTGAAACCCAGCTGTTAAACTGATCATCTCAACTCGGTCGATCAATTTGTTAATCGGTAAAATTTACAGATGGATTTTTAAATCGATGAATGTGACCCTATTAGCACGATGATTGATATGTTGGTGCGGCTTTATGATTTGCCGGAAAGTCAGGACCTTTACACAAAACTCATGGGAAACGGGGTGGTGTTGCGTCGGCCAGGTGCTTACGAACTTCACCTTGTTCAGGAATTCGTGCGGGCTCACTTCTCCCCGAAGTGGGTGAGTGAGGTGCAGGTCGCTTTTTCGCGACAGCCAGTGGCTTGCTTTATAGCGACTCAGGGTAAAGAGATCCTTGGTTTTTCCTGTTATGAAACAACGGCGAAGGGATATTTTGGACCAACAGGAGTGGTTGAGTCTGCGCGGGGACTTGGGCTAGGGAAGGCTTTGTTGTTTAAAGCTCTCGAGGCTCAACGGGAGGCAGGTTACGCTTATGCATTTATAGGTGGCGTGGGTCCTAAAGAATTTTATGCTAAAACAGTGGGGGCGATTGAGATTCCCGGTAGCGATCCTGGGATTTACGTCGATATTCTCCCCGAGCCACCGGCTGAAGATTATTCATGAGCGGACAAGACCCTAAATTCGTCAAAGGAGCGTTTGCTAAGATCGCAGATCGCTATGTCCTTACTAACCATGTTCTTAGTATCGGGACTGATATCCTCTGGCGGAGGAAAGTGGGGCGGATCGTGAGTCGCTGGAACCCGGAGCACGTGCTTGATGTTGCGACAGGAACTGGAGATCTTGCCCTCGAAATTCAGAAAAGGTGTCCCGGGGCCAAGGTTTTGGGGACGGACTTTTGTCCTGAAATGTTGGCTCATGCGACAGAAGGAGGTGTGCAAGAGACCCAAGTTGAGGATGCGATGAATCTTTCCTTTAAGGATGGCACTTTCGATGTCGTGACGGCGGCTTTTGGTCTTCGCAATATGGAGAATTGGCAGGAGGCTCTTCGTGAAATGGGCCGGGTTATTAAGCCGGGTGGGCACCTCCTAGTTCTCGATTTCTCGCAACCGCGCGGGATTCTTAAGAAGCCCTATGGGCTTTATTTAAACAAAATTCTTCCGAAGGTGGCTGGGTTGCTGACAGGTCAAGGGGGCGCCTATCAATATCTTGCAGGTTCCATCGGAGAGTTCCCCTATGGTGAGAACATGGTTAAGCTCTTTGAAAATGCTGATTTTCAGGATTGTGAGTGTCGTCCACTGAGTGGTGGGATTGCTTCAATTTACACGGGAGTGAAGACTTAACTGGGCTTGTTTTCAATCGGGCTTGCGGTGAAGAGGAAGTCCGCTATTTTCCCGCTATGAGTGTTTTGGGTTATGGGAATCAGTGGGTTTGCGATTTGGTCCCTTATGAGCCGGGGAAGCCGATCGAGGAGACAGCACGTGAGTTGGGCTTGGAGCCGGATGAGATCGTAAAGCTTGCCAGTAACGAAAATCCGCTGGGGCCTTCTCCTAAAGCGAAACTTGCGATGGCTGAGGTAATCGAAAATGCCCATATATATCCTGATGGCGGGGGGTATCGCTTGAGAACCGCGCTTGCAGAGAAGCACGGAGTTGCTTTCGAGAATATCGTTCTTGGTAATGGTTCTAATGAAATCATTGAGTTGCTGTGCCATTCCTTTTTAAAACCGGGAGTTGGGCTGATTGCCGCAGAGCACGCCTTCGTGGTTTACAAATTAATGGCGACGCTTTTCGGGGCTGATTATATTGAGGTTCCGGATCCTGGCTTTGTCCACGATCTTGATGCAATGCTCAATGCAATTACTCCGGAGACGCGGCTCGTTTTCATCGCTAATCCGAATAACCCGACTGGCACACTGGTGGGGCAGGAGGAGATTGATCGTTTTATGGCTGGATTGCCGGATCACGTAATCGCGGTCTTTGATGAAGCATATCACGAGTTTCTCGAAGAGGCGCCAGATGCTATCCGTTATGTGAAAGAAGGTCGTAACGTCTGCGTGATGAGGACTTTTTCGAAGGCACAGGGGCTATCGGCTTTGAGGATTGGTTATGGGATAACAAATTCAGAAGTCGCTGGTTTACTCAACCGCTCACGTCAACCTTTCAATGCTAATGCGATTGCCCAGGCTGCTGCTCTTGCTTCGATTCAGGATGAGGAGCACATATCTGCGACGGTAAGTAATAATGCAATTGGTCGGAGTTATTTTGAGTCTTCCTTTGCGGAGCGAGGCTGGAAATTTGTCCCAAGTCATGCAAACTTCGTACTTGTGAACGTGGGTGACGGAGATCGTGTCTTCGCTGAGCTTCTAAAGAAAGGTGTGATCGTCCGGGCTATGCGCGGCTACAAGCTGCCCGAGTGGGTTCGGATTTCGATCGGAACACCTGAGCAAAATAAACGGTGCCTTGAAGAGTTGGATAAGATCCTTTTCGTCTAATTCTGATGTCCGAAACGATTGTCGCTATTGCAAGCCCCCCCGGAATGGGCGCGGTCTCAGTGATCCGGCTTTCTGGTTCGCGTGCGTTTGAAATCGCAGCCTCGGTCATGGTGGGCAAAAGTTTGCCCGAGCCAAGGAGGGTAGCTTTGCGTTCGATTTACGATGATGCAGGTCGGGTGATCGATGAGGGATTGTTAATCATATTTAAGGGGCCGGGGAGTTACACTGGTGAGAATGTCGTTGAGTTCACAGGGCACGGTGGAATCATGGTGACACGGCGTATTTTAGAGCGGTTGGTGGAAGTAGGTGCGGCTCCAGCTGGTCCGGGTGAATTTACTCAGAGGGCCTTTATGAATGGGCGGATGGATTTGACTCAAGCCGAGGCAGTCATGGATCTCATTTCGGCCCAGACTTCGTTGGCTCTGCGTTCTGCAAATGAACAATTAGATGGGAGACTCGGGAGAACTTGTGAGAAGATTCGTGCAAAGTTGCTTGGGGCGACGGCCCATTTAGAGGCCTTTATTGATTTTCCCGAAGAAGATATCGACCCGAAAGTTGGAGAGGGGCTTTGCAAGGCACTGCGAGAACAGTCAACGTTGATTGCTGGCTTGCTGGCAACTGCGGATCAGGGTCGGATTTTACGGGAAGGCGTTCGGACGGTGATTTTTGGTAAACCCAATGTTGGTAAATCTAGCTTACTGAATCGTTTGTTGGGATATCAGCGCGCGATTGTGAGTTCCCGGGAAGGGACGACTCGAGACACGATTGAAGAAGTTGTGAATTTACGGGGTATTCCCCTCAGATTAATCGATACGGCTGGAGTCAGGGAATCTAGCGACGAAGTCGAACAAGAGGGAATAGCGATGACGCACGGTCAGGTGGCCCGGGCTGATCTAGTTTTGGTGATCCGGGACCTGAGTGAATCTTTGGCGGAAACGGCTGAGGTCGATATTCCTGATGGAGCTCGAAGGCTTGATATCTTAAATAAATCAGATCTTGAGGATGCTAGTTGGGCTCAGGTCAAAGGGTTAAGGATTTCTTGTGAATCGGGTGATGGATTTGAAGATCTAGAGATTGCGATTGCTGAATTGTTATCGCTTGATGAAGCCCACTGGGGGGATCATTCCGTTGCGGTTAATGCAAGGCATCAGGCGTGCTTGACCCGCGCCCAATCTTCTTTGGGTAGGGCAATTGGCTCTTTGCAGGCGGGTGACGAGCCTGAATTGACGGCTCTTGATCTAAGGGAAGCTCTTACCGCTGTTGGTGAAATTGCCGGTATGGTTGATGCTGAGGAGATTTTGGGTGAGATTTTTAATAATTTTTGTATCGGAAAATGAAAAAGCGTCAACTGTCAGCAACTTGGGGCCTTTTGGCATCTGCCGGGATTTTCTTCATCTTTGGAAGGTTCATTGCTCCTGAATATGAGTCCAAGTTGTTGGAGTTCGGGGTTTTTGATGAGGTTTTTCCTGTTTCGAAGTATTCCCTAATGCTGTCGGGTGTTCTGGTGGGAATCCTTGTAATTTTTATTCTGATCCGGCTGATTCGTGGTCGTGGTTAGTCCGATCACCACGAGTGGATGAACTTCTCGGATGAATTCTTGCGTGGTTGAGAAAAAATAGCACCTTTGTAACATCCAACTATGATGAGTAAGGTTTTGATGCTTCTAGGGGCGCTTTTTGCGTTGAGCTTTTCTGCATCGGCTGCGGGGATCACTCCCGATCAGAAAAAGAGGTGGCGCGAGGCACTTGGCTCTCAGGACTACGGGGTTCGAGTGGAGGCAATGAACGAGATCTGGGAGACCGGGGAAGAGGCTCTTTCTTTGCTACAAGAGCTTTCTGAAAACGAAGATCCAGAAATTTCGGCCAGAGCATCCGTGTTGACTCAGAAGCTCCTTCTCGGAATCACGCCGGATACTTCAGGAAAGGTTTTAGCATTAATTGATCGGTATTTGGAGTCTTCACCGCGTGGTCGGGTTGCGGTTCTGGAGCAATTACGCTCCCTCGAGGAATTTGACTTAATTTTAAGACTCCGCCGTGTCGAGAAGAGTGATCGAGTGGTCTCGAGAATGGATGCTATGATCGCTCAATATATGCCTCGAATTGTTCGGGGGTATTTGAATGATGAGAAATATGATGAGGCTAAGGAAATTTTGAGCCTGAGCGATAAGTACGACCATATCATTCGTCTCGGGCATCTCCTCGATGTGACCGGGGGGCTGGAGCAGGAGTTGGAGCGGCTTCGGAAGGGTGATCCAGCAGAAAATTCTCGGCGTTATCTAGGATATCTCCGGGTCAAGGGTGATGCTGCATTACTTCGGAAAGAAGCGATTCGGTTGGGTGATCGTTCAGCAGAGGTAATCGCGGCGCTAGTTGAAGGTGACTTCGAGCCTTTCTTTGAATATCTGCTGGAAATCGGGAAGCTCGGGCTACCAGTGCAGAACTACATCAAGTGGACTCTCGCTGATCATCGAGGGGATGCTGGGGCTAAGGAAAAGGCCTACGAGTCTATTCTTTATTTCAGTAAGCAGGAGGGCGAGGAGCGCGAGGCCCGAATGAATTTGTTTCGTATGGGGCGAGGCAAGGAGGTTGTTGAGCGGCTGGGAGATGGCTATTTGGCAGCAAAGATCAGTTACTTTTTGATGCAAGAGGAATATCTTAATGCCCAAAATCTGATTGGAGTTCCAGAATCATTTGAGCTGGAAGATTGGATTGCCTCACTTTCTTTGAAGGTTGAAGAGGAGTTGCAGAATGAGGGACGTGGGATTGAGACCGATCGTATGATTTCCGCAGTTGAATTTTTAGAAGGGCGCGGAAGGGTCAAAGGTGCAAAAGATGTGGCCTTAGCTTTGTTTGACGCTGCTCGAGGAAAGCCCGAAATAAGTCATTCAGCATTAGCTCGCGAAATTTATTTCTCAGCGCCCCTCTCGGTCGTGAATGCCGTTGCGCGTGAGATCGAGGAGCATGATGCAACCGCCTCGGTCTTTTTAGGTGAGATGCTTTACAGTGATGAAGAGCATATTTGGGTCTTTAATCTTCTTGGGGAAATGATGCCGAAAATCTCGATGGACGAGCGACTAGCTTTAACGTGTTCGTTTTCCAATCGTCATTTGCTGGTTTCCCCAGAGAAGTTTGACGAAGTTTTTGAAAGGGTAGTTTTGAATGTCGTGAAATCCGAAGAGGCTCTGGATGGTTTGAAGAAATTATTTCAAGTTCTTCAATACCGTAATCGGGAGAGCGAGTTGGTTCGTATCTGTGAGGAGCAGTCAAAGCTAGGGTTTGACAGTAATTTTCTTCGCTACCTTATCGCGCTTGATGGGGGGCGAATTGATGACGCCATCAACAATCTCGAAAGGGTTGAATTTCAAGCTGAGACTGTGAGCTCAGTTTTCATGATGCAGAAAGGGTTGGTTTTTAAATTGGCAGGTAAAAAGGGGTGGAAGGAATTGATCGAACGCGCGCGAGTTCTTTCGTCGGGAACCGTGAAAGATCTCGAGGCGATCGCAGCTCAGCAACTTCAAGTCGGATTCATAGGCGAGAGTCATCAAAGTTTGCGAGGGGCACTTTTGAGGAGTGAGGTTGTTCCTCTCCCCGGAGATTATAGTGGGATTGACGACGTCATCGCAGGTCTCTCGGCTGGTGCTGCGACTCTGCGTAATTGGAGAGAAGCACTGGCTTACCGAGAAGTGGCAGCTTTGACCTCAAGTTACGCCGGAGTAACTGGTGGGATTTTCCTGATGAGAGACCGGTTTCAAATCTTGGTGGCTCAAGGTGCACTCGCAATGGAGGAGGGGAATATTACTGGGGCGGTCACAGCATTTTCAGAAGCCCACCGTATTCTTCCCCGTGACGGCTATCTCGCGAATGAACTTTTTCCGGTCCTCCGAGAGGTTGGATTAATCGAGTTGCACGACCAGCTCTTCGCCCAATCTGCAGAGTATGCCCGGGAAGTTATCCGGAGGTTTCCGAAGGATGACAATGCCTATAACAATTTCGCTTGGTTAGCATCCCGTGCTAATCGTTGTCTGGAAGAGGCTGAGGCGTATTTAATGAAGGCATTAAAAATGAAACCTCAATCAGCAGCCTACCTTGACACGATGGGTGAGATTTATTTTGCGAGGAAAGATCGGGAAAAAGCACTGAAGTGGAGTGCTCTTTCTATTAAAAATGAGGTTTTGGGCCGCGCCACGAGTAGGTGGGAGCTCCACCAACAGCGCCGCCGATTTCAATCGGGCGGGTTTCCGGTTCGTTAGCCTAATCATGTTCGAAAAACGAAAAACGAAAAACCCGCTCCGATAAGAGCGGGTTTTAGGATTACTGCCTAACCGTCCGTGGCGCATGAGCCGCATTCCCGAAGCCCAGTAGGTTGGGGGTTTCCATCAAATCGCAGTCTTCCAACGAAGGCATGACATTGATTCTCTGGGGCAACCCCCATTTTTAATAATATCGGGTCGGCCAATCAACCACTTCTGGCGTATCAGGCAGTGAATGATGCTACTCTGAAGGAACTAATCGCGCAAACGAAAATCACTTTGCTTGCGAAAAGTTCGAATTCATCAACATTGGGGCAGACAGATCTTTCCAACGCGAGCGTTTTATCAATACTTAGACAACAAATGACCGAGCTCCTTCTCAAGCCCGCCCGCCAAACCGGTTGCTCCGACCTCGCTGCTCTTCAAGAAGCAGTGGATGAGGCTAGCCATCGCCAAAGTTCGCCTCTCGATGACATCCTGGACAGTGGTCTGGTTGACGAGGAACCTTACATGCAGCAGCTCTCACAGGATCTCCACATGGAGTGGCTAGGTGAGATTGAGGGCTTTGAAAGTCCCTTGCTCCTTCGTGCTGCCTGTGGACCGCAGGTTGCGCTCAAATATCGGGTTCTTCCGCTTGAGATTGAAGGCGAGGGAGAGGGTGTGCGTTTGCATATGGCAACCTACGATCCCCTTAATTTAATGGCACGTCAGGCAGCTGCTCAGGCGATTGATATGCCAATCGTGTGGCACATGGCTTCGCGTCGCCGGGTGCATGAGGCTCTCCGGAAGCTCTACGGCGTTGGTGCTGATACGTTCGAGCAACTTCTCGAAGGGAGGGATCTCGATCTGGATAACCTCGAAATGAAGGATGAGGCTAGCGTCATTGACGAGGTTGAGGACGAAGAGGCTAGTGTTGTTAAATTCGTCAATCAAATCATTCGCGAAGCCCTCGATCAGAAGGCGACTGATATTCATGTTGAACCTTTAGCGGACAATCTTCGGATTCGTTATCGTGTTGATGGGAGCCTGATTGATATTGCCGTTCCTGATCAAATTAAATCGCTGCAATCTTCGGTTATTGCTCGTTTAAAAATTATGTCGAAGCTCGATATTGCTGAGCGGCGTCTTCCTCAGGATGGTCGAATCAATCTTCAATTTGAAGGGTCCTCAATCGATGTTCGTGTTGCTACCGTCCCAACGGTTGAGGGAGAGTCCGTGAGTTTGCGTCTTTTGAACCAAGAAAAGTTCAATGTGGAACTGCTTGGTATGGAGGATTTTGTTCTCAAGAAGATTGAAAGTATTCTAAGTCTTCCTAACGGGATTATTCTAATCACGGGGCCGACTGGTTCTGGTAAATCGACAAGTCTCTATTCGTTTCTCAGTGAATTAAATACTTCTGATACCCGGATTGTAACGATTGAGGATCCGGTAGAGAACAAGCTGGAGGGTGTGATGCAAATCGCGGTTAAAAGTGAGATTGGTCTGACTTTTGCAAGTGGGCTCCGTTCAATCCTGCGTGCCGACCCTAATATTGTTATGCTTGGTGAGATTCGTGATCTTGAGACTGCCGAGATTGCGATCCGAGCTTCTCTTACCGGGCACCTTGTGTTCTCGACCTTGCACACCAACGATGCTCTTGGAGGAATCAGCCGATTGGTAGATATGGGGGTTGAGCCTTTCCTTGTCGCCGCCTCAGTTCGAGCGTTTCTAGCTCAGCGATTGGTAAGGCGTCTATGCAATCATTGCAAAACTCCGGTAGATGTTCCTTCCGATCAGCGCGCCCGCCTTGAAATTCCGGATTATGTGACGGGGCAAGCCTATGAGCCGGTTGGTTGTGATAAGTGTCGCAATACTGGTTTCTCAGGGCGTTTAGCGATTTACGAAGTGATTCTCATTGGTAATGAAATGGAGGAACTTGTGGCAAAAAACTCAGACTCTCCTACCCTGAAAGCACAAGCTGTTAAGGACGGGTTTATTCCCATGCGGGAGTATGGCTGGTGTAAGGTGATGAAGGGAGTTACCACGATTGAGGAAGTTGTCTCGGTGACTGCAACCGATTTAGCATCGGGCCACTAAGAATTTTACGATTTAAAAAGGTGTCTAGTTTTACTTACAAAGCGCTCAATGGAGGTGGTTCGGTGGTGTCGGGGTCTCTCGATGCGGTGGATCGAGGTGAAGCGCTTCGCCAACTTGGCAGAAAGGGACTGCAACCGGTCTCGATGAGCGAGAGTGCGAGTAGCGAGGTTTCATCTAAAAAAGTCAAAGGGAAGAGTGTTCCAGCAGCTGCAGGAGCGGCGAAAGTCAAGGAAGAGGAGGCTATTCCCGAGGGGCCAATTAAACTCAAGCGGGGTGAAATTGTCCTCTTCACCGAGGAGCTCTCGGATATGCTGGCCGCTGGGTTACAGCTTGAGCCTGCTCTCAAAGCGATGGAAAACCGTCAAGAGCTTGGTAATCTCAAAGTGGTTTCCTCTAAGATTCGCCAACTGGTGCGAGATGGTAACAGCTTTTCGTCGGCCTTGAAACGAGTGAGTCCAAGCTTTGGCTCTCTTTACTGTAATCTTGCTGCTGCAGGTGAGGCAAGCGGTGCGCTCGATACAATTTTGGAGCGCCAAGCCCATTACCTCAAAACCTTGCAAGAACTCCAAGGTAAGGTTGTTCTCGCGCTGATTTATCCCTGTTTTTTGGTTTTGGCTGGAGTCGGAGTGGGAATTGTTTTTGTGACTCAGCTTATTCCTCAGCTAACCGGCCTGATCGAAAGTAGTGCCGGTGGTCAGATTCCACTCGGTGCTAAGCTCCTCATGGGGACTTCCGATTTCTTTATGAAATGGTGGGCCGTCATCCTTTTAGTGATCGCAGCGAGCTTGGTCCTTTTCAAGGCATGGAAAGAAAACGAGGCTAACCGGCCAACTTGGGACCGGGTGAAACTCAAACTTCCTCTTTTCGGGAGAGTCATTGAACATCGTTTTTACGTTCAATTTTTGGAGACAATGGCAAACCTCGTGGGTAATGGACTCCCACTTTTAAGGGCTCTTGAGCTCACAAAAGATGCAACTCCGAATCTCTATTTGCAGAAGCATCTGGGCGAAATGCTCGAATGGGTTGGTGATGGTCGATCGCTTTCGGCTTCGCTCAGCCGGACCGGTGCTTTTGCTCCGCTTTTGATTGATATGGTCTCGGTTGGTGAGCAAACTGGTAAAATCGACAAATCGCTTAGAAAAGCTGCTGATCGCTTTGATAAGGAGCTTAATAATTCCCTACAGGCAATCATGGCTTTGATTATGCCGGCCGTTTTGTTGGTCATGGCGGTGCTGATTGGCTCGATGGCCTATCTCATGATTACCGCAATCTTCCAAACCATCGAGAGTATTGGTAGCCGATGATTGAGGCTGATCAGGTCTATCGTTCGTATACTCTGGCTAAGAAGAAGATCGAGGTTCTTCGGGGGGTCAATTTGAAGATTGAGTCTGGAGAGAAGGTTTTTCTTTGCGGTCCAAGTGGGGCTGGAAAAACGACTTTAATGTATACCTTGGCGGGGTTGGAGAATCCTCACGAGGGGCGCGTGCTCATTGATGGAACGGATTTTTATCAATTGTCATCAAGCAATCAGGCAAGCCTACGGAACGAAAAAATTGGTTATATTTTTCAAAATTACTTTCTATTGCCAGAGCTGACTGCGATTGAAAATGTAATGGTGCCTGGATTGATTGGGCTCAAAGCAGATCGAGAGTTAGCGAAGTCGGCCTTGTGTCGAGTTGGTCTTTCAGAGCGGTTTGATCACTTGCCGGCAGAACTTTCAGGTGGTGAGCAACAACGCGTTGCTATTGCTCGAGCGCTTGTTAATTCTCCGTCAATTATCTTCGCCGACGAACCGACCGGGAATCTCGATTCTGCGAATGGCGAAGAGATTATGAATATTTTGATGGAAGTCGTGGAAGAGCGAGAAGCTACTCTGGTTGTAGTCACTCATGATACCAGTCTTTCAACCTTGGGGGATCGTGTTTTAACGATTAAGGATGGAATCGTGGTGGATGATTAGCCGATCGGGTCGCGGGTAATATGTCGCGAAGTGTCGTCCTATGCTAACTGCGAGCCAGTGGTGTTCGTCTTTACGGCTTGCGAGGTAGGGAGATGATAAGTGAACTTCTTGGTTCCAATCTGCAATTATGTTACCCTCTGCTTTATGGACAGCTTGATAGATCATCTAAACGAAGGGGAGGAATTAACGTCTCGGCAAATTGCTGCTGCGGCCGATTTTCTTTTGGATGAATCAGGTGATGTTGCTAAAAAAGCCCACTTTTTGAAAGCGATGGCGGAAAAGGGGGAGAGTGCAGCAGAAATTGCGGGGTTTGTTTCAGTCTTCCTTGAGAAAGCCGAAAGACCTTCTTTTTATGATCATTGCTTCAATGGTCCGACCATTGATGTTTGTGGCACTGGAGGAGATAAGCTCGATCTCTTTAATGTCTCAACGACAAGTATGTTTTTGGTTGCCGCTGCAGGAGGCGTAGTTGTTAAGCATGGGAACCGGGGTATCACATCGAAGAGCGGCGGTGCAGATGTTTTGGAAGCTTTGGGTGTTTCGATTGACCTGCCATCCGAGAAAGTCGGCACGTGCCTTGAGAAATCGGGTGTGGGTTTTCTTTTCGCTCCAAAATATCATCCGGCCTTCAAGGCCGTTGTTCCAGTTCGGAAAATGCTTGCTAAGGAGGGGTGTAAAACAATCTTTAATCTTATAGGTCCTCTCCTGAATCCCGCGAATCCCGAGTGCCAGTTAGTTGGGGTTTTTGATCATGATCTGTGCCCGGTGTTTGCTGAGATTCTACAGCGATTGGGGCGCGATAGTGCTTGGGTGGTAAACGGGGCAACTATGGATGGTCGCTCGGTTGATGAAATGAGCCTGATGGGGCCAACTCGAATTTGTAGATCGGGGCGTAATCAGGAGCAAGTTGACGAGGAGGTGAAGCCTTCCGACTTCGGTCTTGATATCGCAGAGGTGAAAGATTTGCAGGGTGGCGATGCGGTTGCGAATGCCAAGATCTTAGAGGACATTCTTGCTGGTCGCGAGAAAGGGGTGAAGTGTGACATGGTTCTTTTGAATGCCGCTGCGGCAATGGCCTGTGCTGGGCTCGCCAACAACTTAGAAGATGGGTTGGTAAAGGGCCGAGAGGTGATCGCTGATGGAAGTGCGTTCGAACGACTTCGGTTACTCAAGGAAAGCGCAAAATAGTTTACGATCGAATAAGAAAAGCCAGAGAGTTTTTACCCTCTGGCTTTCTTGGGAATGAGACTATTCGATATCAGTTAGGCTGCTCCTCCCCCGGAGTTAGCGAGAGCCTTATCTTCTTCGGGGAGGTATGGGGCAAAGCGACCTTTCTCGATCGATTTCATGTAGGCTTCCTGTGGGGAGATCATGCCAGATTCAAGCTTTTCAAAAATGGCATCGTCCATGAATTGCATCCCGAGGGCTTTTCCGCCGATAATGACATCATAGAGTTTCTGTGTAGCACCTTCGCGAATAATTGCAGCGACTGCTGGAGTTGCGAAGAGGATTTCATTCACGGCGACTCGACCTGGTTTGTCGATGCGTTTGCAGAGCAGCTGAGCAACGACACCTCGGAGCGAAGCTGCGAGCATGGTTCGAACCTGCGATTGTTGATCGGAAGGAAAAACGTCAATGATACGGTCAACCGTCTTTCGAGCGTTGTTGGTGTGCAGGGTTCCAAAAACCAAAAGACCGGTCTCTGCTGCAGTCAGAGCGAGGGAAATCGTTTCGAGGTCACGCATCTCACCAACCAGAACGATGTCAGCATCTTCTCGGAGACAGGCACGTAAGCCGTCGGAGAATTCTGGGGTTTGGATGGGCACTTCACGCTGTGTGATAATAGAGCTTTTGCTGCTATGAACGAACTCAATCGGTTCCTCAATTGTAATGATGTGACGATTAAAATTACTGTTGATATAGTCGATCAGTGCGGCGAGTGAGGTTGATTTTCCAGATCCGGTTGGCCCAGTCACTAGCACGAGACCGGATCGCATATGGCCAAATTCCTTGATAACAGGAGGAAGGTTTAGGTCCTCGATTGAGGCAATCTCGGTAGGGATAAGACGAAAAACGGCAGCGAGTCCGTTCTGTTGTTTCATGTAGTTGCAACGAAAGCGGGATTGTTCATCCATTTCATAGGCGAAGTCGAGATCCCCACATTCGAGGTATTGCGCAAAAGGGCCTGGTTCGCAAATCTCAGACAGGAGCTCTTTGAAATCCTCGCCATCAAGAATGGGCTCTTCGGGGATTACGGAGACTCCGCCGTGAACGCGAACTTTTGGAGGGGCACCTTCTGAAAGGTGGAGATCGGACCCGCCTGAAGAGACGAGGTATTGGAAAAGACGGTCAATTTTAGCCATGCCAAAAAGTGTGGTATTTATGAGGTGAAATTAGGATTGGAAGAAGAGTTTCATCTGCTGCTTATCTTCGCAGCGGAACATGATTTCCTCTTGGGAGACGAGCCCCTGAGTGTAGAGATTCCGGAGTGATTCATCCATGATGATCATGCCGACGTTTTTGCCGGTCTGCATGATGCCTGGGAGCATGAAGGTTTTCCCATCACGGATCGTTGCCGCGACGGCAGCGGTGTTGACGAGTAACTCGAGCGCCAGGGCGCGTCCGCTACCATCAGCCTTTGGGACAAGCTGCTGGGAAAGAACGCCGCGCAATGATTCAGAGACCATAATGCGAATTTGATCTCGCTGCTCAACCGGAAAAACGTCGAGAACTCGATCAAGGGTTCGAGGTGCGTTGCCAGTATGCAGGGTGGCTAAAACGAGGTGACCGGTCTCCGCCGCAGTGAGTGCAAGCTGGATTGTTTCCAGATTACGCATCTCTCCGACCATGATGATGTCGGGATCCTCTCGGAGTGCTCCGCGCAAGGCACGTGGGAATGATTCGGTATGCGCTCCAACCTCACGTTGATTAACGTGGCAACCCTGTGATTCAAAAACATATTCAATAGGGTCCTCAAGAGTAAGGATATGGTCTTCGCGGTCTTTATTAATGAAGTCAACTAGGGCCGCCATGGTTGTAGACTTACCCGAACCCACCGAGCCAGTGATGAGGATCAAACCATTCTGATAACGGGTGAGTGGCTTGATGTGCTCAATGGGAAGGCCGAGGTCTTCCATCGTTCGGATTGTAGTGGAGATGATTCGGAAAACGATTTCGTATCCAAGACGTTGCTTCACGACTGAGGCACGGAAACGGCCAGCGGTGTTTTGATAAGCAAAATCTACATCGCCGATTTCCTGAAGGTGTGACCATCTTTTGTCATCTAGGAATGAACGTGCGAGACGTTCTGTGTCTGCAGCCGTGAGAGGCGCATGGGTATCCCAGATGGGAGACAGAGTTCCGAATCGCCGCCAAGCAGGAGGATAGCCGGTCGGAAGGTGGATATCGGAGCAATCGTATTCGATTCCGATCTGGAGATACTCGTCAACGTGAGCGAGGACTTCGTGTTCTGACATAGATGGTGTGTGTGATTAAAGGAAGGAAAGTAGGAAATTGACCACGAAGAGAAATCACTTTTGTGGCGGGCCGCCAAGCATCGAATTCTCTTGTTCCGGGTGCAAATGCGCCTCAGCGTATTTACGGGCGTAATTTAGGGCTATCGTCGTGAGTGTTGGGCGGGCGAGATTAAAGACGAGTTTCCCCGTGCGAAAAAGAAGGCTACGGTTTTTCCGCTGGTCTTCGTAAATCACTTTCTTACTGCGGAGGAGTCTCATCCCAAGAAAGGTCACTCCGGCTGCTGCTGCTGCCCAGCGTTTCGGATGCTTTTTGACTGATAAACGAAGTTGATGCGCTAGGTCTAATTCCACTCGAAGCCCGTGATAGCAATTAGAAAGGCCCTCCCGCTGTTGATCAAGTTCTCTGATTAGGGCTTCTTTTTCTGCCTTGTCCATTTCTGGTCTTTTTTAAGTTCGTTTCGAGTGTATTCGAAGATTGGCGCGTCTTTGCTGACTTTCTTACTCTTTTTGATTAAAACTGCTCCAATAATCAGATGGAGAAGCGCTACGCCGAGCGTTACACCGGCCCAATTCTTCAATGAAAACGAAGATCCATCTAGGAAGAAACCAATTAAACCGATTACTCCGACCAAGAATGAAGAATATCCGATCGTAAATGACACCGCTCCTATAACATAGAAGTAAAACCTACGCCCATAGACTTCTGCCGCCTCCTTGGCCTCAATCATGAAAAGCTCGGCGCGCACACGAGTGTGGGCTGAGGCCTTATCAACAAAAGCTCCAAGCTCCTCCTTCAATCCTGACGAACGGTCGTTAGATGAAGAGTTTTTTTGGCCAAACCCCATATTTTTCCTTTAGCGGCGGATCAGGAGCCCGAGAACAAATCCTGCCCCTGCTGCGGCTAGAACTGCTTTGGTTGGGTTTTCCCGAACATAATCTTCCATGGTAACGTGGAGCTCGCGTGCCTTTTCGCGAGTATCCTCCCACTGATCGGTCGCTGCTCCTCTGAGTTGAGCGGCAGTTTCGCCGGCTCCTTCACGAATTGCTTCGATTTTTTCGCTCGCTACCGATTTAAGGTCGTTGGCTTTGTCTCCAGCTAGTTCACGGAATTGGGCTGCCTTCTGTGCCGCAGCTTGTTTCAGGGCGAGGGCGTTTTGCTCGGTTTTAGATGGTTTATGTTCGGGGGTTTTGCCTTCGGCGGCGGCGCGGAGATCGTCGGCAGCCGAACCGGCATCAGGGGTGTCTGCAAATGCGTCAGTCATGATGACAAGAATCTTCGCTCTAATATCTTGGCATGACAAGAGATTCCTCGGTAATCAGAGGTCGAGATATTCTAAGATTTTTCCGTGAACCTCGGTTGGGGATTGCTCGGCATCAATACGGCGGACAAATTCGTCTGTTAGGGAGGCGAAAACATCGTGGCATTTTTGCAGAGCATCGCGTTGTTCAAATTCATTTGCCTGACCGTCTCTGACACCAATTCGGGAAAGCGCGATGTCGAGATTGAGTTCGAGAATGAAGACAAGATCAGGAAGCGGCGCGAATTTTTCGTTGATTCTACGAATTTTGCTTGGATCGAAACCGCGAATGCCTTGGTAGGCCATTGTTGAAAAATAGTAGCGGTCAAGTAGGACTACGGCGCCTCGTGCCAAGGCTGGATTGATAAGGGTTTCGACGTGCTCGCGGCGGTCAAGATGGAAAAGATCAAGCTCTTCCTGAGCGGAGAGTCGCCCGGTCTCTGCTGATTGCCGGAGGCGAGTCCCGTGTGGACCATCGGTTGGTTCCTTTGATACAATAACTTCACTTCCTTTCGCCCTAAATGCCTCGGCGAGCAGCTTGACCTGGGTGGACTTGCCGGTTCCGTCGATCCCCTCAAAAACAATAAACATGGAAGAAAAAAAGTGGCACGCCCAGCAGGACTCGAACCTGCAACCCCCGCATTAGAAGTGCGATGCTCTATCCAGTTGAGCTATGGGCGCTTGATTGTAAAAGATTGATTTGTAGTAATTTATGAAAAACTTGGAAACCGTCAAACCTTGGTTGGTAACCCTGGTTGGTAACCCATTTCCAAAGTGAGCTCGCCAGGACATCCTGGTTGGCGTATTCGAAGGGGGTGGAACTAAAGGCAACGGGCATCACGAATCTGTACCGGTCTACACATGGCGTTTACTATTGGCTAGTGAAAATCAAAGGGGTGCCCAGAAAAGGCAGCCTAAAGACGAAATCAAAGTCGGTCGCCAAGTCAAAACTATGGCGTGCCATCGAGGCCGCTCGAGCTCGCTTCGATTGTGTTAAACATCCTGAGCTCGTGACCCTGGGCGATTGGTTTCAGCGGTGGCTCGAGCTCCAGTTTAAACGCCCCAACCTTAAGCCGAGGACTAAAGTCGATTGTCAAAACTATGTCAGAGCGATTGCAAAATCTCCGGTGATGTCAGTCCCTTTCGATCGCTTAGATGGTGCCCAGTGTCTCGAGTGGTGGCGGGAGGTAAACGAAAGAGTTTCACCCACCACCGCAAACAGTCGGCTTCGAGTCTTCCGGGCAGTCGTCGTCCTGGCAATGGAGGAGACGGGGCGGCTCGACAATCCAACCAGGAAGCTCAAGCGAAAGCCGGTCAGGCAAAAGGTTCGAAAGATTCCCTCGGCCGAGGAGATTCGAAAGCTCATCAAGACGATTCGCGACCAGGATAAACGATGTTCCTTAGAGTGCGCGGCGATGGTGGAGTTTGCGGCTTATTGTGGAGCCCGGCCCGCCGAGGTTGCGGCGATAAGAGCGGAGGACATCGATGGCGACTGGTTGGTCATTCGAGGTGGGGAAGATGGAACAAAGAATCATCACGAAAGATTGGTACCGATAAACAAAGCACTTAGGGAAGTCATCCAGCGGGAAGGGTTCGAGCAAAGAGCTGGGCGATTGTTTCACATTAAGTCACCGACGAGGGCACTCAAGAACGCCTGCCAACGCCTGGGAATGGATTCGGTTACACCTTATACCTTGCGACATTTCTTCGCCACGTCTTGCATGGAAGCCGGGGTCGATGTCGCGACCGTCGCGGATTGGATGGGGCACAAAGACGGAGGGGTTCTTCTCCTCAAAACTTACACTCACGTCAGACGCGCTCATTCGCTCCGTGAGGCGGCCCGCCTGGATTTCTAGTAAGGTTGTCTGATTCTTGCTAGCTGTCGCTAGTAGGAGCATTCTCGCGGTGGATATTGG
>CESO01016515.1_pt1 | contig 38931 bp, 29 predicted proteins | sample 356341 | NCBI WGS metagenome assembly CESO01 (sample SAMEA2621812, study PRJEB7988) | marine metagenome | biome: marine biome (ENVO:00000447); feature: deep chlorophyll maximum layer (ENVO:xxxxxxxx); material: "saline water (ENVO:00002010), including plankton (ENVO:xxxxxxxx)" | depth 35 m | reverse complement strand
TTTTGGTTCAGAAGAGTCTAGGTTCGAGCCCTAGTAGGCCAACAATAAATTAAATGGGATTACAATATTGTAGTCCATTATGACATTTAATTCTTACAGTCCAATATCCAATCCATTTTTATAGCAATATATCATCCACGACATGACCGTGGACATCGGTCAATCGGTAACGTCTTCCCTGATGTTTGAAGGTTAATTTTTCGTGTTTGATGCCCATAAGATGCAAAAGCGTAGCCTGAAAATCGTGAACATGTACTGGATTTTCGACGACATTATAACTGAAATCGTCTGTTTTTCCATATACAATTCCCTTTTTCACTCCTGCCCCAGCCATCCACATGGTAAAACATCCTGGATGATGATCTCTTCCGTAGTTTTTGGCAGTAAGTCTTCCCTGAGAAAAACTGGTTCGTCCAAACTCACCTCCCCAAATCACCAAAGTATCTTCCAATAATCCTCTTTGCTTCAAATCTTTGATCAATCCTGCGGTGGCTTGATCTGTGGCTTGTGCTTGTTTTTTGATTTTTGAGGGTAGATCTCCATGTTGATCCCATCCGGTATGATACAATTGGATAAATTTGACATCCCTTTCGGCCAACCTTCGGGCCTGCAAACAATTGGCGGCATATGTTCCTGGTATTTTAGCATCCTCACCGTATAAATCATAGATGTGTTGGGGTTCTTCTTTCAGATTAAGGGCATCTGGTACAGATTGTTGCATACGATAGGCCATTTCATACTGTTTGATTTGTGATAAAATCTTAGAGTCTTGACAACTGTCGTATTGCAAATGGTTCAATTCATTGATGTAATCAATGGCCCTTTTTCGATCTCCGTGATCCACCCCATGTGGGTTGTTAAGGTATAAAACGGGTTCTTTTCCCGATCTCAATTGTACGCCTTGGTGGTGAGAAGGTAGAAATCCATTGCTCCAAGAGGCAGAATTAAGCGGTTGCGCTCCCGAATGGGACTTGGAAACCAGTACAATAAAATCGGGTAAATCTTTATTGTCACTTCCAAGGCCATAGCTCAACCACGACCCTATAGAAGGCCTACCCGTTAGCTGAGATCCCGTTTGAACAAACATTACCGCAGGTTCGTGATTAATGGCATCGGTGTACATGGATTTGATGATACAGAGTTCATCGACGATTCCTGCAGTATAGGGGAAAAGTTCACTTACCCAGGCTCCCGACTGTCCGTATTGTTTGAAATCATAGATGGATTTTACAAGCGGATATGAGGACTGGCCTTCCACCATTCCAGAGTTTCTCTGGGTTTGCTTTAGAGAGGCTGGAATTTCCTTACCGTGCCATTTTGATAGTGCCGGTTTGTAATCATAAGTCTCGATCTGGGAGGGACCTCCACTCTGGAAAAGATAAATGACTCGCTTTGCCTTTGGGAGAAAGTGAGGGACTCTCCCCGACATGGGATTTATCTGAGGGATGCTGTTTTGGGCTGAACTAAAAGTGGGAGATAAAAGGGAGGACAAAGCAATGGATCCAAATCCCAATGATGACTTTTTCAAGAAATCCCTTCTTGATGTCCCATACTTTTTATGTTTTAAAAACTCATCCATCAATAGGAAATTAATTTATAGATATGGCCTCTGCCGTATTCATAAGTCCACTAATCACAGTGGCCAGAGCAGCAGTATTAATTACTCCGGTCTTGCGATTGATTGGTTTTTCCCCTGTCTTAAGATAGGCTACTGCTTTTTTAGGGTTTTTAGAAAATTTTTCTTTTTCCTCAATATAAAATCTTTGGAGGGTTTCTAATTCCCTGTCATTTATTGCTCTTCCTGTAATTTTTCTAAAAATAGCACTTAATTTTTTATCCATGTTTTCGACTTTGGATAAGATAGAATTTTCAGCCATCACCCGAGCGGCTTCAACATATTGAGGATCATTTAATAGCAACAATGCCTGGAGGGGGCTACTGGTTAATGTTCTTTTTACGGAACATAAATCTCTATTGGGTGTATCAAAAATAACCATGGAAGGAGGGGGAGCCGATCGTTTCCAAAAAGTATACAGACTGCGCCTGTACAAGCCCTCTCCTCTATCGTGTTGGTATCGGTATCTCCATTTTTTATCACTCAAATTCCACAGATCATCGGGTTGATAGGGGTAAACACTTTTCCCTCCTATTTTGGGCACCAGAAGTCCACTGATTTTAAGTGCATTATCGCGCACCATCTCGGCCGACATTCTATAGGAAGGGCCTCTTGCCAAAAGTAAGTTTTCGGGATCGACATTTATCAAATCTTCCCTTATTTTGGATTCTTGCTGAAAGGTGGCGGAACTTAAAATTTTCTTGTGGAGTTTTTTGATATCCCAATTGTTCTCCATAAAGTAATTAGACAACCAATCCAACAATTGAGGATGCGTGGGAAGTCTCCCCTGATTTCCAAGATTGTCAGTAGAGGTTGCCAGTCCTTTGCCAAAATGCATTTGCCAAATCCTGTTTACAAAAACCCTAGCGGTTAGTGGATTTTTGAAATCAAATAGCCATTGGGATAAACCCAGTCGGTTTTTGGGTAGCTCTTCATCGAATTCCAAAATCACCTCCGGTGTATTGGGAAAAACCTCTTCCCCTCTATCATCATATACCCCTCGGTTGAGAACATAGGTTGGTCGTTGGCTTTTGCTATCTCCCATAATCATCAATTCAGGAATGGGATCTATTACCTTAGTTAATTTTTTTCTTAGGTTGAGGTATTCCAAATTTAAGGCCCGGCCAGTGGGCTCTATATTTTTAAAAAAGTAATCCTCAAACAAACGCTTTTCTTTGAATGAATCCGCTACTGAGAGTTGTTCAAAAACACTTGGGTCATTCTGATAGGCGACCTCAAGGGCTGTTAATTCCCTATCGTAAATTTTTAATTCATCAAATCCGCCCTTTTCAAAAGTCTTGAGCTTGTGGCTGGAACCCATCTTAAAACCTTCAAATCCATAGGTATGAATATCGGGCTCGAACAAAATGGATTTATACAATTCGTCTCCTTTTCTTTTTAAGGCAATCTTTTTTCCGTCGAGGTATAAATGGATTCCCCCGACAGCTCCTTTACCATCGTAAGTGATGGTAACTTGACTCCATTTTTTGGACGCGACAGGTTGGAGGGTTTCTATCTCAATGGCATTTTGTGGCCATGATCTGGCCATAACAAACTTGAGCTTATTGTCGTTGATAAAGAAAGAATACCCCTTAAGACCCAATCTGATTTGCTCACAATGACCAAAAACAATGGCCTCTTGATCTTTGTGATCGGCATAGATAGAAAAGGAAAGTGTGAAGGGATCAGTTTGGTCAAACCAACCTATCTTTTCGGGGAGCTTTATATTTGTATACTCTTCCATAAAAAATCCCCCACCATGCTGACCCTTATTTATAAGAGGTTCTGATAGGATTGCCGCTTTTTGTCCAAGAATGCGACTGGGGCTGAAAAATACTTTTGATTTGGCTTTGGGGATAAATTCATCAAAAGGGTAATGGGCCACCAGCCCGCTGTTGAGATTTTTTACAAGGTATTGAGTGGCTTCTTTTTTATTTGCAAACCAATTTTCAAAAACTTGTTCTTTTTGAGTGAGGTTTTGGGCAATTTTTTCTTTTTGAAAATTGAGATCATTTTTGATATAATCAATCAAAGTTTGTTGCTCTTTATTGGTAAGAAGCATAGAAGGGCCTGCAACCTGTCCCGGCCCATATCCGGCGTGTCCTATTTCATTGGTACTGTTGAAAAAGCTAGAGATTTCGTAAAAATTCTTTTGACTGATGGGGTCATATTTGTGATCATGACATCGGGCACACTCCATGGTCATTCCAAGAAATGCCTTGCCAAAAGTAACTGTCCTATCAGCAACGTACTCGGTTCGGTATTCCTCAAAGATAATCCCTGCTTCTGAATTTTTTTTATGAAGGCGGTTGAATGCTGTAGCAATTTTACTGGATTGATCTGCATTGGGAATTAGATCTCCAGCCAATTGATGAGTCACAAAGTTTTTATAATTCAAATTCTGATTGAAGGCATTGATTACCCAATCCCTCCAAGGGCTAAAATTTCTGTGTTTATCATCCAAGTATCCATCTGAATCTGCATATCGTGCCACGTCCATCCATTCGGCAGCCATTCGCTCGCCATAGTGAGGGGAAAGCAACAATCGATCGATCAGTTTTTCATAGGCCTCACTCGATTCATCAACCAAAAAAGCATCAATTTCATCCAAACTGGGGGGAAGCCCTGTAAGAGTAAAGCTCAATCGTCGAATTAGGGTTTCTTTAGTGGCTTTTTTGGAAGGTGAGATATTGTGTTCATTCCATTTTTTCTTGGTAAAAAAATCAATCTCATTTTCCAAAAATGAGTCTCCCGATATTTTGGACAGTTGACCTTTTGAGAGCGGGATAAGTGACCAGTGGGGCTTATATGCTGCTCCTTGATTCATCCATTTTAAAATTATCGCAATTTCCCGGTCGGAGAGGCTTAAATGAGATTTGGGAGGTGGCATGTGTATTTTTGGATCCTGAGACAACAACCGATTGGGAATTTCGGATTTTACATCTTCCAAAGTAAGGACTTGTTGGACATTATCTCCAAGGAGTTTTTGGTTGAAATCTAGCCTTAAATTCGCCTTTCGATTGCCTGCATCCGGCCCATGACAAGCAAAACATTTGTCGGACAAAATGGGCTTGACATGAAAGTTGTAGTCTATTTTATCAGGTAACTTTGAGATTTCGTGGACCATTTCATCTGGAATGCGGTTCTTGCATCCACTGGCAAATAAGGCTATGGTTAAAAAGCAGCAAATGTTCTTAAGAAGTAAAAAGCGCATTTAAAATTATTTTAAACCAATTTAGTCAAAAAAACTTTATTCCGAATATTTACTTTTATGGATTAGGAGGCATAAAAAAAGCCTGTAAATCAATACAGGCTTTTCTTTTTTTACAAACAATTACTACTATTTAGCAAACCATAATTTAGTTGCCATTACATCTGGACCTTGTTTAGCCACTGCTGCTTCAACATTAGCTTGATTTGAGTTATAAACTCCTGAACCATAACGCAACCTATTGGGATAGGCACCGTTGAGAGGACCTGCTAGGCTGATAATATCATCATCAGATGACGTACTAACGGCTGAACTTGGATATCCTGTATCGCGAACAATTGCCCAGGCTTCTAGACTATTAGTGTAGTTAGCTATCCACCGCTGAGTAGCGATTTTTTCTAACTGTTCTTCAGTAGTTCCTGTCAATGCTGCCATATTACTTTCGTCTAAAGAAACACCGCTGATAGTTTCCCAATTCGCCATGGCCTTCCTTAGGCCTGATTGATAGTATGAAGCAGCATCACCTGAGGCAAGTCCTCTGAGTATTGCCTCTGCTATCATAAAATGAGTATCACCAGCTGACATAATAACTGACGGTAATACAGGTTTACCTTGATTTACCTTTTGTGTTAGGTTTTCAGCAGGGTCAGAAAACAGATCAGTATTAAAATATTTCTGAAGTTTAGCATTCATTCTTGAAGGTAATCCTACATAATGAGTACCTTCAGTCACGGTTATGGTCAATTCATCAGCTGTTTCTGTCCAGGTATAATCTGTATCCAAAACAAGCCCAGCATTATCCAATGTGCTTTTAAGAAAAGTTAAATGCTTTTGAACAAGTGCATCAGTCTCACCATCTCTTGGAACGATGCTTACAGTGACAGAGCCCCCTTGAATAGGTTTTGACATTATTGCTAATCTTGGATCGTTATCTGCTTTTAAAATATTTATCAAAGGTTCTGCCATTTTCCAACGGGCAGTTGGCCAAGTGTGCCATACATCTCCATAAGAAGTTGATCCACCCCATATATCAGTCTCTTCAGCATAACCCTCTAAAAGTGCATCAGTGTCGGCAAGAACACCTGAAGCAATTGCCTCAGAAGCTACAGTTGCAGAGAAGTCCTCCCCTGGTGAACCGTAGGCACGAAGCGCAATCCTCAGCTTTAGACTGTTTGCAAGTTTTTTCCAGTTTTGCATGTTCCCATTAAAAATAACATCGTTCTCACCAAGTAGACTAACCCCCTCACCAGTAGATGTATTACTTCCTATAATTGAAATTGCTTGGTCTAAATCTGCAATTATACCTTTATAAATATCAATTTGATCATCATAAACAGGTAGTTTAATATCTGGATCAGAAGCTTGAGAAAATGGGATTGCACCAAATTGATCTGTAAATGCATGGTAGTAGAGACTTTTCATAACAAGTCCAAGAGCATAATACTGTTCATTTTCCAATGTTCCACCTTCACCTACTAAATTCATGTAAGAGGTTAGCGTGCTATTGTATGCTGCATAAGGACCCCAAGAACCTCCGTCTGTTAAAGCATTCCAGTAGTTCCATGCAAAATCTCCAGCCCAGGCATATGCGCTGTGTCCACCAGAAAAGTGCCCAGCAAACATGTCTGAATGTAAAATTCTTCCGTACCACAATTCAAACACATTATCTCTGTAAAGTTTCTGTTGAAGAGTAGTAACAAAAAATTTAGCACTTACATCAGAAACAGAAAGTGCATCTGGTTGCTGATTAATTTCATCATAATCGTCTGTACATGATATTGAAAATACCAATAAAAGACCCGTTAATATTAATATTATATTTTTCATTTTTTATTGATTGTTAGATTAAAAATTTAAAGTCAAATTAAGACCAAGACTTCTTAAAGTAGGCATAGAATAGTGTGACATACCCTGAACTCCAATTGAGGTACCGAGCATAGCTTCAGGATCAATATCATCAGCAGTTTTAGATAAGAAAAATACGTTTCTACCTACCAATTGAATGGATGCGCTTTGAAGTCCAATCGAAGACACATTAGGAACATTATAACCAATAGAAAGTTCTCTTAAACGTATGTTGTCTTGATCATAGATATAGTTACCAGATATATTACTCATAGCTATCCAATATTCTTGACCAGTAATACTCTCAGTATTTGCAGCACCTGTTCCAGTGTTAATAGCACTCAAAGTCACCCCAGTATCACGGTATTGCAAACTTCTTTCAGATACACCACTTCTGTCCAAATCGGCTGATGTTTGCGAATAAACTTGCCCTCCGATTCTTGCGTCAATTAAGAAGCTCATGGAAAAGTCTTTATACTTAATGGTATTTGACCATCCACCGAGCCAATCGGGTTGAGCGTTTCCTAGTAACTCTGTTGGTGAATCTGAGCCGAGCGGTGCACCAGTAGCATCTACTTCTCCTGTTACAATTTTACCATATATATCACCTATACTACCACCTTTTGTTGCTTTAACAAAAATATTATTGTCTGATGAAGAGTTGTACACAAAACTGTCAAGTCCTTCCGTTAACTCCTCCACAGTATTTTCGTTTTTTGAGTAAAAAAGTGAGGTATCCCATGAGAAATCATTCATTTTAATTAAGGAGGCGCCTAAAGCGATTTCTACTCCTTTGTTGGAAACTTTACCAATATTTTCTCTTGAAAATAGAAATCCAGTTGCGGCAGGTACCGGAATATCAAAAATCAAGTCTTCAGTTGACATATCATAAACAGAAACATCTAAGGTTAGTGTGTTGTCAAGCATGCTTAACTCTAGTCCAAATTCAGAGGATGTCACTGTTTCCGCTTTTAAATTATCATTTAATTTAACATTCGGAAATCCAAGTGTAGTAAGTCCAAGATATCCATTTCCTGGCACACTGAAAGTCTGATTAATTTGATATGGATCAGTATCATTTCCCACTTGAGCTAAACTTGCACGAACTTTAATAAAATTGAAAAAATCCTGGTTAGGATCAAGAAATTGACTAATTACTGCAGCCACACTTGCAGAATTATACATGTAAGATCTATTGTCTTTGCTTAATGTGGACGACCAATCGTTACGCGAGGCTACATCTATATAAAGAAAGTTATCGTAAGCTAAGTTAATTGACCCATACAAAGAGCTTACTTTCTTAATTGCCAGTGGCGACTCTTCTGTTGCTCCAATAGTTCTTATGTTGTTCAGGAAAAACTTAGTAGGTACTTTAAAGTCTGTCCCTCTAACCAACATTCCTTCCGAAGTTCTTTTTGATAAATTACCTCCTATATTAGCAACAAAATTCAATTTTTCTGTTAAGTCTTGTTTTGCAGTGACCAAGAATTCAGAGTTTAATTCCCCAAATGAACTTTCACTAATTGTCAATTCCCCTAATGGCCGATTGTGATGACCAGGTTTGTAAATTTTATTATCTCTAACATTAGTTATGTCTGCCCCAATTCGAATAAAAGCGCTAAGCCAGTTAGTAAATTCGTAGTTTATTTTTGTGAAGCCAAGAAATCTATTTCTGCGAACTCTAGTCTCATCATGATAAGCCATCCAATAAGGATTACCGATAAATTCGTCAGCATACCGTATAACAGCGAAATCGGCTGGACTTGCAGGATTATCCACTTGATAGGTCCGCAAATCTTCAATATTCACGTTTCTAGGCATGTTAAAAACATGTGTTAATAAACCTTGAGCTCCAGTTGTTGAAGCTCTGTTTTTTACATCCTGAGTAAAATAAGTTGCCTTAGCATCTAGTGTTAATTTATCAGATAAATTAGCTACTGCTCTTAAATTAAAGTTATGACTGTTCAAGTCCGAATTTTCTACAATAGACTCGGACGAGTTATTGGTATATGAAAACCGAACAGAACCGGCATCTGATCCTTTGTCAATTGAAACAGAAGTTATTGAGCGCATGGCTGATCTAAAAAAGTTTTCAACGTTATTAGTTTGAGCACTGTATGCCTTATTTGTACCATCATAATAAGGCTGTTGAGATCCATCTAAAGCAGCTCCCCAAGAGAATTGCCCCCAATCATTTTGACGATCTGAATAAGCAGCTCCGAAGGAACCTTGACCATATTGATTTTGGAAGTCTGGTAAAAACATAGGGTTGTCAAAATATACGTTTGATTTAACAGTAACGCCTAATCTGTCTGAACGAGAACCTTTTTTTGTTGTGATAAGTATTACTCCATTACCCGCTCTTGAACCATAGAGTGCTGCTGCACCAGGTCCTTTCAAAACTGATATTGATTCTACGTCATCAGGATTAATATCCGAAATACCACCACCTGATATACTAGGCTCAAAACTAGGCCCACCTCCGCCATTATTACTTCCAGAATTTTGCTGACCACCATCGGACGTAATTGGTATAGAGGAATTGATTGGCATACCATCAACCACTATTAGTGCTTGTGTATTTCCAGTAATTGAGTTATTACCCCTAATTGTGATTACAGAGCCAGAACCCAATGATCCTGAATTATTGACTTGAAGTCCAGCTACCTTTCCAGATAATGAGCTAGCAAGGTTATTATCTTTAATTGTATTTACATTATCACCTGAAACTTCAGTGACGGCATATCCAAGTGATTTTTTTTCTCTAGAAATTCCAAGAGCTGTAACCACAATTTCGTTTAAATACGAATCTTCAACAATTAGTGAAAAATCCATATTATCGGATGATCCTACAGTCAACTCAAGGGTAACAAATCCGATGAAGGATACTTTTAATACTGCATCATCATTTACCAATTCAATGGTATATTTTCCATCAAAATCCGATACTGTCCCATTGGCTGTGCCTTCTTCAAAAATAGATGCCCCAGGTAAAGGATTTCCATCGGAATCGGTGATCGTCCCACTGATGGTTCTAATTTGTTGTGTTTCTATTTCTTCATTTGAAACAGCAGAAAGGGTTTTGGGTTTTTTCTTAATGATGACTTCTTTTTTGCGAATCTCAAAGATGAAATTATTTGGCAAAATATTTTTCAAGAGAGTTTCAAGAGACACTTTTTCAAAATTGATTGTTACCTTAGGTACATCTTTAAATAATTCAGCACTGTAAAAGAAATCATATTCACTCTGACTCATTATTTCATCAATTACCTGTTCCACCTCAACATTGTTCAATCGGATTGATAATTCCGACTGAGAATAGCCGCTGATGGCATGAGTTATTGAAATAAAATAGAAGACAAATGATAATCGCATAATTCGGATTAAATTTTTAGTCCCGAAATCATCCGGAGCATCATACTTTTTCATAAATTTGAATGGTTTAGTTAAACATTGTTTTTGTAGACATTGTACTAGATTTGAGAGGGAATGGTGCAACATTCCCTTTTTTTATTTAATAATAATTGTTTTTCCTTTTTTAATAAATTTAACTTCTTCTGTCGATTCAATTATTGATCGAATATGATCAAAGTCTTCATATCTTTTAAATCTCCCCGTAAATCTTTTGTTTTCTGTATCTGAATTCACAAAAAAGATTTCGATGTCATACCACCTGGATAAAACTTTAGTAATGTCTTTTAATTTCTGTTGTCGGAAATAAAACTTCCCTGACTTCCAAGCTATAAACTGATTTGGATCGACTTTTATGTTCTTTATTTCACCAGTTTCCTTATTAAGTTTACTCTGCTCATTGGGTGATAATAAAATACTTTTTTTATCTCCAAACCTTGGATTCACATTGACCTTACCTTCAATCAAGGTTGTTACAACCTCAGCATCATCTTCATAGGAAGTCACATTGAACGAGGTTCCCAATACCTCGATGGTTTGATCACCTGAAATCACCTGAAATGATTTGTCTCGATTGGGCGTTACTTCAAAAAAAGCCTCACCGATCAATTCAACTATTCTTTTGTCCCCGAGAAAAACTACAGGATATTTAAGCTGGGAATCGGCATTTAACCAAACTTTAGTACTATCCGAGAGGGTAAGAAAAAATTCAGCTCCACGAGGCGTTTTTAAGGTATTGTATTTCGGCTTTTTAGCATCTGAGGTCTTCTGCAAATAAGTGATGGAATTTCCCCCGCCAATAATTTTGGTTTCTTCTGATTCCAAATTTAGATTTTTTTCATCCAGCAAATCGATTTCCTTACCATCATCTAGTGTAAGTATTGCTTTAGACTTCCCAGATTCAATAGTTTGAAAAGATTCAGCAACTGAACTTTCATTACTGTTGAAACCAAAATCATATACATTCAAGATAAATAAGGCGACGACAGCTGCTGCTGCTATGGCTATTTTTTTTATTGCCCCCTTAAAATATATCCTTTGAACACTTGATTCTTTAACAATTGAATTGTTCTGGTCAAGAATTTGTGCAAGGATTTTTTCTTTGGAATTGTCAACATAACTTTTTGACAAATTCCACTCACCTACTATATTTTCAAAAACCCTAAGGTTTTCTTTATCCTTTTTAAGCCATGCTTGAAGATTCTTGTATTCTTCCTTAGTCAGCTTGTTGATCAGGTATTTGTATAAAAGTTTTTCCATTTAATATTGGTACTTATAATCATAGAGTCTTTATTGTAAAGATTTACTCAGTTAGTATTACATTTTTATTAAAATATCATTAATAAGCCTTTTTTGATAAATAAATTCCTCAAAAACTTTATTTTATTAAGAAATATTTAGATTATATGTTGTTTAAATTCATTGATAGTTTGATATAAACGATATGAACAAGCTTGATGTAGTTTCGAGAGAAAGCAACTGTATAAAAAATACTTTTTGAAAATTGTAATGGATTGAGGATAAAGTAAATGTAAATTCAACTCTCTAATTCGAAATATTTTTCCAATGCCTCCTTAAGTGTTTTTAATACTTTGTAAAGATGGTTTTCTACCGTTCTCTTTGATATTCCAAATTCCTGTGCAATCTGTCCATTGGATTTACCATTTTTAGATAAATTATAAACTTTACTGGCTTGAGTAGGTAATTCATCAACTACTTTAGAAATTATTTTGGCTAATTCCTTACCAATCAATAAACTTTCGGGATCTATACTGTCTACAATGTCAACCTGATCAGTAAATTCGTCGCTTATTTTTGATAAGTTTAATTTAGCGTTATTTTTCATCATTTTGATGGCCTGATTTCTTACCGATGTATTGAGGTAAAATCGAACTTCTTTAATTTTATGTAAACGATCTCTTTTGTCCCACAAGTTGGCAAAAACCTGAGATACTGCATCTTCAGCCAGCCCCTTTTCTTTAATGATGGAGAAAGCATAACGAATCAATCTTTCAAAATTCCCTTCATATATCTTGATAAAGGTTTCTTTTAGATTTTTTTCATTTTCAACATATAGTGTTTTGTTTTTTTTAGTCAAATTTGCTCCGTTTACATCAAATATATATCGTTAATAATACAAGGTAACAAAAATACAGAATACTCCTCCTGGTTATTGTAAGTTGAAAATTTTTAGGGTTAAGCCACAATAATAACCCCTTTTCTAAAGTTTTTATTTAACCACAATCTCATCAGCATATAAAACAGCTGGTTTTCCAGCATTAATATGCCAGTTGGGCATTTTCAATTCACTCTCTGCATGAACTTTAACGAATCGTGCATTGGTGTTCTCAAAGTTTACTTTGAACGCCATAAAAGGCAACTTTACAATATCAGGGTTTTCTGCCGGGTTGGGATTGTGGGGGTTATCGACCTGTATTGGGTCAATGTAATTTTCTCCATCTTGAGATATAGCATAAGTCACAAATGTGGGAAGTATAAGTTGGTGCCAGTTGGCCTGAGCCTGAACATTGAGGAAATCCATCTCAACGCTATTGATTGGCATCACTGCTCCTAAATCCAAAATAAAATCCATATGCTTTCCCTTGAAAGCGACCCAATTGGCATCCTTATCCGGGAATCGCCAAGATTCAAAAGCACCAAAAACTCCATCGGTAAGGCGGGCAAAATTTTCTTTTCCAAAAGAAGGTTCACTAATGGGAATGATTTTTTTCTTAAAAGAAATCGACTGATCCATTTGTTCCATCTTCTCAAACATTCTTTTGAAATTGTCTGTATAATCTTCAATGGTAACGGCTCGCTCTCCTATTCGCTGGATACCCGCTTTTTTGGCGCCCGCCACAAATTCCTGAACCATATTTTTCATATCGGGTTTGGGAATAACATTTCCATTGTCATCGGTAGTATAAAAACTCCCCTTTTGCCCCACAGGAATCTGCCCTGCAATTTGTATTCCTGCAATCAAAAGGGGCAACCTGGCCTCTTTGACTCGTGTCAATTTTTCTTTATCCTCTGATACTGCTTTTTCTGCCTTGTCAAATAAGTAGGTGTAATGGATCATCTTATCCGGTGCCAGATAGTTATTGACCGCATCTCTGGGGTCGCCAAAAATATTTAGACGAAATTTATCATTCAAGAGTGCTTCCCGCATGCTGTCTATATAATTGCGTATAGGAGTAGCGGCCTTTCCATAATAGCCCTCCAAAAAATCGTTGATAATGGCATTTGGATCCGCATTGGGATTCCACATCAGCTTGGTGATGAGGTAGGCCCTCAAATGACCAAATTCTCCTTTGTTTCCAGTGGCCTGCATAAAGAGCGCACGTACATTATTTTGGATGTAAAACTTGATGTTGGGGCCAATGGTATGAAGGTTGGGAAAGGGACTCACCGGATTTGCAAATTGTATGTTATAGTCCCAAATCAATATGTCCTGACTCATTTTTCCCCAATCTTGTAAATCACTGGTAAAGGCCGGATCGGTATCAAAGACCGGGTTTTCTCTGGTGCTTTCAATATTACACAACATGATGTTGACATTGGGTTCGGCAATAATGTTGCTGGGTGCCGCTCGGGTATACCAATAGGCCAAGGTGGAGATGATCTTATCGGGAAATTCAAGTGCTACTTTATTGACAAACCAGACCATGGAGCCACTGGGTAAATTCCCGTATTTTTTGTTTAAAGCAGTACAGGGGCCACATTGACAATATTTGTCATTGTCGTTTTGACTGACCGACCAATATTTTGCCTTTGGATTCTTTTCTATTCTCTCTTTGAGTTCTGCGACCAATGTTTGAAAAACCTCCTCATTGGACAAACACAATTGGGTAACAGGATTCCGTACTCCATCAATAAGGGAAAAATACTCTGGGTGGGTTTTACCGTATTTTTCGGCAGAAATCAACAGCTCAAAAGTATGGACAAACATACCCCAGGAATCAGTGGATGAGAGCTTGTGCCAAGATTCATAATCAACATCTCTTGCATCGTAATAGTTTGTTGTTCGGTATTTGATTCTGGGCATTTTGAGCTCATCTTTCGGAAAGCTGAAAGCATTTGTACCTGGAAGCAATAGAGGGTCGTCAGCACTGTATTTCCTAAAACCAAAAAATTCTAATAAGGAGTAAACTCCATTGAGTAAGCCGTTTTCTGTTCCTCCGGCAATAATCAGGTTGTTGTCCAATCGCTTAAAAAGATAGGCGTCTTCCTCTAACAAAACTGAATCAACCCCTAAGGTTTTAGCAAAGGCCGTTTTCCCTAAATAAATCGCATTTTCACCGCTGTATTTCTCTTCGTTTACCACTTGAAGGTCTTTTGATACTTTAGATAAATAAAATTGCAGTTGCTGTGCCGCCTTTTGTTCCCTGGCATCGGCTTGTTTGGGTACCACCAAGTTATAATTGGTTTTCCCTTGAATTATTATTTCTTTTAGAGAATTAATATCTCCCGAACAAGCATAATGAGATAGGGTAACCACTCCTCCCAGTGCTGCTGATGAGGTTTTTAAAAAGTCAGCACGAGAAATGTTGTTTTTATTGGAATTCATAATAATGTTTTTCTAAATAATCATTAAAGTCGAATTTATTTACACAATGATTTATCTAATATAGCAAACTCAGGGATTGATCTCGAATATTCCCTGGCACGCATCGAAAAATCCAAATTCTTCTCTTATTTAATCCTTGTTTTTTTTCGTTAGTTTTACTTAGATCTAAAAAATTTGTTCGTTCAAATAGATGTGTTTTTAAACATAGGTTGGTTTTTATTTTGTGTGTATTGTTGGGCTCAATTCTTTCACTATATCCTCAATCTAAAAGCGTTTTGAAATTGACCGCCAATCCCTTTAAAGTATTACCCAAATCCAAAATACCTTTTGTAACAGATTTTTATATTTAGGACGATTAATAAGGGTGCATGTCAGAACTTTATATTCAGGTTTTATCAGGATATGTTTAGGGCAAAGATCAGTAGAAAATCTAATGAGATTTTGTTAATATCAGTTTCCTGTGGAAAGTCAAAGAAACCAAAGTGAGACTCAGTAGTCTCAAAATTCGGTCAGTGTTTATTTATCTTAAGGGCGGTTTAAATATCCTCTTTCATCAATGGTATAGACTGCTCCATTCAGTTGATCAAATACTTCTAGATCAAAACCCGTGTAGGAGTTCAACAGGTTAATTCTCAATTTTCGGTCATCCAATCCACTAAGTTGAATAGGAGTAATTTTTCCAGGTGGATTATCTCTCAAAAATTTGTAATCTCCGTAAGCTATTTTTCTAAATACCGCATAAGTAATTTGTTCTATTTCGGGATCGGTTTTGTGAATAAACGGTTCATTTATATTAGTGGATTCAGCAAATTCAATATACCCCCAATGTTCGGGTAAATGCATGTTGATAACTCCCTGTGGGGACCATACCCAATTGTTTTCACGAAGGTGTTTTCCATTTTCTTTTTTACGATAATAGCGGTTGTCAATCAAGTCATGATTCCATTGTACCCTTGAAAAATTGATACGCCACTGTTCCCCGATTTTAGGTTTTCCCTTAGGCGAGCGTTTCAGTTCTATAAGTGCTCCCATGGGAATGGCTATTTCTACCGACCAGTATTCATCTATATCTTCAGCGTTGTTTAGGGTGCCTTCAATGTGTACGGCAGATTTTAGGTTTTGAATGTTCCAGTTAAAAATCGGATTCCCTTTGGTATTGTAGGGTCGATCCAGTAATAAATCCCAAACCGTATTCAAGGCGTTGATCTCAATCTCACCATAGTTATGGTTGCTGTTAGAGGGACTGACAAAGACTTCAAAATCGTTGTTGTAAAATATAATGGTATCTCTCTCCTTGAGTGAAGCCCATATGTGTTTTTCCTCCAAATGAGCGTAGATGTATAAAAACTGCTCATCCCAAAGCATTTTCAATCGTGTCTTTTGATTGGGTATTTTCTCCACTTCGATATCGGTAAAATCTTCAGTAAAAGGTGCTTTTTTCCAGCTTGGATCATCTTCCCTACCGTCAATTTCAATGGGTTGATATGCTCGGGGAATTATATACGTTCGGGGACTGATCACCTCCCCCGAAATATCAATATTGACAGCGTGGTTCTTGCAGGAAAAATTGGATAAGATTAGGACCAACAAAAACCCCATCAAAATCCTAAGGCGGAAGCGCATAATATTGGACTTTAGCCTTTTAATGAAGCGGTCAAATACGCCCGATTCATTCTGGCGATATTTTCTAGAGAGATTCCCTTAGGACATTCCACCTCACAAGCTCCTGTGTTGGTACAATTCCCAAAACCCTCTTCATCCATTTGATTCACCATATTCAAAACCCTGTCAGTGGCCTCAACTTTACCCTGGGGTAAAAGGGCATATTGGGAAACTTTGGCCGAAACAAAAAGCATGGCCGAGGCATTTTTACAACTGGCAACACATGCACCACAACCAATACAGGTAGCAGCATCAAAAGCCTTATCGGCATCGTGTTTGTCGATGGGAATGGCATTAGCATCCTGGGTGTTTCCAGAAGTATTGACACTGACAAAACCACCGGCTTGTTGGATACGATCAAAGGCAGATCGATCCACTGCCAAATCTTTGATAACCGGAAAAGCATTGGCTCGAAAAGGTTCAATAGTGATGGTATCTCCATCTTTGAATTTTCGCATGTGCAATTGACAGGTCGTTACCAATCTGTCAGGCCCATGAGCTTCTCCGTTGATAAACATGGAACACATTCCACAAATACCCTCTCGGCAGTCATGATCAAAGGCTACGGGATCTTCTCCTTGTTGGATCAATTGCTCATTGTGCATGTCCATCATCTCCAAAAAAGACATATCGGGTGAAATATCGGATATGGAATATGTAATCGTTTTTCCTTTTGCTTCTGCGTTGGCTTGACGCCATATTTTAAGTTTCAAATTCATTTACTTAGTAAATTATTTTTATCATCTCTTTCTATATGATAAGAGTTAAGATTTTGTGGTGAATAATTCATTATATCAAATTCTACTTGTATGAACGTGTTTTTACTTCGATTTCTTTAAATTTTAATTCTTCCTTATGAAGCTTGGCATTGGAAGGTTCTCCTTTGTATTCCCAGGCAGAGACAAAGGTGAAATTTTTATCATCCCGCATCGCCTCTCCCTCGGGGGTTTGGGATTCTTCTCTAAAGTGACCTCCACAGGATTCCGTTCTTTCCAAAGCATCTTTGGCAAATAATTCTCCTAATTCAAGGAAATCCGCAACCCTTCCTGCTTTGGCCAACTGCTCATTGAACTCCTCTGACCCTCCGGGAACTTTTACGTTTTTATAAAAATCTTCTCTCAATGTTTTGATCTCACTGATGGCCTCTTTTAGGCCTTTTTCATTTCTGGACATACCACATTTATCCCACATGATTTTTCCAAGTTTTTTGTGGTAATAATCCACAGAGTGTTTGCCATTATTATTGACAAAAGCCTTCATTTGATCTTTGACTTCTTTTTCAGCTGCTTCAAACTCGGGAGAGTCTGTAGAGATAGGCCCGGTTCTGATGTCATCGGACAAATAATCTCCTATTGTGTAGGGCAAAACAAAATAGCCGTCGGCCAAACCTTGCATCAATGCAGATGCACCCAGCCGATTGGCGCCATGGTCAGAGAAATTGGCCTCACCAATAGCGTAGCAACCTGGAATGGAAGTCATTAAATTGTAATCTACCCAAACACCGCCCATGGTATAATGAACTGCTGGGTAGATCATCATAGGGGTTTCGTAGGGGTCTTGATCTACAATCTTTTCATACATCTGGAATAGGTTTCCGTATTTGGCACGGACTACTTCTTGTCCTAATTTTTTGACCAATGTCGCATCATTTTCATCCAATCCTTTGACATGGGCTTGTTCTTTGCCATAGCGGTTGATAGCTGCAGCAAAATCCAAATAAACAGCCTCTCCGGTTTTGTTGACCCCAAAGCCGGCATCACAACGTTCTTTGGCTGCACGTGAAGCCACATCACGGGGTACCAAGTTTCCAAAAGCCGGATAACGACGTTCGAGATAATAGTCGCGGTCTTCCTCTACAACATCGGTGGCTTTAAGTTTTCCTGCTCTAATGGCTTTAACATCCTCTAATTTTTTAGGGACCCATATTCTACCGTCATTCCTTAATGATTCGGACATTAAGGTCAACTTGGATTGGTGCTCCCCCGATACAGGGATACAAGTAGGGTGAATTTGAGTAAAACACGGATTGGCAAAATGAGCTCCGCGTTTGTGAATTTTCCATGAAGCAGAAACATTACTTCCCATGGCATTGGTGGATAAAAAGAATACATTGCCGTAACCTCCCGAAGCAATGACCACTGCATGAGCACTGTACCTTTCGATTTCACCATTGACCAAATTTCGAGTAATGATCCCTCTGGCTTTACCATCGATTAAAACGAGATCCATCATTTCGTGACGGTTGTACATTTTTATTTTTCCACGACCGATTTGACGGTTCATTGCCGAATAAGCCCCCAATAATAACTGTTGTCCGGTTTGTCCTTTAGCGTAGAAGGTTCTGGAAACCAATACCCCTCCAAAAGAGCGATTGTCCAACAAGCCGCCATAATCCCTGGCGAAGGGAACCCCCTGGGCAACACATTGATCAATTATATTGGTAGAAACCTCTGCCAAACGATAAACATTGGATTCTCTGGAACGGTAATCCCCTCCCTTAATGGTGTCGTAAAAAAGTCGGAAGGTAGAATCACCATCTCCTTGATAATTTTTTGCGGCATTGATCCCCCCTTGGGCAGCAATCGAATGTGCTCTACGTGGAGAATCTTGAAAACAAAATGTTTTGACATTGTAGCCCAATTCAGCCAAAGTCGCAGAGGCAGATGCTCCTGCCAAACCGGTACCCACCACAATGACATCGATCAGACGCTTGTTTGCTGGGCTGACAAGGTTGATTTTACTTTTGTGGTTCGTCCATTTTTTGGACAAACTTCCCTTGGGTATTTTCGAATCTAACTTTGCCATTTAATTATCCGTTTTGGTGGTGAAAAATTGCGATGAAAATAAAACCTGCCGGAATGACAAGCGAAAAAGCGACAGTAAATAATTTGATGCCGCGGGTATATTTGTTGTTTAGCCCCATCGATTGAAAAGATGAGGAAAATCCGTGGAAAAGGTGCAATGACAAAAAGACAAATGACAATGCATAAATGGCTACCCTAAACGGACTGTGAAATTTATGAACCAGTTCTCCATAGTAGCGATCCGGATCTTGGGGGAGGAACTCAATGTACTTATAATTAATCTCCGGTACCCAAAAATCGTAAAAGTGTAAACCCAAGAAAGAAAGTACCACAATTCCGGATATGATCATATTCCTAGATACCCAACTTGCATTGGCTGATCCCTTGTAGGATTGATATTTTACACTGCGCGATCTGGTGTTTTTAATTTCCAAAACAAAACCCATGACAAAGTGAAAAACAACTCCCAAAATTAAAAGAGGTTGTAGGATAAATTGTACCACCAGGTTGTTGCCCATAAAGTGGGATAAAAAATTAAATGTTTTTTCACTAAATACCGAAGTCATGTTTATGGTAAAATGTTGCCCCAAAAAAAGTATTAAGAAGAGCCCTGAAAGAGCCATGGCTAACTTTCTGGCGATAGTAGTAGTAATCATTAGTTTTGGTTTATCATAACAAAATTAGTCCATAAACGTTTAATAGAAAAGCCCAGGTGCTTAAATTTTGTGATTGACTTTGCAATGTAGCTTATGTTGAACAAATGGACAAAATAAGGTGCTGAAATCCCTTTTTTGTTCAACAAACTGATTCGAAATCCATGTCACTCACTTTAATTTTAATAATTTTAGATGTTTTTATACAAAAAATCGGCTGATGCGCTACCGTCCACTCTCCTCCAATCTTTATTCCAAAAATAGAGATCGATTTGTACAGGCTATGAAGCCGGGGGGGTTAGCGGTTTTTAATTCAAACGACATCTATCCAATCAGTGCAGACAGCACCCTCCCTTTTGCTCAACACCGAGACATCTTTTACCTCAGTGGAATCAATCAGGAAGAAAGTATTTTATTGTTGTTTCCCAATGCCCCAAAACCTGAACATCGTGAAATTTTGTTTATCAAAAAAACCAATGAATTGATTGCTGTATGGGAAGGTCAAAAGCTGACGCAAAAACAAGCTACTGGTTTGTCGGGAATTCAAACTGTATGCTGGCTAGATGACTTTGAAGCAATGTTTGAAACACTGGCCCACAAGGCCAAAATTTTCTATTTCAATACAAACGAACATTATAGGGCCAAAGTCGAAACCCAAACCCGGGAAGACCGATTTATCAAATGGGCCAAGGCCAAGTTTCCAAGCCATCCTAACGAAAAAAGCAACTTTATTTTACAAAAACTGAGGTCGGTCAAAGATGCAGAGGAAATTGACCAAATTAAAAATGCCATAGACATCACAGAAAAAGGCTTCCGCAGGGTTTTACCCTTCATCAAACCGGGAGTATGGGAATTTGAAATTGAAGCAGAATACGCCCATGAATTCTTAAAAAACAGATCTGATGGATTTGCCTATACTCCTATCATTGCCTCCGGAAAAAACTGCAACGTCTTGCACTATATCGACAACAATAAACAATGCCAATCGGGAGATTTGATACTAATGGATGTTGGAGCAACCTATGGAAATTATGCCAGTGATATGACCCGAACGGTTCCAATTTCGGGAAAATTCACCGCCAGGCAGCGCGCGGTATACGATGCTGTATTACGAGTAGAAAAGGCCGCCATGGAGTTGCTGGTGCCTGGAATATTAATCAAAGAATACCATCAAGAGATCGGTCAGATCATGACCGATGAATTGATCGGACTGGGGCTGCTGAACCAAGTAACTGTCAAAAATCAAGACCCCGAAAAACCCGCTTATAAAAAATTTTTTATGCACGGCACCTCCCACCACTTGGGTTTGGACACCCACGATTATGGATTGGTTGACCAACCATTACATGCCAATATGGTCCTCACTGTCGAGCCGGGAATTTACATTCCAGAGGAAGGTTTTGGCATTCGCATTGAAGATGATGTGGTTACTCAAGAAAAAGGGCCTCCGATCAATCTGATGAAAAATATTCCCAAAACAGCGGATGAGATTGAACATTTGATGCAGCAAGGTTAAGACATTAGAAAATCAACCAACTCTTTAAGGGAAATTTCTAAGACCTAGGAAATACGCAGCAGGGTTTTGAAAGTTGGATTCATCTTACCCAATTCAATTCTCCTTACAGCCAACTCCTCCATGTCTGCTAAATCGAATAGAAGGGCTTGTGTTAATCCCTTCTGTTTTATAAAAAAGAGATTCTTTTAACCAATTCCTTGATTAAAACTTTGTTAGAATATTCCACTTTTTTTACTTAAAATGTATTAAACTAAGTTTTATAGAAATATTTTTACAGAACATATTTGTTATGTTCACAAAACTTACTATTTCCGCTTAATTGTAATGAATCGAATTCGGATTACAATGTGTTAGTTCAACATCCACAACCTCTACCACAGCTTTGACCGGTTGCGGTTTTGTTTTTTGGTATAAACTTTCTGATCAGATAATAGAGAGACCACAATCCTAATAATATCGCTATGATGTATTGTAATATCTCCATTATTTTAATAATTGGTAGGCCAATAAAGATACAATATAAGCAATGATGGTCATAGAAAAAAGCTGAATACTGGGCCATTTCCAGCTGTTGGTTTCTTTTTTGACAATGGCCAATGTACTCATACACTGCATCGCAAAGGCATAAAAAAGCATTAGAGAAATACCCGTAGACAAATTGAACAGACGTGTACCGTCTTTTCTAATCTCTCCGTCCATTCTTGATTTTATGGTCTCTTGGGCATCACTTCCCACACTATAGATGGTGGCCAATGTACCAACAAAAACTTCCCGAGCCGCAAAAGAGCTGATCAAAGCAATTCCAATTTTCCAGTCGTATCCCAGTGGAAGAATCATTGGTTCGATGGTTTTTCCCAAAATACCAATGTAGGAATTTTCCAACCTAAACGAGGCAATTTTATTTTCTAATTCCGAGTCGCTTAGTACTTGATTAAAATATTGATGTGCTACAATTTGTTCGGCGTTGGAAAATTTTTTCCCTGGGCCAAAAGAAGCCATAAACCAAAGCAATATGGAAATCGCCAATATAATTTTACCGGCTTCTACAACAAAAGATCGGGTTTTTTCCCAAACGGTAAACGCCACGTTTTTCAGCAAGGGGAGTTTGTAGTTGGGCATCTCCACTACGAAATAAGACTTGTTAGTAGATTGAAGCAAACGGTTGAGAATGGAAGCCGAAACAATGGCCATTAAAAAGCCTATTAGATAAAGTCCCATTAGGGTTAGGCCCTGATAACTGATTCCCAGAAGCCTCTCATTGGGAATGACCAAAGAAATAAGGATCATGTAAACCGGCAGGCGTGCAGAACATGTGGTAAATGGAACCACCAGGATGGTGATCAAGCGCTCCTTCCAGTTTTCGATGTTTCGGGTGGCCATTACCGCCGGAATAGCACAGGCCGTTCCGGAAATTAAAGGAACCACACTTTTTCCACTTAAGCCAAATTTTCTTAAGCTTCGATCCATCAAAAATACCACCCGGCTCATGTATCCGGTTTCTTCCAAGATGGAAATGAATAAAAACAGAAAGGCTATTTGAGGGATAAAAATCACGATTCCACCCAAACCAGAAATGACACCTTCGACAATCAGATCAGTCAATATACCCGCTGGCATTTGGGCTTTGGTCCATTCACCTAGGCGAGCAAAACTACTGTCAATAAAATCCATAGGCACACTGCTCCAATCAAATATGGCCTGAAAAATGGTCAGTAAAATCAGAAAAAAGACGACATAACCCCAAAATTTATGGATCAATAAATTATCCAATTTACTTCTTAGATCGGTTGTCTCATCTAGGTTTACCCTATAGGTTTCCTTCAGGATTTGATTGATAGTCTGATAGCGTTTGATGGTCTCTCGCTGTTGTAATTTTTTGAGGTAGGATTGGGGTTGGGTCTTGAACTGCGCTGTATCGGGAACCTTTTGACGTTCAAGCTTGGTGAAATTGATATCCTGAGTGATTACCAACCAAAGTTTGTAGAGTGATTGATTGGGAAAAGCTTTACCCAAGCTTTCAAAATAATCCTGATCAATGTTAGTGGGGTCTAATATCAGTGTCGAAGGGATGGATCGATAATCAACCAGAATTTGTTTGAGTTGGTCTACCCCCGAATTTTGTCGTGTACTGATCAAAACTACTTTTGTGTTGAGTTTTTTCTCTAGCTTTTCCAAATCAATTTTGATGCCTTTTCTTTGCATCTGATCAGACATATTTATCACCAATACCGAGGGGATTTCCAAATCTTTGATTTGGGTGAACAATAGCAAGTTGCGTTTGAGGTTTTCTACATCGGCCACCACCACAACGACATCCGGGAAATCGGGATTGTTTTTATTGAGAAGTAATTCAACCACCACGCTCTCGTCCATAGAAGAAGCATTTAGGCTGTAGGTACCCGGTAGATCAAGGATTCTAGCTTTGGTGACCCGATCCAATCGGCAAATGCCCTGTTTTTTTTCTACAGTGATCCCTGGATAGTTTCCCACCTTTTGATTCAATCCTGTGAGTGCATTGAAGACGGAAGTCTTTCCTGTATTGGGATTTCCTATCAGGGCAACATTGATGTTTTTAATCATCCTTCAGAGGTTTTACCATAATGTAACGGGCAACCTCCTTTCTGATGGCCAAGTGAGCTTCGTCAATTTTTAAATACATTGGATCTTGAAATGGAGCCAGATAGAGAAGCGAAATTTCATTGCCCGGAAGACATCCCATTTCAATCAATTTTAATGGCAAAAAATCGGTTTTTATTGATTTGATGATTGCTCTTTGTCCAAGTGCTAATTGATCGAGTGGGAACATTATTTAGAATGATTTTAAAAAAACAAAATTATAAATTTTGGTCAATTTGGGCGGAGAAAGTAACGTTTATTTAGAAAGGAAAATATTCTTGGATCAAAATCTTCAATTCCTCCAATAATCTTTGAATTTCCTCAACATCTGTTCCATCATAAAAACCTCTTACCCTCCGATCAGGATCAACCAGTACAAAGTTTTCCGTGTGAATCATATCAAAGTTCCCCCCATCGCTGTCCTCTTTGACTGCCAAGTAGGATTTTCGGGCCAGTTCATAGATTGCTTTTTTATCGCCCGTCACCAAATGCCATTTTTGATCGATCACTCCCTTTTCGAGGGCGTATTTTTTTAGTTGAGCCACAGTATCGATCTTAGGTGTAACCGAATGGGAAAGTAACATCACATGGGGATTATTTTTTATTTTTTCCTGAACTTTAACCAAATTGTCCGTCATGGCAATACAGATGGTGGGACAGGTGGTGAAAAAGAAATCTGCCACATAAATTTTCCCTTTAAAATCCTTTTGAGTAATGGTTTTACCGTTTTGATTGATCAGTGAAAAATCGGCAATACTATGGAATTTTTTTTGATGCTGTATGGTACTGTCCACCAATTCAAAATTGACCATGGCTGGTTGGTAGACGGGTAGTTTTTTGGTAGGCAACAATGCATTGTAAAACAACATTAAGATGATGGCTGAAATGACCGCAAATACACCCAAAAATTTTCTGTATCTTTTTAAGATTCCCATGCTTGCCCAAAGATAAGTTATAAAAAACACAAAAAATTAACGTCAAAGGTTTTTGTCGAAATTGGTCTTGAATGTGGCTAAAAGTGGTATTTTTGGTCTCCAAAATTTATATGCTATGGAACCTATGTTAATGAAGGGGATTCAACTGTTGCTCAGTTTGTCAATTCTTATTGTATTACATGAATTGGGTCATTTTATCCCTGCCAAAATCTTTAAAACCCGTGTAGAAAAGTTTTTTCTGTTCTTCGACGTAAAATTTGCTTTGTTTAAAAAGAAATTTGGAGACACGGTCTATGGGATTGGATGGTTACCATTGGGGGGCTATGTCAAAATCTCGGGGATGATCGATGAGAGCATGGACAAGGAACAGATGCAACAACCTCCACAACCATGGGAATTTCGCACCAAACCCGCTTGGCAGCGATTGATCATTATGCTGGGTGGAGTTACGGTCAATTTGATCCTGGGCTTTCTCATCTATATGATGATCCTCTTTGTTTGGGGTAAAAATATCTTACCCAACAGCGCCATGCCCTTAGGTTTGGGTGTTTCACCATTGGCCAAAGAAATCGGTTTTAAAAAAGGGGATCAAATTCTTTCGGTCAATGGCAAACCCCTTGAGGTGGCGCTAGACATCAACAAAATGTTATTGATTCGATCTGTCAAAGAGGTACAAGTAGAACGTGCCAATGGTGGTAGGGTCAACCTAGCAATACCCGAAAATATTGGTGACCGCATGTTTACATCCGGTCAAATGAGCATTTTATATCCGCGTTTTCCCGCTGAGATAGACAGTGTTTTTACCGACAGAAATGCTTACAAAGCCGGCTTTAGGGCGGGAGATAAAATTATTGCTGCTGATAACCTCATAATAGAAGATTGGTTAGAACTGCGCGACTTCAATAACGAAAAGGCCAACCAATCGGTTCAATATGTGGTCGAACGTAATCAGATTCGAGACACATTCAATATGGTATTGGATGCTGAGGGTAAAATGGGGGTCATCCCCAAAAATTCGATTAAAATCACTCAAGTAGACCTCTCATTGGCCGAAAGTATCACAGAAGGTTTTAGTTATGGTTACTGGACGCTTTATGACTATGTAGCTCAATTCAAATATGTATTTACCAAGAAAGGGGCCTCACAGTTGGGCGGTTTTGGTGCCATTGGAAGTCTTTTTCCTTCTAGCTGGGAATGGAGGGCCTTTTGGGCTAGTACAGCTTTTATTTCAATCATTCTGGCTTTTATGAATCTGTTACCCATTCCTGCATTGGATGGAGGTCATGTGATGTTTCTGTTGTATGAAATGATCAGTGGAAGAAAACCAAATGACAAGTTCATGGAATATGCTCAAATGGTAGGGTTTTTCTTTCTGTTGGCTTTGGTCATTTATGCCAACGGGAATGACTTGTTCCGCTTTTTTTCCAATTAAAGTAGGTGATTTCCATAACTCATTTTGATATTTATTATATTTATAAAAATTAAAAAACATCAACGATCATGAAGTTTAGCATCTTTTCTTTGTTCATATCATTCGCTCTACTTTACACCTTTGCAGTATCTGCTCAGGAGCAACGTGTCAAAATCGAAGATTTTATCATTGAACACGAAGGTTTTGAAGAAAATGAAGCCGGAGAGATTACTCCCATAAACATTAAAGAAATCAATAAAAAAATTCGCTTTTTTGTCGAAGAACGCTATCCTGAGATAGTAGAGTATACCCGAAATATAATCTGGGATTCGTACAAAACATTTTTGAGTCCGTCCGAAATTTATCACTTTCACACATTTATAGCGCAAGTGAAAGTTAATGATTTGGATCGTCTGAAATATCTGGAGGTGATATACAATCCTTTTGTCAAGAAAGTAAAAGGGGATTTTGAATGGATAGCAGAAGATGAAGAATTTTATTTGGTCGACGAAAAAGAGGAAAAGAAAGACAACGCCGCTGACTTGATCGAGCTGGGTATCTCCAATCAAGAACAAAAACCAGGATTGAAAAATTTCGTTTCTGAACACCAAGGATTTCTTGATGTAATGGAGAGGAAAAACCTAAAGGATAGCGAAATTGTACCTGTAAACGTCAAGGAAATCAATAAATCCATACGGACTTTTGTAAAATCATCCTACAGTAATGTAGAATATACACGTAATATCATTTGGGATTCTTATACTTCATTTATAAGCCCTTTTGATAAGTTTCATTACCACAACTTTGTTGCACAGGTCAAGGTGAAGGATATCAAAAGGCTCAAATACTTAGAGGTTTTTTACAATCCTAAAACCGAAAAGGTGACCAGTGATTTTGTATGGATCGAATCAGACAAGGAATTCTTCCGGGTTAAAGAATCTGAGGAATAATGAAAAGGTCTGACTACCTGATTTTAGCGGCTGCCTTTGTCAGCTTTCTATTTTCGGTATACCTGTGGTTCAATGGTCAGCAACAAGAAGGGCTTTACGTGGGTATTTGGGTACCCTCGATTTTGGCAGCTGGAGCTTATATAAAACAAATATCTAAACAATGAGTGTTTCCATCATCTTTGCACTAGGCCTCATTGTATTTTTTCTCTTTTTGTTGGGTATCTTTTTTAACAACAAAGAGGTTAAGGCGCATTCGCGATCTAAAATTGAAACGGATACTGTTGACTATGATGGTTCCGGAAATTTTGGAAGAATTCCAAACAAGAAGCCCAAGAACAGAGCCATATAGCTCAAGTAATTTTATAACTTACAATATTCATATATCTTAGAGGGATCAATACACTATATTTTAAACCAAAATGAATTTTAAATGAAAACTAAATTAACTTTAACAATTATAGGAGCCTTCCAAGTACTCCAATCCATTCTTTATAGCTTATTGGCTGATTCTTCTATAGACATGATGTTCAATGTAGGTGAGGAAGCAGGTCAATTGGCGGTTATGTTTCAGTACGCCATTACCCCTGCATTTTTGATGATTGGATTGATGTTTCTTTTTTCCCGCAATTTGCCGGTTGAGGATGCTAAAAAATTATTATTGGCCTTTATAATTGCCTACCTGCCCTTGTTTGGTAGCTTTTACTATATGGCCAGCTCTCCATTGACCCAAATGGGACTTCCCGATTTTGCTATTGATTTCGTTATGTTTGGATTGGCTATTTTTACTTATCTAAAACCCAAAGGATAATTCAAGCGAATCAATTGCTTCGTATAAGTCCAATGATATTTAGACCTTATAACCCCTGCACTTTTATGTGGGGGTTTGTTTTTTATAAAAATTCAACCCGTTATAAGTTGCTGTCGAGTGTAAAAAATTAGGTAAAATCCTAATCCATAATCAATTTTGGAAGAAAAAGGGAGAGTTCGGGAAAAAGGGATACCAATACCAATACCAAAAGACTGACCGCCAGAAAAGGCAAGCCTGCCCTGCTGACTTTTCCAATGGAAGTTTTACCGATACTGGAAGCTACAAATAAACATACCCCTACGGGAGGTGTCGTTAGTCCTATGATTAAATTGAGTACTGCAATGACGGTAAAGTGCATGGGTTCAACATCTACTTCGATAGCCACTTTGAGCAGTATTGGAAATAAGATCAATAGTGCCGCGATGGTTTCCATAAAGGTTCCGACCAATATCAACAATAAGTTGATCAGTAACAGAACGGCGTATTTATTAGTAGTCCATAAAAGAATCTGTTCGGAGATACGTTGTGGAATTTGTTCGGTAATGAGGATGAATCCAAACAAATTGGCAAAACCGACCAATATCATAAGGGATGCGGTGGTTTTCATGGAATCTAAAATGACAACAGAAATATTTTTGAGGTTGAGTTTTTTATAGACAAATGTTCCAATAAACAACGCATATAGTACCGCTACAACAGAGGCCTCGGTGGGAGTGAATACTCCCCCAATGATCCCAAATAGAATGATCAAGGTCATCAACAAGGCCCAAAATGTATCGGTAAAGCTTTTTAAAATTTGCAAAATTGAGCTTTTTTGGTGTTTGGGGTAATTATTTTTTTTAGCGACAAAATAGGCGACCAGCATCAGTCCCAAGCCCAACATCAGGCCGGGGATGGCTCCGGCAAGGAAAAGTTTTCCTACGGACAGTCCGCTCAATGTTGCGGCAATAATCATGGGTAAGCTGGGAGGAATAATGGGCCCTACGGTTGAGGAGGCTGCGGTAATGGCACAAGAAAAATCACTGTCGTATCCTTCTTTTTTCATGGCAGGAATCATCACAGCACCCAAACTAGCGGTATCGGAGATGGCTGTTCCGGAGATTCCGGCAAAAAGCATGGAAGCACAGATGTTGACATAGGAAAGTCCACCCCTAATATGCCCCAAAAGATGATTACAAAAATTGATGATCTTATCGGTCAACCCCCCTTGGTTCATCAGATTCCCTGCGATAATAAAACCTGGAATACTCAGTAAAACAAAAACATCGATGCCGGCATACATCTTGAGGGGAACTACCACCAGTGGAGTTCCTTTGAAAAAAAAGTAAACCAAACATGACAAGCCCAAGGAAAATGCAATGGGAAATCGAAAGCAAAGACAAACGATAAAAACAGTGATCAATAGTAATATCATGATTTCCAAAATTTAATTTTTTTCAAAAAGGCCAAAAAACTAAAGTAGCTAATGGAAAGACTCAAAATCAAAATGCTTAAAAAAGGAATGAACATAATGATCTGAAGTGTGGGGGAATTTTCATCTAGTCCCATCTCGAGCATGGGCAGTGTGTAAAAAGCACAAAATCCGAACAATAGTAGGCTCACAAGTGGTGATACCAGGTCTATGGTTTTTTTAAGCTTTTGAGAAAAACCAGCGTAAAATGCTTCTAAAAAAACAAAATAATTACCCCGATAGGCCAAACCACTGGCAAATGCTATGGCATATATAAATAAAATTCTTGATGCCTCTTCGGTCCAAGGGGGTACATCACTGAGAAAAAATCGCGCGAAGATCTGTAGTGATACGGTAATGACAAATCCAAGGCTAGTTATAAGGGTTCCATATTTTAAAAACTTTGATAAAAAGATTTTGAAACTCATTGGGTGATTTTTTTTATGGATTTATAAACCTCTTGCATCTCCGATGATAAACTTTCATAAACGGCTTTTTCGCCATTTTCCATAAATGCAATTTTGTCCACTTCAACAAAAATCATTCCCTGATCTTGTAATTGTTTTTGAACTTTGGATTCATTACTTAAAAATAATCGATGCTCATAAGCTTGCATTTCCCTTGCTGCTTGCAAAAAAATAGTTTTTAGGTCTTCTGGTAAACTTTGAAATTGTTTTTCACCAACCAGCGGATATCCCCAAGTGATGAGATGCCCGGTAAGGTTGAGGTATTTTTGAACTTCGCTAAAACCGGCATTTTTTATCATGGCAAAAGGGTTTTCCTGCGCTTCTATCGTTCCTTGTTGAAGGGAAGAAAACACCTCTGAAAATGCCATAGGTGTTGGTTTGGCTCCCAGCGCCTTCCAAGCCACCACATAGGAGGGAGCGTTGGGAACTCTAATGATTAATTCCTGCAAATCATCGGGATGCTTGATGGGGCGGTTGGAGGTCAAATGTCGTTCCCCTCTCTGAAAATAGCCCATTGGACGAACTCCGATTTTTTCGATCATTTCCCTTTCGATTAGCTTCCCAATAGGACTGTTGATGAGTTTGTGCATGGCAATGGTGTCTTTGAGCAAAAAAGGCATGTCCGAAAAGGTGAGTATCTCTGCAAAGTTGGTAAGAGAGCCTGCAGATATAGTCATGTCGACGACTCCTGACCTGATCAAACGAATGGCTTCGAGTTCTTTGGCCAATTGTTCCGAAGGGTAAACTTCCAATTTCATTCGCCCGCCGGAACGCTCTTCGATCAGCGATCCAAAATATACAAAAGCCTTATACCAAGTATGGTTTTCTTTGACCAAGAGACTGGCCTTGAAAAGGTATTGTGGGTTTTTATCGGTTGTTGAATCACAAGCCGATAATAACAAAATCAGTAATAATCCTCTAAATAGGTATTTTATTTTAGACCACATTTCTATTTTAGTTTTTAATGCTTTGTTGAAAAAAAGTCAATACTATTGAATCTAAAATAGGAAGATTTTTTCAGTTTTATTGTTTGGAAAAAACAATGATCTAATTTGAAAGGAATTAGTGTTAAAAAAACAAGGGGCTCCGCTCTTTGATCAATACTTTATGATCATAAATTGAGGTGACCGGAATTGGGACTGAGCGCATAGGAACTTACCATTTTAATTTTGTATATTAATGTAATAAACCAAAAATCAATTTCTATGTTACCACAAATTATTATTGCCTCTGTTTGCGTGCTTATTTCGCTCTATGGACTGTTAAAAAGAAATCGAGTGTTTTTCAACTTGGGATATTTTCTCTTCGGCTTGGTTGTCGTGGCCTCCGAATTTAGTTTTTTTGCAAAGGATCCGGCACCCATTCATTTGGCTGCTGCATTTATGTGGTTGATCCAAATTTCTTTGGCCATACCGAATAAACTGCCATATGATGGAAGTAAAGTAGCAAAGTCTGCGGCAGTAAAAATATATGTCTGCTTGAGTTTGATTAATTTATTTGGCATCTATATTGTAAGGGTTAGTGATGTTCCTGATGTTGCCCAATACTTTCACATCATCTTAGCTATACTACCTCTTGTACCGATTTATCTTGTTTTGACTGATAAAATAGAAATTACCCAAAAATGATTTTAGTAACAAATTAAGGTTGTGAACCCTACCACTTGTGGGGGTTTTAGACCTAGATTTTGTAAAAAAGGGATTTATAGATCAATTCATTTATAAAGGTGTTATAAAAGTTTGATTCCTTTAGCCCTACCACTCAAAACAAATAACCATAACAAATCAAACGAAAAAACTAATCCGACTGTGGTAGGGCGAAGGAAATCAAGTTTTTAAAACAAACTATTGTATAAACAAATTTTTTATATACAATATTAATATATAATCATTTATAAGTCATTGTGAATTAATTATTTTAATTTATACAATCATAATCTTTATCAATAATCCATTCCCCTCCCTATCAACAGAACAGCACTTGATTTTTGTGAATTTTATATATTGTAATCAAAAATTGTGATGAAAAAAGGATTTTTCCTTTTTTTGATTGTTCCACTATTCGGACTTAGTAACAATAAAGAGGAGTTCGAGTTTGTGGCTTATCCCCTAGAAAAAGACTCATTGTCCGTTGAAAATGACATCAAAAGAGTTTCAGGGGGTTTAAAGTTTGGCTTTCCCTACATGGTTGTTGTTGGCGTACAATATACCCTGCCATTTTTTGACAATCACTTTGCGCCCTACTTCGATTACTCTCAATATTCCTATGTGGATTACAATAAGGAAGCCGAGTTTCGTTTTTCTGAATGGGGTATATCCTACTTCATCAAAGAAAAAGGGAAAGGACTTTATGTGGGAGTGAGTCACTCCAATCTGAGTTATAATGCAAATTTTATAAACATTACTTTGAAGAATGGCTCCAGAGGTTTTGGGAATGGGGAAGTGGATCTGAGAACGACTAATCTTAGACTGGGACTGAAAACAGGCGGTATTTTTTACTTCAGAATTGAAATGGGATATGGATTTGGTAATTTACCAAAGGCTGTGACCTTTAGGGCCACAGACAATTCCGATCCCAACCATACGGAGCTCGCTAGCGAGGACATCCCTGGAATTAATGGAGTTTCGAAAAGTGGAATGTTAGTTGGTAATATTGGTTTTGGAATTGCATTTTAGAAGTTTAATAAAAAGTCGAGGTCCTAATAAAAGACTTAACGCCTCGATGCCTGAATATTTTGAATGCTCATCAAATAATAGAATTAGCCCTCTGATTTTTGTAAATGGTTATAGTAGTTTACTTGCTTTTTAAAACTAGCCTTAATACATTTAGAAACTAATCATAAATTATTTGAAATGAAAAAAATACTAGTTACTCTAATTTTAATTCCTTATGTCTCGTTTTCACAAGTTGTATCCTCTGTTGACTTCCATATTATTAATGATGGTATGGAAAGTGATTATCTTAAACTTGAACAAATATGGAGAGAATTTCATGAAAAGAATATTGAGGATGGTACGATGATAAGATGGACATTATTAAAGGTTAATGAAAATAAGGGTGGTCTTGCAAAAGGTGCTACTTATGTAACAGTAAATACTTTTCCATCAGAGGAGGTTGCTAAATCTATTTGGGAGAATATGACAGGAGAGAAATTTAGAAAATTGGTTAGGAAAAGACTGAAAGGAAAAATGACATCAAAAGAAATGAATAAAACTTTAAAATTAAAAACACAAAAAGGAGTTCATAGTTACTATATTGAACCTTTAGGAGGAACATCAACCTCTGCTTCTCTTGAGATAGGGGATAAAATATTCTTAGATGCAATGAGTCAACAGAACGAAGAATATGAAAAATATGAGAACTTTTTCGCTAAAGAAGTAATGCAATACAATGTAGATAATGGTAACTTAAAATTATGGGGATTTACTAAAGTAAACAGTTCAAATGATTATGCATTGAAAGATGTAACTCATTTTACATGGAGAGTTCCTGTTAAGAGTGTTTCATTTGAGTGGAATAGTGATAGTTTGATTAAAAAATTTGGAAATAAATTCGTCTATGACAAGATGTGGAAATTAACTGGTGAATCAAGAATTGTCTCTGGAAATGTAAAATTAGAAGTTATAGACATTCTACAGAAATAAAATGAAGATGTTAACTTAATTTCTAATATTACAAAAAGTAAAAATTTATACCCTCCCAAGTGGAGGGTCTTTTTTTTTAACTCAGGCATATCCTCTTCATTGAATTTGGGCTCTAAATTAAATATTGTAAATTATTAAATGAAAATTAATCAAATGGAAGAAATTAACATAAAAAAAAGAGGATTAGATAAAGTTAATTTTACTTTTTTAATTGACCTTTATATCATTAAAAATTTTGGAATTACTGCTTACGGTCTAGTTTGCTTTGGTCTTGGTTTAGTAGTAATGTACACAGCAGTAAAATTTGAAATCATCTAAACATAAATTAATACAATTAATGAGAAAGATAATGTTTCCTTTTTCTGATAGTCCTAATAGTTTCTTTTGCTCATACAAAAGATAAGTTATGGATCCTATGGGCGTTTATTCAGAAAAGGGAGACAAGCGGTTTTTAGCATTAATTTGTTTTGTAGCCTCACTAGGAGGTGTTCTTTTTGGTTTCGATACAGCGGTAATTTCAGGTACCTTTAGTTTTGTTGAAAGCTATTTCTTACTTAATAAAATTCAAGTGGGGTGGTTTACCAGTTCAGCACTGGTTGGAGCCATTGCCGGAGCAGCCATTGCGGGAATTTTGAGTGACAAATACGGGAGAAAGCCTATTTTAATGTTCGCTGCCATGCTGTTTTTTGTTTCTGCTTTTGGCTCGGCTATTCCACAAAATTTTATCGTACTTATTTGTGCCAGACTAGTTGGGGGCTTTGGTGTTGGGATGGTATCGGTATTGGCACCGATGTATATTTCGGAAGTTGCACCTCCCAAAACTAGAGGCAGGCTCGTTGCCTTATATCAGCTTTCCATAGTAATCGGAATATTGTTGGCTTATTTTTCGAACTGGATTTTATTGGAGATTTCCAAGGAAAGTCCCGAAATCTTTCAAGGAACAGGATTTTTGCATAAAATAATAAATACTGAGGTTTGGCGTGCTATGTTTGGCTCAGAGATGCTGCCTTCTGGATTATTTATTATGTTATTGTTTCTAATTCCAGAAAGTCCTCGTTGGTTGATAAAAAACGGATATTCCCAAAAGGGGTATACAGTTTTATCAAGGATAAGTGGACTTGCAGTTGCTAAAAATGAATTAAACCAGATTCACCAAACAGCGCTCCAGGTAAACGGAAAAGTAAAGGAACTTTTTAAACCAGGTTTGCGACTTGCTTTAATTGTTGGCGTTGGTTTATCGGTATTTGGTCAGTTTACAGGTGTAAATATTATTGTATATTATGGACCTACAATTTTAGAAAATGCAGGATTTCAGCTTGATAGTGCACTTCAATTTCAAGTTGCTATTGGAATTATAAACCTGCTATTTACAATTATAGCCCTATGGAAAATCGATAGTTGGGGACGTCGCCCTCTACTTATTTGGGGTATGGCAGCTGTATTTATTTCATTACTAATAATCGCTATCCAATTTTCTACCGGACAAACTTCGGGTATTTGGATTTTAGTAATGTTGGCTATTTATATGGCAAGCCTTGCAATCTCTATTAATGCGGTAATTTGGGTCTTAATTGGTGAAATCTTCCCTACCCGAATTCGTGGACGTGCCATGTCGATAGCGACTTTTGCAAATTGGGGGATAAATTTCCTTACAGCCTTTATTTTTCCATGGTATGTGGCAACAATTGGGATGAATGCCGGGTTTTTTACATTTGCGGCCATGACCCTACTAGCAACAATTTTCTTTTATCAATATGTTCCTGAAACAAGAGGAAAAAGTTTGGAAGAGATTGAAAATAATTGGAATTCAAAATAGTACATTAGCGTTAGTGACAAATTAATAAGTGCTATTGATGATCTTTATTTGTATCTGAAAAGAGTATCCTGAATGGGAGTATTAGTCGCTAATTTTTTCAGAAATAGTAAGCTGAACTTGACCCCCACCCGACAACCTGAAACATTTCAAATCTATCCTCTCCTAATTTATTAGCAAAGAGAAATGAGATATGACAAATCAAATGATTTTGTAAATTGACTCATTAACTAAAATTTAAAAAAATGTCATTAATTTTCAATCCAACTATAGTTTGTTTTATTCTAATTATGATCCATTTGGGTTGCACTCAAAATGAGGTAAATCAAAAACCAAATATACTTTTCATTATTGCAGATGATGCCTCGAAAAATAGTTTTGGTGTTTATGGAGGAAAATCTGCAAATACTCCAGCAATTGATGAATTATCAGAGCAAGGAGTTCTTTTTACAAATGCATACAATAATAACCCAAAATGCTCCCCTGCCAGAGCTGCAATATTAACTGGAAGATATTCATGGCAATTAGAGGAAGCTGCAAACCATAGGCCTTATCTAAGTGAAAAATGGAAATATTATCCATTTATACTAGAAGAAAAGGGTTATTTTATTGGTTACACTGGAAAAGGCTGGGGCCCTGGTGTATATAAAGGACTAGATATTTCAGAGACTAATTTAAATCCAGCTGGACATCTATTTGAGGGTGAAAAATTAATCAGACCATATGATGGCATAAGTAAAAAAAATTATTCAGCAAATTTTGGTAATTTTTTAGAAGCAGTTCCAAAAAATCAACCATTTTGTTTTTGGCTAGGAACTCATGAGCCGCATAGATCATATGAAAAAGATTCATGGAAAAATCAACAAAGGGATACATCCAAAATTAAAGTACCCAAATTCTATCCTGACCACCCAGATGTAGTGGGAGACATTGCAGATTATGATATTGAAGTAGAGTGGTATGATAAACACGTGGGTGAGGCTGTTGAACATTTAAAGAATAATAATCTTTTAGAAAATACTATTATAATTGTAACATCTGACCACGGGATGCCTTTTCCAAGAGTTAAGGGTCAAATTTATGAGGAGGGTTTTAGTGTCCCATTAATTGTAGTTTGGAAGAATAAAATAAAAAGTGGTAGAATAGTAACAGATTTTGTTACTTTTCCTGACATTGCCCCTACCCTTTTGGACCTAACAGGAATTCCAATCATAGATCAAATGACAGGCAAAAGTTTTAAAAAACAACTTCTTACAGATAAAAACGGGAGGATAGATCCAGGTAGAAACCATACTCTTCTCGGAAAAGAGAGGCACGATATAGGAAGAGTCGAGGGAGATAAGTTGTCTGTTTCTTATCCAGTAAGGGCAATTAGAACTGACCAATATTTGTATGTTAAGAATTTTATTCCATCTCGGTGGCCGGTAGGAAACCCAGAATATGGATTATTGAACTGTGATAACTCGCCTACTAAAAGCCACTTAATCAGCTTGAAAGATGACAAAAAAAAAGCCGGTTATTATGACATGAATTTTGGAAAAAGACCTGAAGAAGAATTATATAATGTCATTAAAGATCCCGATTGTGTTGTTAATTTAGCAAGCAATTTAGTTTATTCTGAAATTAAAGATAGTCTATGGCTTAGTCTAAAAACTGAATTAATTGAGCATCAGGATCCCAGAATACTAGGTAAAGGTGAGATTTTTGATTACTACCCATACAGTAGGATTCCTAGGCAACAAAAACTTTATAACAAATCTAATTATAATCCAATTAAATTGTTTGAGGAAAAATTCAGTCAAAAAGTCAATGTTAATTAATAAAAATGAAAAAGCTAATACTTCTTTTTGGTATCTTCCCTTTATTGGTCATTGGGCAATCTTTCTCAAAAGAAAAGCAATCTTTTGATAGTCTTTTTAAAAAATTAGATAATACTGGAAAATGGGGTCTCAATGATAGACTTGGAACTATTAACTACATCACAAACGAAAAGGTTAAATCATCTTTAAAATTTGTCGAAAAGGGAGTTTCAGTTTCATTATCATTTAAAATAACTGAGGATTCATTGGCGACCAATAAATTTAATTCAGATAAACTCTCTAGTTATTCTCATGAAACTAATGAATTAAATTTTAAAGGGTATAATTGGGTTACGGATAACTTTTCAATCTCATATCATGGTCACACCCATTCTCATATTGATGCTTTAAATCATTTGTCACATAATGGATTTTATTATAACCAACAAAAAAGTCCAAATGAACTTGGTATTGAAAATTTTAAAAATGGTATTATCACTAAAGGAATATTAATTGACCTGCCGCTTTTAAAAGAAAAAGAGTTTATTGAAGCAGGTTACAAAATCACTTCACAAGATATCATTGATTTTGAAAATAAATTTAATATTGAAATTGAAAGAGGAGATATTCTTTTGATAAGAACAGGGCGTTGGAAACAAAAAGAGATTACAGGAGAATGGAATTTTCTTGTCAAAAGTACTGGATTACACTACAATGTAATGCAATTACTTGATAAAAGGAAGATATCTGTATTGGGCTCAGATGGAACAAATGATAGTAATCCCCCTCTAATTGAAGAGGAGGGTAGTCCAATCCATAAATTATCAATCGTTGCTATGGGAATGCCTCTACTCGATAATTTGAATCTTGAACAGCTATCAAAAAAAGCTGTACTATTCTCCAAATGGGAGTTTGTAGTATCAGTACAACCCTTGAAAATTGATAAAGGAACAGGGTCTCCTGTAAATGTAATTGCTCTTTTTTAATTCAATTCAGGCATATCTCCCTCAGTAAGCTCTGGTACTTCTAAGCCTCTTAGATAAGTCAAACTAACATTTATAGATGAATGCCCCATTGCCTTTTGTAGCTTGGTTATACTTCCTGTCCTTTTGAATATATCTATTGCTCCAGAGTGCCTAAAGGAGAAGATAGTATTGTCTCTATTAATGAGTTTTGATTGCTTTTTAAATCTACTCCAAAGTGTCTTAAAGTAGTCCTCGTTAAATTCAATAGGGATGGTATTATTGATTAAAACTTGCTCTCTAAGTTTCTCTGAGAGCTCCTTGAGGGTCTTCCTATAATGGTCTGAGAGGTTCTCGCTAAGCTTACTTTCAATCAGCCTATCAAAGAGTGCCAATTCACAGGAACGGCTATCCTTATCAAAGGAGTAGTTGTTAGATACGACATGGTCATAGACCTTCTTAGCTAATAGTTCAGCTTGCCTCCTGCGTTGCTTATCAGGGAATGAATTAGGGTTTAGTTTAAGCTTGATTTTATTACCTTTCTTGAGGCGGTATCTTTTGTTATTTAAAACAAAGTCGATGTAGTATTTGCCATGAATCGATTGGCAAACTTTAGGATAAGTGATACTCATGTTGGCACGTATTTGGCATTTTTTTCATTTTTGCCATGAGCGTAATAAGCTTCTCTAAAATTTATATCTAAAAAAAATTCAATATTTAAAGGGGATAGTTTTATATTTGCGGACTAATTCCTCCTTAGCTCAGTTGGTTAGAGCATCTGACTGTTAATCA
>CESO01073601.1_pt1 | contig 39099 bp, 41 predicted proteins | sample 356341 | NCBI WGS metagenome assembly CESO01 (sample SAMEA2621812, study PRJEB7988) | marine metagenome | biome: marine biome (ENVO:00000447); feature: deep chlorophyll maximum layer (ENVO:xxxxxxxx); material: "saline water (ENVO:00002010), including plankton (ENVO:xxxxxxxx)" | depth 35 m | reverse complement strand
AAGTAATGTTTTTTTTCTTGCAAACATTACATAAGTAATAGATAAATATCTAAAAAATTGAACTATATTAATTTTTTTTCTTTTTAATAAGATAAAGTAAATATATGAAAATATTTTTTTATGAAATTTATAAATATTTCTCCTTTCTACACCACCACCAGCATATGTAAAATATTGAAATGATCTTATAATATTTCTAAATAATATTTTTATTCGTGAAATTTTATAGGGAAAAATAGCTAAAACTTTTTTAGATATTGGGTGTAGTATTTTTATTTTTTTTGATTTGTCAACAATAATTGGCTTTTCATAATTTTTATCCACCAATTTACTTTCTAAATATATGTTTGCTCTTATTTTCTGCGATCGTCTTGATGCCTCTGTAAGAATTTTATATGAAAACAATTTAAACCATGGATCTATCGTGTCAGATAGTCTTTTCATTTTTTGTTTCCTTGTAAGTCCGAGTGAAGCTCCTTCTCCTTCAAAAGTAAAATCATTTATCACTATATCTCTTATTTCTTTATTTTTGTTAAATCTATCATGGTATGAAAAAAAGTAAGCTACTAGCTGATTAAAAGTATCTGGACCTAATGTTGGATTCCAGTCTCCGCATATATCAATCCATTTTTTTGTAGTGATTGCTGAAGTTTCCGGTGAAAAACCGCATTCCCATATATCCGCATAATTTCTATTTCTGAAACATGAAGTTCTTAATCTATAAAGATCATCAGGAAATAGTTTTACATATTTTTTTAGAATCTGATCCCATTCTTTTATTGGTATGCGCATTTCATCATTCATATTCCATAAAAAATATGTGTCTTTCTCACAAACTAATAGCATATCATTCATGGATCTCCACAAATCCGCAAAGCTTCCAAGTAGTGGAGTTGATATATATTTAACATTAATTTTAGAATTCAAAACAAGTTTTTCTAATAACTTGTTCATTGCAATATCATCATCATCAATTTTTACAATGATCTCAATAAGATCATGTTCTTTGATATTTTCCTCCATGGATATTACAAAATCTTCAAAGTTTTTAGGATTATTTGATTGAAGGTGAATAGATAAAAGTTTTTTGAAACTGTATGTATTTTTTTCTTTCATCATAAAATTATTTATTTAACTATTTGTGATTAAGTATAAAGATATTGTAATTATTATTAAAGCTCTGATTTTAAATGCTAAATATATTATAATCTAACAATATATAACCGATTTAGAAGATAATAATGAAGCAGTGTGTAATATTAGTAGGCGGCAAAGGCTCAAGGCTGGGGGAAATTACAAAAAATTTCCCAAAACCTATGCTGGATGTAAATAATAAGCCTTTTTTACTTCATCTTATTGAACAAATAAAATATTTTGGCTTTAAAGAAGTTTTATTGTTAGCGGGTCATTCCGCTAATATTTTAGATTCTTATTTTGATACAAAAAGTTTTTCGGATATCAAAATAAAAATTATTAAAGAAAAAATTCCCCTAGGAACTGGAGGAGCTCTAATTAATGCCTACAAATATTTAGATGATAATTTTTTTTTAATGAATGGAGATTCAATAATCGATGGAAATTGGTTATCAATAATTGAAAATTTTAATAATAATTATGATGTATCTATGGCATTAGTTAAGGAAAATGACTGTAGTAGGTATGGAAGTGTAAATCTAGATAAAAATACAGTTATTAGTTTTACGGAAAAAAATAAAAATTCAAAAAAAGGCTTTATTAACGGAGGCGTATATTGCTTAAATAAAAAAATTCTTTCACAATATGAATTAGAGAATTTATCATTCGAGCAAGATATTCTTCCAACACTTGTTAAAAATAAAAGAGTTGCTGGGTCTGAAATTAAAGGTTTTTTTATTGATATAGGTACACCAGAAAGTTTAGAATTTGCAAATGAGTCAAATTGGTCAAAAGCTAAAAAAGCTGTAGTTTTTGACAGGGATGGTACTTTGAATATTGATAATGGATATACTCATAAAGTTCGAGATTTAAAATGGAAACCTGGCGCTATATCTCTAATAAAATATCTAAATGATTTAAACTTTTTAGTTTTTGTTGCTACAAATCAGGCTGGGATAGCTAAGGGAATTTTTAAAGAAAATGATATGCATTTATTTCACTGTGAAATGCAAAAACAGTTAAGAAAGAAAGGCGCTCATATAGATGAATTTTATTATTGCCCTTACCATATAGACGGTTGTATTGACGAATATAAGATTGATAGCAATAATAGAAAACCAAAAACGGGTATGTTAGATAAAATATTTCAAAAATGGAATTTAAAAAAAGAAAACATGCTTATGGTTGGTGACAGAGATAGCGATATACAATGCGCAAATAATTTTGACATTTATAGCATTAAATACAATGGACTGGATAATTTATTAAATTTAAAGGATAATATTAATAAAAAATTATTAGAGTAAACCATGCAAATAAAGGATCTTGAACTTAAATTAGAGTTTTTTAAAGAGAATGGTTATCTTATTCTAGAGGATATTTATAATGATGAGGAATGCAATGAAGTTGTAAATCATGCTCATCAAGTTTTAGGCCCATCTGATGATCTAACTCCATTAATGAATATTCATAAGAGTTCAGAGATAATTCAAAAATTTATGTCAAATAAAAAGCTATTGAATTTCATCAATTCTTATTTCCAAGATACGGCATTAGGCCTTCAAACTGAATTTTTCTTTATGCCGCCAAAAACTGTAGGTTTTAACCCTCATCAAGATAATACATATGTTAAAGCTTCATCTGATTCTTTTATATCAGCTTGGTGTGCATTAACAGATGTAGATAAAAATAATGGTGGTTTAATTATTTGGCCAAAAACTCATAATGAGGAGGCTCTTGAAACAGTTGACACAGGTTTATCAAAGCATGACAACCAAGATCCAAACGCCACAATAAGAAAAACTGTTGTTCCAGAACAATATAATAAAGAATCACCAATTATAAAAAAAGGTAGTGTTTTATTAATACATAGTTGGCTTGTACACGCATCAAATACAAATAATTCTGATAACAATAGATATGCACTATTATGCACCTACTTGAAAGAGCATACTGATTTTAGGTCAGGATCATATGCACAAAGAGTTCCATTTACGTTAGACGATACCGTTTAATCTATGAATTCAATAATTGATAAAAAAATTATAAGAGGCCATATGGGTAAAACTGTAATTTTTGATTCTAAAAAAGATCAGAAATTATTTATGAAAGATTTTCTAAGTCAAAGCTCTATACAAGAAAAATTCAGTTCTTGGAATGTACAAGGAAAGTACGATACTAAAAAAATTATTTTCGAAGAAATCTTAAAAAATGAATTAGTTGTAAAAGGAATAGCAAAAAAAGAAGAGCTTGATAAATATGATAATCCCCTTGAAAATTTACATAAATGCTTAAATGATTCAAAAAAAACTTTAGATGATACCGAGCAAAATCAGGTTTCTGTAAATTTCTATGATATATCTGAAGATTTTAAAAAAGAATACATAAAATTTTTGAAAAATTATGTAGCAAATTTATTTTTGGAGCCTATATATTTTCAAGAGGTTCCAACATTTCGTTTTCATTTTCCATTTCAAAAGGGCTACGAATGGGAAGACAGATATCATACCGATATTATGCTTGGCCACCCTCCTTATGAATATAATGTTTGGATACCTTTCACACAAGTATATGATTCTAATAGTATGAGAATTACCCCATTAAGTGATAGTTTAAATTTTTATAAAAAGTGCAACTATGACTTTGAATTATTTGCAGAAAATGTACAATATAATGCAGATTGGATTAAAGAATTAAAAACTAAGTCTTCATCGCTAAATATGAATTATGGTGATTTCATTGTTTTCGATCCAAGGTGCTTACATTGCACTCAAAATAATCGTACAGAGATAACAAGAATAAGTTTAGATATAAGGATAATAACTGAAAGTAGTCTAAAAAAATATTCAAGAGAATATAAGACAACAGGAAGAAAAAAAATGTTGTTTCAGCCTGGACACTATTTTTCAGAAAAACCAATTTCAATATGAAAGAATTTGATATAAAAAAAGCCTATCATTTATTTTATTTGATTAGAAGAAGTGAAGAAAAAATAATCGAATTATATGATACAGATAAAATAAAAAGCCCAGTGCATCTATCTATTGGGCAAGAAGCTATAGCAGTTGGAGTTAGTTTGGCTCTTGATGACAATGATATTGTATTTAGTAATTATAGAGGACATGCGCATTACTTAGCGCGAGAGGGAAATCTTAATCAAATGTGGGCCGAACTGTACGGAAAAATTGATGGATCTTCAAGAGGAAAAGCTGGCTCTATGCATTTAAGCGATTGGTCAGTAAATTTTATGACAACATCTGCCATAGTTACATCTGCGATCCCTGAAGCAGTAGGCTATGCTTTTGCACAAAAATATAAAAACGATAAAGGAATTGTTATTTGTTATCACGGTGATGGTGCGGTAGACGAAGGCGTTTATTGGGAATCCCTTAACTTTGCAAGTCTGCATAACCTTCCAATTCTATTTGTTTGCGAAAACAATAAATATGCTATCTATACACACCAAAGTAAAAGAATGTTGAATGATTCAATATCTGAAAGAGCAAACGCGTTTGGTGTGAAAGCATCCAAAGTTGATGGTCTTACAACTAAAGATTTTTATAATGCTGCATATAAATCATTAGATGAGATTAAAAATGGAAATGGACCTATGTTAATTGAATGCTTAACAACAAGATGGAGAGATCATGTTGGTCCTGGTGAAGATAGACATATTAAATTTAGATCAGATGATGAGCTTGATAATGCTATTAAAAATGATGATTTGCTAAGACTAGAAAGTATGTTGTCAGAAAAAGAAGTAAAAAAAATAAATGATGAAGTTGATAATAAAATTAATGAAGCAATAAAATATTCTGAAAAATCATCTTTCCCAGATACATCTGAAATCACGGAAGAAGTTTATGGATAACTTAAAAGAAATTAATTACGGACAAGCAATATATGAGGGCTGTTATCAGGAGATGGAAAATAATGATTCCGTTTTTGTCTATGGATTAGGTGTTGATGATCAGAAAGGCCATTATGGAACATCAAAAGATCTTCATAAAATCTTTGGCGAAAAAAGAAATTTTGATATGCCACTATCTGAAGATGCAATGACTGGAGTTGGTATAGGAGCAGCCCTAGCAGGATTAAGACCTATTTATGTTCACCAAAGAATGGATTTTCTTCTGCTATGTATGAACCAACTTGTTAATATGGCAGCAAAACTAAGATATATGTCGTCTGGTGAACACTCAGTTCCTTTTGTAGTTAGAGCAGCAATTGGAAGAAGTTGGGGGCAAGGTGCTCAACATAGTCAAGCTTTTCATTCTTATTTTATGCATGTTCCTGGAATAAAAGTTGTAGCGCCAACAACTCCACATGATGCAAAAGGTTGCTTGATTGCAAGTATAAGAGACAATAATCCTGTAGTTTTTGTAGAACATAGAATGTTGTATTCAAATACTGGTTATGTGCCAAATAATTTATATGAGGTTGAATTTGGTAAAGGAAGAGTTTTAATAGAAGGTACCGACATTACTTTGGTCGGTGCAAGTTATACTGTAACTGATTGTATAAGAGCTGCAGAAGCATTAAAAAAAATAGGTATTAGTGCTGAAGTAATCGACCCTGTAAGTTTGTCACCAATAGATTATGATTTGATTAGAAAATCTGCAAATAAAACAAAAAAAGTTTTAGTTGTAGATAATGGTTGGCTTACATGTGGATTTTCTTCTGAGATTATTGCTGACCTTGGAATTAATTGTTCAAATTTAAAGCTTGATAGGATGGGTTACCTAGAATCACCTTGTCCTACAACAAGAGTTTTGGAGGATGGATTTTACCCAGATCCAGAAGGTGTCGCAATAAAAGCTAATATTATGTGTAATGGAGAAAAAAATTGGAAGCCAGAAAAAATTTCTAGGGAAGAAATTAACTCGTTTAAAGGACCTTTTTGATTATGAATAATAAAGAAAAATTAGAAAATGCAATAAAAAATTGTTGGGATGATAATGAAAGTAATGAATTTAATATTGATAATCCAGTCGTAAGACTTCATGAGCCAACTTTTAACGCAGACGAAATTATTGCATTTACAAATCAGATGCTTACAACCAGAGTAACTATGGGGGAAAAAGTAAAAGAATTCGAAAAAAAATACTGCAATAAATATTCTTATGGTCACGGTGTATCAAACAATTCAGGATCTTCTGCAAACTTATTAATGCTTTCAGTTTTAACAAGTAAACTAACAAAAGATAATCTTAAAAAAGGTGATGAAATTATTTTGCCAGCATTAACCTGGTCAACTACTGTCTGGCCTGTAATACAAATGGGCTTAGTTCCTGTATATGTTGATTGTGATTTAAATACTTTTAATATGGATAGCAATAAAATTGAAGATGCAATATCTGAAAAAACAAGAGCAATTTTTTCTGTCCCGATCTATGGAAATCCATGTGAAATGGATGACATTTTATCAATATGTAAAAAACATAATTTAATGCTAATAGAAGACTGTTGTGAATCTATGGGTGCAAAATTCAAAGATAAGTATGTTGGAAGTTTTGGTAGGATAGCAAGTTTTAGTTTTTATTATTCCCATCACATTACTACACTTGAGGGCGGTATTTGTGTCACAAATGACCATGATTTAGCTGAGATGATGAGAATAGTTAGAGCACATGGTTGGGTAAGACAAGTAGAGAATAGAGAAAAATGGACAAATCTTTATAAAGATTTTGATCCTAAATTTTTATTTGTTAACGATGGTTATAATTTAAGAATAACAGAGCCGCAAGCTGCAATGGGTTTATTACAAATTGATAAGATTGATGGTTTCATAAAATCAAGACAGAATAATGCGAAAAAATATTTTGCCGAGCTTGAAAGTCTAAGTGATTTTTTTAGTTTTCAAATTACAACAAAAAATGCAGAAAACACTCATTTTGGATTCCCAATGATACTAAAAAATGACGATTTTTTCACTCGAAATGAAATATGCGAATTTCTAAATAAAAATGGAATTGAAACAAGACCAATAATAGCAGGCAATTTAGCAAGACAACCTGCAAATGATTTGTTTGAGCATAGGGTATCTGGAAAACTAAATAATTCTGACCATATTATGGATAATGGTTTTTCGGTCGGAGTTCATCAATCTTTATCAGGTGATGCAATAAATTATGTTACTGGTAAAATTAAAGAGTTTATTAGCTTAAGAGTAAAATAATGAAGGCATTTATCACAGGCATAACAGGTATGGTTGGTTCACATCTAGCCGAGTTTCTTCTTGAAGAAACGGATTGGGAAATTCATGGTTTAATTAGATGGAGAAGCCCCTTAGATAATATTGAAAATTTAATATCTAATATAAATAAAAAAGAAAGAGTGTTTTTGCATTATGGAGATTTACGAGATTCTCAATCAATAGACTTAGTTGTTGATAATATAAAACCAGATTATACTTTTCATCTTGCTGCTCAAAGCTATCCAAAAACAAGCTTTGATGCACCTCTCGATACGTACGCAACAAACATATCTGGAACTTCAACTTTACTAGAAGCTTTAAAAAAATATTCACGCAATTCAATTATTCATGTTTGCGCTTCCTCCGAAGTTTTTGGACGAGTGCCTAAAGAAAAACTTCCAATAAACGAGGAGTGTTCATTTCACCCCGCATCTCCATATGCAATATCAAAAATTGGAACAGACTTAGTTGGGCGATTTTATGCAGAAGCATATGATATGAAAGTTATGACGACAAGAATGTTTACACATACTGGCCCCAGAAGAGGAGATGTTTTCGCAGAATCAACATTTGCTAAGCAAATTGCAATGGCGGAGAAAGGATTAATAGAGCCAATTATAAAAGTAGGAAATTTAGATTCTATGAGAACAATAGCTGATGTAAGAGACGCAGTTCGCGCTTATTTTATGCTAGTCACAATAAATCCAATTTCTGGAGAATATTACAATATTGGTGGAACACATTCCTGTAAAATTGAACAAATTTTAAATGATCTTATTGGCTTATCAACTATAAAAGATAAGATTATTATTGAACAAGATCCAGAGAGGTTAAGACCTATAGATGCAGATTTACAGATACCCGATACCTCAAAATTTAAGGAGCACACAGGATGGGAGCCAAAATATGAATATGAACAAACAATCTCAGACCTTTTAGATTATTGGAGAAAAATGGTAGAAAAAAACGGCGAAGCATATCTAACGAGATAAAAAATGACTGATAAAAATATATTAGATAATTTCGAAGACGGAAAACCATATTTAAATCATAAAAATGCAATTTTAAGTGCACCTGTTAGACACATTTTTATGATTGCATCAATATGGTATCTCACCATCAAAAATAAAAATAAAAATATATCGATTTTAGAAATTGGAACATGGTTTGGAGCTTCAGCGTTGTCATGGGCACAGGGTTTAGAAGAGTATGCTGATAGTAAAGGAAGCTTAACATGTGTCGATGCATGGAAACCTTTTTTTGACTTAGAAGAGCATAAAGGGAATGAATATGTTTTGGAAATGGAAGAATTGCTTAAGTCAGATTTTGCATATAAAGTATTTCTGCATAATATTGGCACAGTTCCCGAATCTATCACCACGCAACACTTTAGAGGTCAAAGTGAAAATATTTTAAAGTATTTAAAAGATGAATCTCAAAGTGTCGTATTTATAGATGCAGATCATACTTATGATTTTGTAAAAAAAGATATTAGCGCTTCTTTAAGATTAGTTGAAAACAATGGAATTATTTGTGGCGATGATTTAAATATGCAAATAAAAGATATTGATTATAATTTCGCAATAGAAAATAAAAACAAAGACTTTATTAAAGATCCAAAAACAAATAAAAATTACCATCCAGGAGTTACTGTAGCAATAAGTGAAATTTTTGGAGAAGTAAGTTCGTGGGGAGGATTTTGGGCGATGCAAAAAATTAATAATAACTGGAATAAAATCTCACTTAAAGACATGCCAATAATTTACCCAAAACATTTTGATAAAGAAAATATAAAAAAAGCAAAAGACCATTTTAATGATATAAAAAATTACTTAACATAGGATTAAATTCGTATCTTGAAAAATGTTGACAAAATATTTTCTTTACATTTAAATTCAAATAAACCAAATAAGTTTGAATATTTTGCTAAATCTTTTTTAGAGAATATGAGTAATCCAAATACTCTAGAAATTATTGTTCATATTGATCAGGATGATCAACTTATGAAGGCTAAAATAGAAGCTATAAATAATAAATATAATAATACTATAAAATATATAGAATCAAATATAATTAAAAATTTTAATGATGCGTGGAAGCCTTTAAATATTTTATTAAATGAAACATCTGATTCAGTAAAAATTATAGCTTGCTTATCAGATGATATAAAAATTTGCACAAAAAAATGGGATTTAATATTACTTAAACATGCAAAAGAAAGTAATAAATCAAATATTTTCAGAATAAGATGCTCTCAATATAAAAACGAAAAATATAATAATGTATGGGAATGTGCTTACAAGCCAGACTTCTCTTTTTACTCAAAAAAATGGATTGATACTGTAAAATGTTGGAGTCCTTGTATTGGACCGGATACATATCAAGAAATAGTTTCTTTTTATTTAAACATGTGTGGTGCAGAATATAACATGAGCATAGTAGATAATAAAATTTCGTTTGAAGGAGAAAAAATATTAACAGGGCTTAGTATTCAAGAAAGAATTACTAGAGCAAAGCTTGGTTATAAATCATTTTCTAAAATAATATCTTATAATATTCAAAAAAAAGCAATTAAGTCAGCGGAATTACTTGCAAATGAAATTTCGCATGACAAAATAAAATTAAAAAATATAAATTACATATCTTACACAATAAAAAATATTTTTAAAAAATTAAAGTTTTTTCATCACAGGGGAAGTAAAGGTTGGCTGACAAGTAGTATAATATTCAATTTATTATTTATTTCATGGTGCAGAGTCGATATTTTTGATAAATTTATAATAAAATTAATTAAATTTCTTGAGAAGAATAAACTTCTTCAAAAATTTATAACAAATAAAAATCAATATGAAAAATTAGTAGAGGCTTTGAGAAATAGTGAATGATATTCCAAAAATAACAGTAATTATTCCAAGTTATAATTCTGCTAAAACCATAGAAAGAACTTTTGATTCCTTAAGAAGACAAAATTACGATAATCTTGAATGTATAGTTTTAGATGGAGATTCTACAGATGGAACTATAGATATAATACGAAAGAATGAAGACATAGTAGATATTTTTATAACTGGCGAAAGCGATGGAGCGACTTCAGCGCAAAATAAAGGAATAAAATTATCCTCTGGTGTTTTAATTGGGTATTTGCACTCAGATGATTATTATGAAGATGATATGTTAAAAAATATATCAAATGCTTTTCTAAGAAACAGTACGTATGATATTTTTTCATATGGTATCGAAATTGAAAGACTGAAAGATGGAAAAATAATTATGTCTTCTTTTAAAAAGAAAAATATTAAATTAAATTTAAATAATATATTTTATAAACACGCAATGGGACATTTTTATAAAAAAAGTCTTTTTGAAGATTATGGATACTTAAAAACATCCTCGCGTTTTGGTGATGATTTATATGCAAATGATCGTGAACACTTAATAAGATTATGTTTGTTAAACAAAAAAAATTATGTAGTTGAAAAAGTTTTATACAGAATGTGTGCCCATAAAAACTCAAATACTTTAAGTAGAAAAAATATTGTAGATATAAGATTTCAGCACATAGAGATTGCTGAAAATTTCTTAGATCTTTATAAAGAATCTTCATATAAATGTAGCAAACTTTCAGATTTCAAGGCGCATAATTTATCGTTACTATTCGCATATTATATGTTAACTTTATCATCGAAAAACATAATAAAAATATTTATGGCTGGTTATAAATTTAGAGGCGTGTACTGGATAATTGACATATTTCTTTCTCCAACTCGTGAATTGCTTTACAGAGCTTCTGTTAAAAAATGGCTATAAAAGGATCATAGGGGTAGTAAATGATAGTTGCAAGAGCACCATACAGAGTCTCTTTTTTTGGTGGCGGAACTGATTATCCAGAGTGGTACAGTGAGCACGGAGGTTCATTCTTATCTTTAGCAATTAATCATTACTGTTATATAACATTAAGAGTTAAACCTCCATTTCAAGAAAAAAGATATAGGGTATCTTGGAGAATAGCGGAAGATGTTAGTTCAATAAAATCTATAAAACATCCTATTGTAAGACACAGTCTAGAAACTATGAATGTAAATTTAGGATTAGATATAACATACACTGGTGATTTACCAGGTGGAAGTGGCTTAGGTTCTAGTTCAGCATTTACAGTGGCACTAAATCATAGTTTGCATGCTGCAAATGGAAAAAAACCAAACGAATATGAATTAGCAAAAGAAGCTTATCATATAGAAAGAGATAAACTCGAAGAGACAATAGGTATTCAAGATCAAATTGCAACAGCGTTTGGGGGATTTAATCACGTTATTATAAATAAAGACGGTAGTTATAAGTTAGAAAAAGTTTTATTGACAGAATCGCAAATAAAAAAATTTTTAGACAGATGCGTATTAGTATATACAGGTATCAGCAGACTAGCTTCTTCTGTTGCGGAAAAAAAAGTTGAAGATATAAAAAACAAAGTAGAGATCGTAAGTGAAATGCAGGATATGGTTGAAGAAGCACGGTCTTTATTACAAAGTGAAAATTATGATAAATTTGGGAAATTACTACATAAAAATTGGTTATTAAAGAAAAGTATATCAGATATTGTTTCTACGAATGATATTGATAATATTTATGATAAGGCTTTAAAAAATGGTGCTATTGGAGGAAAGTTATTAGGAGCTGGAGCCGGTGGTTTTATGCTATTTTTTTGTGAGGAAGGAAAAAAGAAAAAATTAATAGAAATTTTTGATACAAAAATGGTTGTTCCTTTTCAGATATGTGAAGAGGGAAGTAAAATTGTTTATGAAGAAGAAAAAAATTATGGGATTTTATAAAAATAAAAATGTTTTAGTTACAGGTGGTACTGGATTAATAGGTAGGCCGCTAGTAGATCTTCTTTTAGAGCAAGAAGCAAAAGTAACAATAGTCTCTTTAGATCAGCCTAAAGATTTGTCTGACAAGGTAGTATTTAAAAATATAGATTTAAGAAATTTCAATAATTGTTTGGATGTTTGTAAAGGGCAAGATATTGTATTTAATCTAGTTGGTGTTAAAGGATCTCCAAAGATGACTATGGAAAACCCAGCCAGTTTTTTTATACCCACAATTACTTTTTCAATAAATATGATGGAAGCTGCAAGACAATGTAATGTTGAAAGATATCTCTTTACAAGTAGTATCGGTGTTTATCACCCAACAGATATATTTGTGGAAGATGATGTTTGGTCAACATTTCCTTCAGAAAATGACAGGTTTGCAGGATGGGCAAAAAGAATGGGTGAACTTCAAGCGCAAGCTTACGAAATACAGTATAAATGGGATAAAATATCTATAGTAAGACCAGCAAACGTTTATGGGCCGTATGATAATTTTGATCCAGAAAATGCAATGGTAATTCCTAGTTTAATTAATAGAGCTTTATCTGGGGAAAGACCTTTGACAGTATGGGGTGATGGCTCGCCTATTAGAGATTTTATATATTCAAAAGACGTGGCTTTAGGAATGATGAAGGTAATTGAAAAAGGCTACAATAAGCCAATTAATCTAGGAAGTGGAGAAGGTGTTAAAATTAAAGAAATTGCAGAAAATATTGCTGAATTAATGCCAGATAAATGCGATTTAGTTTGGGACACCTCAAAACCATCAGGAGATAAAAAAAGATTAATGAGTACAGAAAGAGCAAAAAGTATAGGAATAATAGCAAAAACTCCACTAAAAGAAGGCATAAAGAATACTATAGAATGGTTTATAAAAAATAAAAATACTAAAGATATGAGATATAATGCTTTTACAGATAAAGTATATAATAAATAAATATGCCAAAATTAGATAAAGTATTAATAACTGGTTCTAGCAAAGGTTTAGGAAAAAGCTTAGCGAAATATTTTTTTGAAAAAGGGCATGAAATAATACTTCACGGAACAGAAGAGAAAACATTAAAAAAAATAAAATTATCAATGTCATCCGACAGTTCTATTGATTATTACGCATGTGACTTAAATAATTATCAAGAGATTTTAGGCTTAAGCGAATATGCGAAATCAAAAAAAACTAATTTACTTATAAATAATGCTGGCATGCATTGTGCTAACAAAGATTTTTTAGATTTAGATATAAATTATATCAATAAAATTATAGATATAAATTTAAAAGCTCCAATTTTATTAACACATAGTATGATTGCTTTTTTAAATGGAATTATCAATATAAATTCCATGTCAGGCATTGAGACAAAAAAACTAAGATCACTATATGCTTCGACAAAGTGGGGTTTAAAAGGATTTTCAGGTTGCTTAAAAAAAGAATATGATAAAATAAATATTTTAGATGTTTATCCTTCAAGTATAAAAACAAATAGCACAATAATTAATGGCATGGAAATAAGCTATGTCGTGGATTCAATATATAACAATTATTATAAAAATATTAATGAATTAATACTTGATGGAAGAAAAGAAAATGTCTAGCTCCGTAGAAATATCTATAATATTATGTTCAAATAAAATAGATAATTTTAAAAAATTAATATCAAATATTGAGTCTACCGCAAAAAATTTATCTTCTATTGAGGTACTAGTTGGTTGTGATATTGGAGAAATATATTTTAAAGAATATTGTTCAAATATTAATACAAAATTAAAAATTAAGTATTATTCTATTTACGAAGGTGGTTTATATAATCAGCACCAAATAATGTCGAAATTAATTAAAAATTGCGATGATAATTCGTATTTTGTTTTGGCTCTAGCCGATGATATGAAATTTGAGTCTGTGAATTGGGATGTCGAACTGCTTAAATATAAGCATTATTTTCCAGATGATATTTTTAGATTAAGGCTGGGATGGAGAAAGCATTTTAGCTATACCGACTATTGGCAGTGTATAAGTATGCCGGAAGATATTGATGTTTGTACAAAGAAATGGAGAGATTTAGTGGGTGATATACCATGTTTTAGTATTGATTCATTTAACCAGACTGTAATGTTCTATTTGGAAAATTTTGATAAGTTTAATAATAATTTTAGGGCCGCAAGGGATGTACCCTGCAATAATATAAATATGAGAAAACATATCTCACAATCTATTGACGATCGATTAGTATTAAAAAAAATGTTAAAAGCATGGAGTTTTTCAGAAAGTCATAAGACACAAGAGTTGGCAAAAAAAATAGCTGCTAAAATTTACTGCGAGATTATTAAAATAGAATATAAAATAGATGATTTAATTATAAAAAAAGGAAAGACATACACTATTGGTGATATAAAAGTACCTTACGGATTATCAAAAACGAGAATATTTTTTATAAATTTATATAGAAGATTATTTTATCTTGAATATGGAGGAGGTGGTTTTTTAAGAAGAATATCTCAGAAGACTATGTTTTCATTTAGATGGTTAATACATATATTACTTAATTATAAATCTTATTAAATTTTATTTTCTATAACTGCATTTTCAACAATTCCGCATATTAATTGTCCAATAGCAATATGCATCTCTTGAATATGATTGGTTTCATTACTTTGAGCACTAATAGTGAGATCACTTATTTTTTTCATTTCTGAATCGTTTATTCCTGTTAATGATACAACGTATATGCCCATTTTTTTTGCTTCTTTAATTGCCTCAAGAACATTTTCACTTTTTCCGCTAGTAGAAATGGAAATTAAAACATCACCTTTGTTACCAATACCTTTAAGCTGTCTTGAAAAAACATTTTCATATCCATAATCATTGCCGATAGCTGTGATCGCTGAAGTATCAACTGTTAATGCAATAGCTGGTAATGGTTTTCTATCAACTTTGTATCTACCCATCAATTCGGCAGCCAAATGCTGTGAGTCTCCTGCTGAGCCACCATTGCCACAAAAAATTATTTTATTACCATTTTGTAGAGACTGTATAACCTTTTCAGAAGCAGCTTCAATGTATTTAGACTGATTTTTTAAATGAATAAAATTTTTTGAAACTTTTTCGAAATAATTTTCTATTATATTTTGCATATTAATATATTTTTTTTAAAAAAACATTATAGTACATTTAAATATTATAGCTAATATTTATTTATATCTATGTAATTAGTTTTTAATTTTATAATCAGGTTTTTTTAACATGATAAATGAAATGCCTCCTAATAAGATACTTGCCATAGTAAAAATCACTCTATATGTCAGAAAGAAAATACTTCCATAGGCTATATTGTTAAGGGTATGATTTTGTTCCAATATTAAAATAAAGAGATAATTAAACGTGCCTTCGCCAATACCAATACCACCAGGTGTTAGAGGTATATAATTTGCAAGTAAACTTGCAGAGGTTATAAAAGATATTATGTCAAAATTAATGAACAATATGTTGAGAATTTTGGCCATAATTAAGAAACAATAAATTAAAACACAATGATTTATTAAAGATAGTAACCAGCATAATAGAATAGAATTTTTTTTCTCTTTATACTTCTCTAGAGCATTAAGAATTTTAATAATAATATTTTGAAGTTTTTTGATTTTAATTTTTATTCTATTTTCAAATAAATTTTTTATATAGTGTGCATTAAATATTATTGCCCCAAGAAAAATTAGCATTAAAAAAGTTATAGCAGTCAATATATCGATAATATATGACAATTGCTCATCTACAACTAATTGTGATGATATATAAATACCTGAAAATAAGCACAAAGAAATTAGTGCATGCATTCCTATAATTCTATCAACAATTATCGTCAGAATGGATTGTGTTCTGTAATCTTCTTGAATATATTTAAAAAGATACGTACCTTTTATAATATCGCCACCAAAACCACCCGGCATAATACTGTTAAAAAAAACACCCACTGAATATAATAAATAGCTAATTTTATAAGAAATATTATATTGGAATGTAAGAAGTAATAACCACCATTTATAGGCACCTAAAATTATATTAATTGATATTAGTATAAATATAAAAATAACATTTGAAATTTGGTCTGTAAAAACACTTAAATTTGGGATATCTACTATATTATATTGTAGAAGAAAAAATATAATAATTATAAATAAAACTAATTTAAGTATTGTGATCGTAATTTTCATTTGTGGTATTTATAATGTATTATATCTAAGAAAACTGCAATATTTTATAAATAAAATTTCAAATAAAGCAATATAAGGTATTAATTTACACATATATATAAAATAAAAATTTATTAATAAGAGATATTTTTACTAAAATTAAATAAAAATGATAAATAAAATAAAATCTTTTTTTCTAGGTTTCAAAATGTACTTTTTATTTCTACTTGTGCCTGCTTTATATATTGCAATTTGGCATTTTTTCGATAACAGCCTGCCTACAAGTGATGGCGGCGGTTTCTTCTTTAGATCTGTTACAAACTACGCAAATCTTTTTTTAGATAAAGATAATTTTTTTGAATCCGGAATTAGGTATCTTAGCGATATAATATGTTGCAGAGGCATGAAGCCTACACTGTTTCCTGCTATAGGCTCACCTTTTATTCTTTTAAGTTTTGGGAATTGGGATGTTGCTTACGCATTAATGGGAATATTTTATATTTCTCTAGTTACAATATATTCATATTTAATCATATTGGAATTTACGCAAAGAAAAAACTTCTCAATAGTCTCTGCAATAATTATTGGCACACTACCTGCTGTATTTTCCAACGCAATTGCTAATTTTGCAGAAATAGGCTTGATAGCTTTTCTATTACCAGCTTTATATTATCTATATAAATCAAATTATTTCTCTGAAGTAAAGTATAGTAAATACTTTGCGATTTCTATGACTTTAGCTCTCTCAATAAGACCAGTTCAAGGAATAATAATACTTATATTGCCAATATTTATTACATTAGTTTACGGGAGATTAAAAAAAACATTTTCAAATGAAAATTTAATAACAATATTTTATATGTTTTTAATATTTATGTGCGTAATTCTATATACACCTTACCTCAGATATTTTGGAGAACCTGTATACATATCACATTTAAATAGCGGAACAAATATCCCGCAAATTAATTTTTTAACAAATCTATATTTTTATCTTACATGCGTATTTTCATTATTACTTGCAGTAAGTATTTTTATAATAATTTATACAAAAAAAATTAATACTTTTTATAAAAGCTTATCTTATAAATTTAGAAATTTTGAAAACTTTTTATTACCTACATTTTTGTTAATTTTTTCTTTAAACGCTCTTGTTTGGGCTTTTCAATTTAATGATTTACTAAATTGGGTTTATGGCGCAACATTTGGTTCTTCAGTAGAAATGTTGCCATCTTTAAATGCGAAAGCAACTTTTTTTCAAAAGATTACCCAAAGTATTAGCGCAAACGGATTTTATACGTTTTATTTCACTTTAATCACTTTAATTTTATTTTTATTTTTAAACAAGAGTTTTCCTAAACAAAATCTCTATATAGGTATTTTGGTATCTTCACTAGTTTTTCCAATTATAACTCTTTTTGGAGCACAGACAGCATCTGTGAGGTATGTCCCAGCTATTACAATAACTATAATAATATTTCTAATACTTTTGGGTAATCTTAAAAAATATTCAAAACTATCTTTTAGTTTATTGTTTTTATTTATTTTATTTAAATCATTTATATTTTTTGATCACTCAATAAATTTAAAATTTGCTGATGAAAATTTATATAGCTTATCTAATACAAAATTTTCTCCTAGTCTTAAAAATGTTTTTCCTATAAAGGTTGATCCGGTTAAAGATGCAACTCTACATGCGTTAGATCTGCTCAGGGAGTATCATAAAACCTATAAATTTAATAAAGTATATGTAGATGGGTCTAGTAGATTGACAGGTAAATATGGACTTGACCCACATAAAATGATTAGTTTAGCAAGATTTAAAAATGCACCTTTTAGGGTTGGTGATGTAAACGTACCTAAATACAATGAAAATTCTTATAAAATGATAGAAGAACAAGGTTATGATTTTATTTTTTTAGCTAACCCACTTCTTCATGATGATGGATCAAATGATTATAAGGAGCATTTAGAATATAGATTTAATTGTTTTATAAATACTGATGATTGTAATATATCTCCAGGGTCCTTGGACTCATTTAGAATGTACTTAGATATTGTTATTAAAATTAACAATGGAAAAATTAAAGATACAAATTGGGAGCTTATAGAAACTATTAGGCACTATAATTATGATGTTTTCGTAATGAAACTAAAGAATTAAATATATTTTTATTTCCTAGTAAAATATTTATTAAGTACTATAATAATGATTTATAAAAATAATTTCTAATAATGAGCAAAATTTTAGAGAAGATATTAAGTAAAGATATTTTTGTAATATCTTTCATATTCATATGCTTAATGATTGCGTTTGCTCCATCATATCAATTTGATTATTTTCGTCATGATGATTGGGCTAGTGCTTGTTGGGATAGAATAGCAATTAATACACATCATTTATTTGGAAACGCTGTTTTAAACGAGTTCAGACCTTACACAATGATATTTATATATTACTCTGAACTATTTACAGAATATTTATCTGGCGCAAAAATCGTAAAGATTGCAACAATTGGAATTTTTTCACTAAGTTCTTTTTTATTATATAAATGGTTAAAAATTTTTAATATTAATAGCTTCTATGCAATATTTTTATCAATCGTTCTTTTTGTATTGCCGCCAATGCAAGTCATGTCGTCAACATATCAATATTTTTTTATGGCAGCTCCAATTTTACTATGCGCGATAACATTTTCTATTCTTTGGGATATACAAAATAAAAATTATAATAATATTAATTATGTGTATGGATTCATATTGTTCATACAGTTAATAACTTTTGCTACCTTTTACCCTGTATTTATAATATACACAATAATAATTTCTTCGTTAATGTACTTTTTACACAGGAAGTATAAAAAAAATAGCTCAGATCAAAATGCAAAAATTTTTATGTATGTTTCTGCATTTATAATGTATTTCACAGCAATTACAGCTTACCCACCTTCAGCAATGTATATTTGGTTTTTATTATCTGTACCGTTATTAATGTATTTTAAATCAGAAAAAAAAGAACTTATTTCAAATTTTGCTATTAAAGTATTTATATTTTCAGCATCTACAATGATTATATATTTCCTATTAGGCAAGTTTTTTGCATATATTTTAGGAATAGATACTAATCATGCAAGAGGAATGTCAATATCAGGAGATTTTGGAAAAATATTTTTTCATACAATTGATGCTTTTAGAATTACATCAAATCTTTGGGATATAAAACAATACTTTAAAACAGGTTTATTTTGGGATAATTATGATATGTTAATTATAATTTTCTCACTTTTTTTAATTTCTTTATTTGCAGTTTATAAAAAAAATAATAATTATAAAATTGGGTTTATAATTTTCATTTCTATTTCAAGTTTAGTTTTCTTTACAATAGCCCCACTTGTTTTAAGTAATAATGGTGCAACTATGTATAGATATTTAATTGCTTTATCTCCATTAGCAGGTTTTATTTTCTTATGGTCTATCTCTATTGTATATTCATTATTTCCTAAGATAATTTACGAAAATTATATTATAGGTTTAATTTTATTAAGTTTTTTTATTGGATCAATATTTATGTCAAATCAAACAATATTTAAAAATTTAGTTGAGCCAAATCAATATGAAATGAACTATTTATCTAATTTTTTAGATAAAGAAATTATTCCAAAAATAAAAAATAAAGAAAAAGTTGTAATTCATCATATTCAAGGAAAAGTAAATTATACTAAAAATAGATATTCGTTAGATGAATACAATGTATCAATGACGGTATTTAAGTGGCCCGTTTTACCCTCGATAGTAATGCTACTAAAGGACAAAGGAATTTATACGCAGTCAAGAACATGTTTTCCAAGTAAATGGGAGCCAGATCATGGAGTATTTAATCTAAATTGGGGAAGCATAGAATTATTTACTAATATTGACTCATATAAAAAAAATGCATCAAAGGAAGCAGATATTTTAATTGATATGGGTAAGCTAGATTTTATTGACTAGAGAGCACATATTAATTAGTCTAGTCCCATAGTTAAGATTCATCGTAGTTTAAATTTATAGTTAATTAATATGTCTATTGAACAATATATTGCAAAGATATTAAGAATACTGTTACCTGATAGTATTCTAAAATTTATCCCAACAGCCTATTATAATCTGAATAAATTTAGATATAAATTTTTTCAAAGAACTCTGCTGCAAAAGGAAACTTTTAAAGCAAAAAATAGAAGAAATAAGGAAAATTTTTTTAATTTGTATTGTAACGGAAAAGGTCTTGATGTCGGATATGGTGGTGATTTATTAATATCAAATTGTGTTGGATGGGATATAGAAGATGGTGACGCGCAATATATAAAAAAAATTCCTGATGAGGATTTTGATTTTTTGTATTCATCCCATCTTTTAGAGCATTTAGACGATCCAAATATAGCAATAAAAAACTGGTGGAGGGTAATAAAAAAAAATGGATTTATGATTTTGTATTTACCTGAAAGAGATTTATATGAAAAAAAGAAAACGTTACCGTCTAGATTTAGCTTAGATCACAAACATTATTTTAAAATAGAAAATGATGAAGAGCCTGATACTATAGGTGTACTATCTCTATTAAAAAGGAATTTAAAAAATTATAAAGTTATATATTCAAAAATATGTGATGAAGGCTTTACAATTAAAGATCCAAATAAGCACAGTGATGGTGAGTATTCAATTGAAATTATAGTGCAGAAATTATAATAACTATATTTTAAAAATTATGAAGCACGCAAAAACTTTTGTAAAATTTCTCTTAGTGTTTTCTATTATATTTTTTATGCTGCATTTTAACGTAATAGAATTCCCAAGTGTAGATATTTTATTAAACAAATTTTCTCTATTAATAATATTAATTTTTTTCATTGCTATAACCGTTCATAATTTTGGATGGTGGTTACTATTAAAGGCACAACAGTATAATATAACTTACCTAAAATCTTTATTAATATATATGGCTGGAACTTTTTTCAATATAATAATGCCGGGAGGAATTGGGGGCGACGCCGCAAGGTGTATGTACCTATATACACATGTTAAATCAGATGAAAAAACAGCAGCTTTATTTTCTGTAATTATTTCTAGAATAATTGGATTCCATGCGTTATTGTCTTTATGTTTATTTATAGGATTTTTTTATTATGAAAAAATAATTAATAATGATTCTTTGTTTATAGTTTATTTTTTAATATTCATAATCTTTTGCCTTTCTTTATTTTTGTTGACTATCTATATGGTTTTCCATGAAAATATACTTATATTTTTTTTAAATATAAAAAAAAATAAAAATAATTTTTTTACAAAATTTGTCTGTTTACTTTTAGAAAGTTTAAATAGTTATAGAAAAAAAATTAATTATGTACTATACAGTTGGTTTATTTCTGTATTGAGCCATACAATTTTTTTATCATCTTTTTACTTTATGTCTATACAACTAAATATGAATTTTATAGGATTTTTTGAAAATACCGTTGTTGGTGGTTTGAGTTATATATCCAATTCTATACCGATAACTCCTGGGGGTATTGGAATTGGCGAAAGTTCTTATAATTATTTTTATAAGCTTTTTATAAATGATAAAAATTATAATAGTCTAGTATTTGGTAGTATTTTCTTTCTTTCTTATCGCGTTTTATATTCGTTTGTGTGTATTTTATGTGGTTTATCATTTATACTTATTGGGAAACCTAAGGATAAATTTACCAACAAAGGTTACAACGATTTCTAGGTGTTTTTATATGATGAGAAGTTTAGATAAAGATTATTTATCAAAAGCAATAAAGGATTTTTGCAAAGGAACTTCCGTTTCTAGTGGTAAGTTCTCATGTGAAGCTCCTGGTTCCGTAAAAGACTTAGAGTGGAACCATATGGATCAGTCTCATAGACCATATATTCACTCAACATATAACGACGAGCTGAGAATTTCTATAGGAGAGAATTTTGCAAATTCACTTACAAAATGGGGTAATTGGCCATTTTTCTTAAATGTAATGGACGTTCGTGTTAAGGATGGTCAGTATTATCAAACTTTTACAATCGGTGGTCTTATATATGTCCATACTGTTATAGAAATGGGTTATATAAATGAAAGTAAGAGTTCATTAGAAATTAATTGGCATATATCATCGCACTGGATCTTAAAACCTATACATAAATTTTTAAACAGAAAAATTTATAAATTAAATATAAGACTTCAAGAAGAAGATTATGTGATTAGAGATCAAAGGTATAAATTAAGAGAAAAGGGCTACAATTTTAGATCTGACCCGCCAAATTATTATAGTTCAAATATGTTAACGCACAACACGATATACCCACCTTTAGGCAACACTTTAAAATTAAAAATATCTGAATTTGTAGAATCAAATTCTCTTGATAACGAAAAAAATAAAAATTTGTATAAGTTTGGAAAAGATGATACTTCATTTATTATAAAAAAAATATCTGAAGATGAATTTTGTATTTGGCCATCTGTTTGCCCACATGAAGGAGCTTCATTAGAAGATGCAAATTTTTGCAAAAATAGTGTTAAATGTCCTTGGCATGGTTTGAGCTTTACTGGGGTATCACTTTCATCAAAAAATAACTGTATTTCAAAATATGGATTTACTTATAAGCTTGATGAAGAATATATTAAAATTGATGATGATAGATCAATAAAAGACTAAATTATTATTTTAAAAAATTTAAAAATATAAGTTCTTAAAATTGCAAGAGAAATACACCCACCATTGTAAAACACTCTCATCTTACTTTCACCGCCAATTCTATCTGGTTCGTCACCAGCAATTTCAAAAATTTTTAATTTTCTATTGCACGCAACCATTGAGGTCAATGGTTCAAAAACGGGACCAATTAGAAATTTTTTAAATTCAGGATATTTAACAATTGATATTTTAAATCCTCTATACATAACAAGTGAGTCAGTAATTGGATAATTACCTAATAGCCTTATAAGTTTTGTGAAAACAAAATTCCCAAAAGCAGTTACAATATTATCATCGTAAGATTTTGCTGGTGGTAAATATCTTGATACTACAACTAAATCATAGCCTTTCCTCATTTCTTTTACTAACTCTGGAAGCTTTTCAGGAATACTATTACCATCCAGACTAAACTCAATAACTGAGTCTGTTTTTAAAGTTTCAATTGAGTCTATTACAGCCTCACTTAAACCCTTTCTAATTTGCGACATCACACGAATGTTTTGGGAGTATGCATACTCTACTGTGCCATCATTTGAACCACCATCAACAACTAGAATATCATCGAATAAATCTCTATCAATCTTAGGAAAGATCTCCTTAAATCCATCAATCTCATTATATGTTGGAAGCAGCAACGTTATTGTTATATTATTTTTCATTTTTGTAGACGACTAAAATTTTTTAAATCCAAAAGAATTGTACCATAGTTTTTATTTATTAAAATTATCTAAATAAGTATGGTATGTTTTTTCTAGACCATCAAAAAGACTTATAGATGGTTTCCAACCAAGATTTTGTATTTTTGATGAGTCTAGTATTTTTCTTGGTATACCATCGGGTTTAGATTCATCAAATATTATTTGACCCTTGTAGTCAACTACTTTAGATATTAATTTTGCAAGTTCTTTAATTGTAACTTCTTCACCTGTACCAAGATTTACTGGCGAGCTCTCAAAATAATTCTCTAGCAAGAAAATTATACCTGATGCCATATCATCTACGTGAAGGAATTCCCTTTTTACTTTTCCTGTCCCCCAAACTTCAACAGAATCATTATTATTAATTTTAGCGTTATGAAATTTTTGAATTAATGCTGGTATTACGTGATTTGTTTTTTCGTCATAACAATCATTTGGGCCATAACTTGCAGCTGGAATAATTGATATATATTTTCTATTGTGCTGGATGTTCATAAATTCAACTAATTTTGTGCCAAGAATTTTTGCAAGACCATATCCTTCATTAGTTTTTTCAATCTTTCCATCAAGAATTGCTGATTCATGAAATGGTTGTTTTGAATTTTTTGGATACATACAGCTTGCGCCAAGAAAAACTAATCTTTTACAATTTATTTCATTAGCACCATTAATTATATTTAAAGCTATCATAGAATTTTGATACAAAAAGTCTAAAGGATATTTTGAATTTACTTGGATACCACCAACAAGAGCTGATGTAATAATAATAGTATCTGGAATATTTTTTTCTAGCCATCTTTTAGTTTCGTACTGATTGGTTTGATCAAAATCTTCTTTTGTTGATTCTAATATGTTGTAGGATTGTGATTTAGATATAAATCTTTTGATAGCTTGACCAACCATTCCATTAGAGCCTGTTATCCAAATTTTATTTTTATTTTTCATTTAATATCCAATGTAGAGCTCCTGTGGCATAAGTAATACCTATAAAATCTTTATTTTTTAGAGCTAATTTTACTTTTTCTTTATTCATCCAAATAATTTCTGGATTCTCAATATCTTTATTTACTGGGTCTTGTATTTTTTCAATATCTGAAACCAATATAAATGTTAATTTACTAAACATATAGCTGCCACTAACAATATAATCATTAATAATATCAAAAGAATTTGCTGAATAACCAGTCTCTTCTAATAACTCTCTTTTGGCAGCATCTATTGAATTTTCTCCTTTCTCAATTCCACCAGCAGGAAACGTTATAGATTCGCAATTAATTCCATGCCTATATTCTTTATAAGTTAATAATTCTCCATTTTTATTTTTCACAAGAAGCATTACTGCATCCTTTATTTCTATTCTATGATAATCATCGATTACCTTCCCGTTAGGTAATTTAACCTTATCAATACTTATTTTAATATGTGGTGAACCGTCATAAACTAATTTTCTTGATAAAATTTTCCAGTTTTTGCTTTTTTCTTCCATTAGGCAATATTATTTTTCCACCATTTAATAGTTTTATTAATACCATCTTCTATGGATACTTTTGGATACCAACCGAGATCTTTTCTAGCTTTTTTACAATTTAGATGTAAATCAAAAGGTATTGTAGGCTTATTTTTATTGAAATTTATTTTTAAAGGTTTTTTTGAACCTTTTACAATTAAATTACATAACTTTTTGATTGATACCGCTTTACCAGATCCACAATTATATATTTCATAAAATGATTTCTGCTTATTGATAGATAATTTTATAAAAGAGATAAGATCATCAATATATAGAAAATCTCTAATTTCTGATCCATCACCCCAGACATCAAGCTTACTATTTGCGTTCATTACTTTTGTAATCGTGGCTCCAAATACATGACTTTTATCTAAATCATATTTATCATGTGGGCCATAAATATTCGAGTGCCTAATTATAGTATGCTTGGTTAAGCCTAAAGATGAAAAGAATTTTGCTATTTTTTCAATATAAACTTTTGTTTCACCAACACCCTTGTACTTTTCAATTATTTCTCCTGTAAAATGATTCTCACTAGTAGCTTTCTTTGAAGATGGATACATAACAGTGCAGCTTGTAAATATAAAATGTTTAACTTTGTTATCAAAACATGACCTTAATATATATGAGTTCATTATGGCGTTATCTGTTACATGAACGTAAGGCGTAGAAACTATATCTTTTGAGCCAGATGTTGTAGCTGCCAACTGTATAACAATATCAATATTTTTTGTGAGACTATTTACAGATTTAGGGTTTCTTAAGTCGGCTTTGTGCCAGATTACATTTTTTGGTGTTTTATAAGCATTTCTTTTGAATCTTACGGCATGCACCTCATAATTTTTGTTTTTAGATAGAGCAAGTGTTACGTTTTTACCAATAAATCCAGTAGCACCACATATTAAAATTTTTTTCATTTTATTTCCTTATTAATAATATATTATGTCATGTAGCTAATAACCACTATTAATATAACATAATGAATTTAAACATTTTTGATTTTTCTTTGCCAGATAAATTAATAGCGCAAAACCCTAAAGCAAATAGAAGTGATTCAAAACTTTTAGTGATTGATAGAAAAAAAAATAGCTTCATAGATGATTATTTTTTTAATATTGACCAGTATATAAAAAAAGATGATTTAATAATAATAAATGACACAAAAGTTATACCTGCAAGAATATTTGGAAAAAGAGAAAAAACAAACGGTAAAGTAGAATTATTTATAGAAAGAGTATTAAGTGAAAATTGTTTTCTCTGCCAATTAAAATCTACAAGAAAAATAAAAAAAGGAGATATTATTATTTCTGGAATAATTAAGTTAAAAGTTATAAACAATGATGAAGCATTATGTGAAATTCAGCTATTGAATAAATCAGTCCAGTATTTGCTAGATAACTATGGTGAGATACCCTTACCACCCTATATAAGAAGAAAGCCAAATAATGATGATAAAAATTTTTATCAAACAATATTTGCAAAGAAAAATGGCTCAGTAGCGGCTCCAACAGCAGCACTCCATTTTGATGAAATTATTTTAAAAAAGTTAAAAGATAAAGGTGTTAAATTTGCTAGCGTAACCTTGCATATTGGAATGGGAACCTTTACAACAATTAAATCAAAAGATATTGATAATCATAAAATGCATAGTGAGCTATATTGTATTCCAAAAGAAACTTCAGATTTAATAAAAATTTGTAAAAATAATAAAGGAAAAATTTTTGCTGTTGGGACAACAGTTGCAAGAGCCTTAGAAAGTTATTATACGTCAAAAAATTTAACTGATACTTTTTATGAGACAGATATTTTTATAAAACCGGGATATAATTTTAAAGTGGTAGACCACTTAATTACAAACTTTCATCTTCCTCAATCAAGTTTATTAGTTATGATATCTGCTTTTTATAATACTAAAAAAATTTTAAAAGCTTATAATCATGCTATTGAAAAAGATTACCGTTTTTTTAGTTATGGAGACTCAACCTTAATTTTATAATGATAAATTTTAATTTACAAAAGACATCAAAAAAAGCCAGGTTTGGCTCCATTCTTTTAAATGGCCATAATATTGAAACTCCATGTTTTATGCCTGTTGGTACAGCTGCAACTGTAAAAACTATGTCTGGCTCAGAGGTCGGTGATTTCGGATATAAAATTATTTTAGCAAATACGTTTCACTTGATGCTTAGGCCAGGACCAGAAATAATTAATAAACATGGAGGTATTCATGATTTTATGAAATGGAATGGAGCTATAATTACTGATTCTGGCGGTTATCAAGTTTTTAGCTTGTCAAAATTGAGAAAAATAACAAAAGAGGGCGTTTATTTTAATTCACCTATTGACGGCAAAAAAGTTTTTTTGGACCCAAAAAAATCAATATGGTTACAAGAGCAATTTAATTCAGATATTATAATGCAGTTTGATGAATGCACACCTTATCCTGCTGACAAAAAAACAACAGAATCTTCACTAGATCTTTCATTAATTTGGGGTAAACAATCCAAGGATGCTGTCACAAAAGAAAAAAGCAACATATTTGGTATTATCCAGGGTGGAGTATATGATGATTTACGTGATAAATCTCTAGAAGGTCTTGTTGAGATTGATTTTGACGGATATGCAATAGGAGGACTTTCTGTAGGAGAGACATCTGTAGAGAGAAACTTAGTATTGGATAATATTGCCCATAAAATGCCTGTAAATAAAGTAAGGTATTTAATGGGTGTGGGTACACCAGAAGATATCGTTGAAGCGGTTTTAAGAGGAGTTGATATTTTTGATTGTGTTATTCCTACTAGAAATGCAAGAACTGGTTTCTTATACACAAAAAAAGGTATCTTAAAAATTAGGAATGCTCGTTATAAAGATGATATGATGCCGATTGATGAAGATTGTAATTGTTATACTTGTAATAATTTTTCAAGGTCTTATTTAAAACATTTGGATAATTGTAAAGAAATACTTGGATTGAGGCTAAATACTATTCATAATTTATACTATTATCAGAACTTAATGAGCAATATAAGAAGCTCGATTAAGGCAGGGAAATTTGAAGAATTTGTAAAAGAATTTTATGATCTGAGAAGTAATTAGCAAATTAATATAATAATAAAGGAAATTTTATGAACTTAATTAATAATGCATACGCACAATCTACTCCGGCTGATAGCGGAATGAGCATGGTCATAATGATCGGAATATTTTTTATAATAATGTATTTTATGATTATTAGACCACAAAATAAAAGAGTGAAAGAGCATAATAAATTAATTGAATCCTTAAGCAATGGCACTGAAGTTGTAGTATCAAATGGGATAATGGGTAAAATCATAAAAATAAAAGATGATGTTGTGGAATTAGAAGTTTCAGCAGGAATGTCAATCAAGGTGAGGAAAAATTCTATAACTACTGTACTGCCTAAAGGGTCTATATAAAATTTAATATGAAAATTTTATCTGTAAAGCAAATATTGGTAATAATTGTATTTATGTTTGGTGTAATTTATTCTATGCCAACATTTTTAAATGAAGTACCTTCATGGCTGACCTCTATTAATGCAAAGAAAATGAACTTAGGACTTGATCTTAAAGGTGGCGTGCATTTTCTTATGGAGGTAGATTTAAACGAAGTATCGAAAAGCAAATCTAAAAAATTATCAAATGACATAAGGTCTGAGCTTAGAAAAGAAAAAATTAGATATAATAATTTTAATTATTCAGGAAAAGTAATTGAAATTAATTTCATTGATGTAATTTCGTATGATAAAGCAAAAAAATTAGTTGAAGAAAGTTATCAAAATACATTTGAAATACAAAAAATAGAAAATACTAAAATGATGTTAAGTATATCTGAAAGTTTTTTAAATGAATTAAGAATTGCAGCTATTAAACAAAATATTACAACTTTGAGAAATAGAGTAAATGAACTTGGTGTTGCTGAGCCTATAGTACAGCAAAGCGGTAAAACTAGAATAGTTGTAGAATTACCAGGCATAAAAGATACAACAAGAGCTAAGGAAATTATTGGTGCAACGGCAACCTTAGAATTCAAAATGGTTGACGAGGATTCAGATTCATATCTGTCTAATGAGTCTAAACAAAGTTCTTTCGGATCAAAACTATATTATGATGATAATGGTCAGCCTGTAATGTTAAAAAGGAATGTGATACTTACAGGCGAAAACATTGTTGATGCGTCCTCTGGTTTTGATAATAATTCTAGACCTTCAGTTAATATCACCCTAGATGGCCCCGGTGCAAAAAGGTTCGCAAATACGACTGACGAAAATATTGGAAAACTAATGGCAGTTTTATTTATTGAAAGTAAATCAGAAAATAAAGTTGTTAATGGAAAAAGTAAAAGAGTAACAAAAAAATATGAAAAAATTATCAGTTTAGCGACGATTCAGGAAAGACTTTCGAAAAAATTCCAAATAACAGGGTTAGATAGCCCAAAGCAAGCGAGAGATTTGGCATTATATTTAAGAGCAGGATCTATGGCAGCTCCAATGTACATAGTCGAGGAAAGAACAGTTGGTCCAAGTTTAGGAGCTGATAATATTGAGAAAGGAAAAATCTCTGTCATTATAGGATTAATTTTAGTTTTAATTTTCATGTTTTTTTATTATAGAACATTTGGTCTGTTTGCAAATTTTGCGTTAGTACTTAATATTTTAATTATTGTTTCTGTGATGTCTTTAATACCAGGCGCAACTTTAACATTACCTGGAATCGCAGGTATTGTTTTAACCGTAGGAATGGCTGTTGACGCTAATGTTTTAATTTTTGAAAGGATCAAAGAAGAGATTAATAATGGATCAACTCCATTAGCTTCTATTGAATTAGGTTACAAGAAAGCATTTTCAACAATTGCTGACGCAAATATAACAACTCTTATAGCATCAATTATCTTATTTATTTTTGGAACAGGTCCTATTAAAGGTTTTGCTGTAACTTTATCAATTGGAGTAATATCATCAATGTTTACAGCTATTATTGTCACAAGAGTTCTTGCTAATTTAGCATATGAAAGAAATTTAAATATAAAAACAAAAGCATTAAATATATGAAAATTATAAATACAAATTTTGAATTTATGAAGTGGCACAAACATGCTATTTATACTTCAACATTTATTATATTTGTCTCTTTAATCAGTGTTTTTACAAAAGGGCTAAATTACGGTGTTGATTTTAATGGGGGTACTATTATTGAAATTAGTTTTAATGAAAGTGCCCCAATAAATGATATTAGAAATCATTTAAAAGAAAAAAATTATAAAAAATCATCTGTTCAATTTTTTGGATCAGAAAAAGATATTTTGATTAGAATGCCAAATATAATTTCTGTTAATGAGGCTACTCTAAGCAATACTTTAATTCAGGAATTAGGCGATAAATATGAGTTTGATTTAAAGAGGGTAGAATATGTAGGCGCGCAGGTAGGTGAAGAATTAAGAGATCAAGGTATTATGGCTGCATTAATCGCTTTAATGTTAATAATGCTATACATAGCACTTCGTTTTGAATATCGATTTTCTATAGGAGCCATTTTAGCTTTATTACATGATGTGTTTTTAATAATCGGCATATTTTCTATTACTCAAATTGAATTTAACCTAAGTGTTTTTGCCGCAATTCTTGCCGTGATTGGATATTCCTTAAACGATACAATCGTCGTTTTTGATAGAATACGAGAAAATTTTAAATCTACTATTACTGAAAATATTAATACAGAAGATATTATGAACCAGTCTATAAATCAAACTTTATCAAGAACATTGATAACATCTTTAACAACAATTTTAGTTCTTATTTCTTTAATGTTATTTGGTGGTGAGATACTTTTTGGCTTTTCTTTTGCTCTTTTAGTTGGTGTTATTATTGGAACTTATTCATCTATATATATCGCAAGTTCGACATTGCTAATAATGAATATTTCGGTCAAAGATGTAACTATTGAAATTGATGAAGAACGACCTTGAATTTATAAAAGATTTTCTTGAAGTTCATTTATAATACTTTGATGTAAGGATAAGTTTGCTGCCAATACATTTCCTGAATCAAAATATCCGTCTGTATTTTTTATGTCGCTTATGTGACCACCAGCTTCAGATACTATTATAGATCCCGCTGCTATATCCCATGGCTTAAGGTTAAATTCCCAAAATCCATCTAGTCTTCCGGAAGCAACATATGCTAAGTCTAATGCTGCAGCACCAAGTCGTCTTATACTTCCGCACCTAGCATCCATAAGCGTTCTTAAGGTTTCAATATAAACTCCAGAGTGATCCTTTTTTCTGTAAGGTATACCAGTCCCTAAAACTGCTGATTTTAATGAGCTACAATTTGCAACTCTAATTTTTTTATCATTCATAAGGGCACCTTTGCCCTTTTCAGCACAAAAAAGTTCATTTTTAAAAGGATCGTAAACTACTCCGAGAATAGGAACTTTGTTTTTACATAAACCTATAGATACTGCGAACTGGGGAATACCATGTATAAAGTTTGTTGTGCCGTCAAGTGGATCTATATACCATTCATATTCAGATACAATATCATTTGAACCGCTTTCTTCAGCTGTAATTTTGTATTTTGGATATGATTTTATCAATGATTCAGTAATAATTTTTTCGGACTCTTGATCTGCTTCTGATACATAATCATTAAAACCTTTTGACATAACTTTCAAGTTTTCAAGTCTTGAATAAAATCTCATTATAGACTTACCAGCTAGAACTGCAGTATTAGCTGCTATATTTAGTTGAGGGCTATATGAATTGTACATAATTATTACTTTAAGATTATTAATTGATGTTACTATAATACATAATCAATTTATTATCATAAATATTATATATACATAAGAAATGATTGAGTCTTCAAAAATTAAAATAGTTTTGGTAGAAACAAGTCATCCGGGAAATATTGGCTCAGCTGCTAGAGCAATGAAAACAATGGGATTTTATAATTTATTTTTAGTAAACCCAAAGTGTGAAATAAATGAAATTTCTTATGCAATGGCATCAAATGCGAGTGATGTTTTAGATAAAGCAATAGTCTCAAATAATTTAGAGGAAATTATTGGTGATTGTAGTTTAATCATTGGCGCAACAGCTCGACAACGTGATATACCATTAGAAATAATTAATCCTCGTGAGTTATCTAAAGAAATCCATTTTAATGATTTCCAGAAAATAGCAATTTTGTTAGGAAATGAAGCAAGAGGTTTAACAAATAAGCAACTCTCCTTGTGTACGAAAGGTCTTCATATTCCATCAAATAAGAATTATACAAGTTTAAATATAGCATCTTCTCTACAAATAATACTTTACGAATTATTATTTGAATCAAAAAATGAATTATCAAATATAAACAAAATTGATAAAAACGACGTAGCAACTAATGACAAATTAATAAATTTTTTTAATCATTTAGATATAGTCCTTAAAGAAATTAATTTTATCAAAGACGATAGACCAATGATTTCAAGGAAAATTAGGCAAATTTATAAGAAAGCGAATTTATCTGATGAAGAAATTAACATTTTGCGCGGTATACTTAGTGCAATTGAGAATCATTCTCAATAAAATCAATAACATGTAAGTAAATAATAGTTGACAACTTTACTGGGTTTAATCATTATTGATGTATAAGTAAATAATGACTTAATGAAATATGAAATTAACTACAAAAAGTAGATATGCAGTAACAGCAATGCTAGATATTGCCTATTATGATAGAGGAAACCCAATTTCTTTGCCAGAAATTGCTGAAAGGCAGAATATTTCTTTATCATACCTTGAGCAGTTATTTTCAAGATTAAAAAAGAGTGGGCTTGTTGAGAGTATAAAAGGACCGGGAGGCGGATATAAGCTTTCAAAAGATGCGAATGAAATAGTTATTTCAGATGTTATAAATGCAGTTGATGAAAATGTTGAAACAACAGCGTGCAATGGTAAAGCAAATTGTAACAACAATCATCAATGTTTGTCCCATAATCTATGGGAAGACCTTGGAGCTGAAATTAATAATTTTTTATCAGACGTGACTTTGCAGCAAGTAATCTCAAAAAACAGTAGTTATTTAAAAGAGATTAAATTATCGGAGTATTAAATGAAAGATATGAAAACACCAATATATTTAGATTATGCATCAACAACACCTATTGATAAGAGGGTTGCAGACAAAATGTTTGAGTTTATGACAATGGATGGTAAGTATGGAAATCCTGCATCAAGATCTCATAGCTTTGGCTGGGATGCGGATGAAGCAGTTAGTATAAGTAGAAAACACATTGCAGACCTAATAAATGCAGACCCTAGAGAAATTGTTTGGACAAGTGGCGCAACAGAATCTGATAATTTAGCAATTAAAGGTGCTGCTCATTTTTATAAGAAAAAAGGGAAGCATATAATTACTGTAAAAACTGAGCATAAAGCTGTACTCGATGCTTGCAGACAATTAGAAAGGGAAGGTTTTGAAGTTACATATATGGAACCAATGTCTGATGGTATTCTTGATCTAGAAAAGCTAGAAGCTGAGATAAGAGAAGATACTGTCCTAATATCTGTAATGCATGTTAATAATGAAATTGGCGTTATTCAAGATATTGAAAAAATAGGTGAATTAGCAAGAAGTAAGAATATAATCTTTCATGTTGATGCTGCTCAAAGCGCTGGAAAAATTGATATTGATTTAGAAAAAATGAAAGTTGACCTAATGAGTTTTTCTGCTCATAAAATTTATGGGCCTAAAGGAATAGGTGCACTTTATGTTAGAAGAAAACCAAGAGTTAGATTAGAGGCCCAAATACACGGCGGAGGTCATGAAAGAGGTCTAAGGTCTGGCACACTCCCAACGCATCAGATTGTTGGGATGGGTGAAGCATTTAGAATAGCTAAAGAAGAGATGAATAAAGATTATGAAAAAATTTTACAGCTAAGAAATAGACTCTGGAATGGAGTTAAAGATATGGAAGAAGTTTATCTAAATGGTGATTTTGAAAATAGATATCCTGGCATAATGAATATAAGTTTCAATTATGTAGAAGGCGAATCACTAATTATGGCGACAAAAGATATTGCTGTTTCAAGTGGCTCTGCATGCACATCAGCTTCATTAGAGCCGAGTTTTGTTCTAAGAGCAATAGGTAGATCTGATGAATTAGCACACAGTTCGTTAAGAATGTCTATTGGAAGATTTACAACTGAAGAGGATATTGATTTAACTATTGAGACAGTTACAAAGGCTGTTGAAAAATTAAGAGCTTTATCGCCTTTGTGGGAAATGTACAAAGATGGTATAGATATAAGTAAAATTGAGTGGGCTGCTCATTAAGTAAAATTTAGGAGAAAAAAAATGGCATACGGTAAGAAAGTTTTAGATCATTATGAAAACCCAAGAAATGTTGGAACTTTAGATAAAGATGATAAGTCTGTAGGAACAGGCATGGTGGGTGCGCCGGCTTGCGGAGACGTAATGAAATTACAAATCAAAGTTAATGAAGAAGGTGTTATAGAAGACGCAAAATTCAAAACATACGGTTGCGGATCTGCAATAGCATCATCAAGTCTTCTTACAGAGTGGGTAAGAGGAAAAACAGTTGAACAAGCGCAAGAAATCAAAAATAGCGAAATAGCTGAAGAACTTGCACTACCACCAGTAAAAATTCACTGCTCCGTTCTAGCAGAAGATGCAATAAAAGCAGCAGTAAATGATTATTATGAAAAAAACGAAACAAAAAAAGAAACAGCGTAATAAAAAAAATGGCTATCACAATAACAGACAATGCTGCAGATAGAGTAAAAACCTTTTTAACGAATAGAGGTAAAGGTGTAGGCTTAAGAGTAGGAGTTAAAACTACAGGATGCTCTGGAATGGCATATGTAATAGAGTTTGCTGATGAAATAGATAAATCAGATACTGTTTTTGAAGAAAAAGGTATAAAAATCATAGTTGATCCAAAGTGCCTATTATATTTAGATGGAACAGAATTAGACTTTACAAAAGAAGGTCTTAACGAAGGTTTTAAATTCATTAACCCAAATGAAAAAGCAAGATGTGGATGCGGTGAAAGTTTTAGCGTCTAATGTCAGTAGATTTCAGTAAAAATTATTTTGAACTATTTGAACTAGAATGCTCCTTTCAAATAGATTTTGATAAACTTGAAAAAAGATATCTAAGTTTCCAAAAAAAATTTCATCCTGACAAATTTGTAAATGCAACTGATTATGAAAAAAGACTATCTCTTCAAGTCACTTCATATGTAAACGAAGCATACGAAACTCTAAAAAATGATTATTTAAAAAGTATGTATCTATTAAAAATTAAAGGTTATGAAATGGATAACCAAAATAGCACAATATCTGACCCAGAATTCTTAATGCAACAAATGCAATTAAGAGAGGAATCAGAAGAGATATTGTTAACAGAAGATTCGAAGCTTTTTAAAAATTTTTTATTAAATATTAAAAATCTAAAAAAAAATTGTATAGAAGACTTTGAGAGAAAATATAATGAACTTATGTTTGACGATGCTGCAAAGAAAATAAATGAGATGAAATTTTATATATCTATTGAAAATGATTTAAAAAGGAAAAAATAAAATAATGGCATTATTGCAAATATCAGAACCCGGAAAATCACAAGACCCACATAATAAAAAATTTTATGTTGGAATTGACTTGGGAACAACTAATTCACTTGTTGCTCTAATACAAAATGGAGCGCCAAATATTTTAAAAGATAAAAATAATAATGAATTATTCCCTTCAGTAGTAAATTATAGCAAGGCCTCTGTAACTGTTGGAAAGCCACTTGATATTGAAGATCAAATCTCTTTTAGCTCTATCAAAAGGTTGATAGGTAAGGGCATAAATGATATTGATAAAGATGAATTTTATTCTCCATGTAAATATCATGGTGATGATAATATTTTAAAGTTTGAAGTTTTTGATAAACTTGTGACTCCTATAGAAATTTCTTCTGAGATTTTAAGGCATCTAAAAAATATTACTGAAAGTACTTTAGACGGTAATATTGAGGGTTGTGTAATCACAGTACCTGCATATTTTGATGATGCTCAACGTCAAGCAACAAAAGATGCGGCAAAATTATGCGGATTAAATACTTTAAGATTACTGAATGAGCCAACCGCTGCTGCCATAGCATATGGGTTAGATAACAAAGAGGTATCAAAAGTTATGGTTTATGATCTCGGTGGTGGAACTTTTGACGTCTCAATACTAAGTTTAGATAATGGTGTCTTTAAGGTTTTAGCAACTGGAGGAGATAGTGCATTAGGTGGTGATGATTTTGACACTCTATTAGCTGACTATATCCAAAATAAACTGAAAATTGATCTTGATATTAAAAAAAAGTATGAACTTTTTATGTATGCTAAAGAAATTAAAGAGATTTTAACAGATAATGAAAGTGTGAATATAAATCTTGATAAAATTGGTATCAAAGATAAAGAGTTAATTATTAGCCGTGTAGACTTTGAAAAAATAACAGATCGACTAGTTAAAAGAACTCTTGAAATTAGTGAAGGCGTTCTGTCAGACTCAAACCTATCAACCCAAGATCTTGATGAGATAATATTAGTCGGCGGCTCTACAAGGATGCCGAATATTAAAAATTTTGTAAAAATTTTTTTTAACAAAGAGCCTTTATCTAATATCAATCCGGATAATGTTGTTGCAGTTGGTGCCTCAATTCAAGCAAATATAATGTCAGGAAATTCATCAGAAGAATTATTATTATTAGATGTAATACCACTCTCGTTAGGTATTGAGACAATGGGAGAACTTGTTGAAGTTATTATTCCAAGAAATAGCACAATTCCAACTAGTAGTAGTAAGGAATATACAACATTTAAGGATGGGCAGAGCGCTATGAGCATACACGTTGTTCAAGGCGAAAGAGATATTGTAAGCGACTGCAGATCATTAGCTAAATTTACAGTAAATGATATCCCTCCAATGTTAGCAGGAGCTGCAAGAGTAAGACTTGAATTTCAAATTGATGCGAATGGTATTTTAAGTATTAATGCTACTGAGACAACAACAGGAAAAGTCACATCAGTAGAAGTTAAACCATCATATGGAATAACTGATTCCGATATTGAAAAAATGTTAAAAGATTCTATAGATAATGCTGAAGAAGATATAAAAAATAGACATCTAAAAGAAGCTGCAGTTGAAGGCAACAGAGTTATCCTAGCAATTAAGTCTGCTTTAGATATTGATGGTTCTGAATTATTGAGCGAAGAAGAACAAAATGAGATATCTCATGCCATTGAAAATTTAGAAAAAAAATTAAAAGGTTCGAATAAAGATAATATTATAAATGCGATAAAATCTTTAGAAAATGTTTGTGAAACATACGTTGAAAGAAGAATGAACTCAAATATTCAAAAAATTATGAAAGGAACAGACATCAAGGAGTATAATTAAAATGCCAAAAGTTACATTTCTACCTCATGAAACCTTATGTCCTGATGGATTAGTCATAGATGCTGAAGAAGGTGTAAGTATTTGTGATCTAGCATTAGTTAACAAAATAGACATAGAACACGCTTGTGAGAAGTCTTGTGCATGCACAACATGTCATGTCTACATTAGAAAAGGGTTTGATTCACTAGAGGAGTCCACAGAAAATGAAGATGATATGCTTGATAAAGCATGGGGTCTTGAGCCAGATTCAAGGCTTAGTTGTCAATCATTAACAGGAAAAGATGATTTAGTTATTGAAATACCAAAATATACTATTAATATGGTCTCTGAAAATCATTAGAGGAAGTAATTATGGGGTTAAAGTGGAATGATAGTTTGGACATAGCATGCGACTTATTAGATAAATATCCTGATGTTGATCCTCAATATATTAGATTCACAGACTTGCATGAATGGATATGTAAATTAGAAGACTTTGATGATGACCCACAAAATTCAAATGAGAAAATTCTTGAATCTATTCAAATGAATTGGATAGAAGAAGCTAAATAATAATATTAAAGGAGATAAAAATGTCACTAGAAAGAACTTTGTCAATTATTAAACCAGACGCCGTTGGAAGTAATGTAATAGGAAAAATCTTGCAAAGATTTGAAGAAAATAATTTGCAAATAGTAGCATCAAAAATGATTCATCTTTCTAAAGAAAAAGCTGAAGGTTTTTACGATATTCATAGAGATAAACCATTTTTTCCAAACCTTGTTGAATTCATGACATCAGGCCCAGTTATAGTTCAAGTGCTAGAAGGTGAAAATGCGATTTTAAAAAACAGAGAAGTAATGGGAGCAACAAATCCATCAGAAGCAAAAGATGGTAGCATAAGAAAAGATTTTGCTAAAAGTATAGATGAGAATGCTGTCCACGGATCTGATGCAGTAGAAACAGCAAAAGTAGAAATTGAATATTTTTTTCATAGTGATGAGATTTTTAAAAGAACCAGGTAAAAATTAAATGGAAAATCTAGACTCGCTTAAAATTGCTAGTAATTTAATAAAATCTCAAAGAGAAAAGCGAGGAATTACTATTGAAGAAATATCAATAGAACTTAAGCTAGAAAAAAAAATTATAGAAGACATCGAAAATAGAAATTTTGGTAACTTTAAAAGTTATTTGTTCTTAAAGGGATATTTAATAAATTATGCAAATCTTTTAGATGTGAAAATTAGCCTACCCGAGGTGAAGAAGCAAAAAAAATCCCAGACCAAAAAAAATATAACTGATAAGAGTAAGAATAAGAATAAGGATAAGAATAAATATAAAAATTCTA
>CESO01031302.1_pt1 | contig 39154 bp, 32 predicted proteins | sample 356341 | NCBI WGS metagenome assembly CESO01 (sample SAMEA2621812, study PRJEB7988) | marine metagenome | biome: marine biome (ENVO:00000447); feature: deep chlorophyll maximum layer (ENVO:xxxxxxxx); material: "saline water (ENVO:00002010), including plankton (ENVO:xxxxxxxx)" | depth 35 m | reverse complement strand
TTTAAAAGAAAAATCTTTAGACCAAAATACTTTGGTTGTTTACACTACCGACAACGGCTGGATTCAATCCGAAATACACAATCGTTACGCCCCCCGTTCTAAAAGAGCACCTCACGAGGCAGGTGTGAGAACTCCAATCATGTTCAAGCTACCGGGAGTAATCCAACCGGAAATGAATCGTTCGACACTGGTCAGTAATATTGATCTGGTTCCCACCGTATTGAGTTTTTTAAATGTGACCAATGACCAACTGCCCGGTATCAATGTTCTGGACAAGAAAAAATCAGACAAAAGAGAAACGCTCTTTATAGAATGTTACAACCACGATATTTTAAATGTCGAAAAACCCTCCGAAACTGTTTTATACAAAATCGCATTGAATCAAAAATGGAAGCTGATGCTTCCTAATACCAAAATGGTGGTAAAATCATTTGATACACCCCAAGAGCAATATTATGGTTATTACTCCAACCAACCCCAGTTATTTGACTTGGAAAATGATCCCGACGAACAGAACAACTTAGCAGACCAGTATCCCGAAATCGTGTCGAAAATGAGTCATCAGATCGGTGAGTGGTGGCAACCATTGGATTGAATTTAAAATTATAAATGGAATGACATTAAATCAATTGGCCTTTAAAATGTATTTAAAACCCAATTCGGTGGAGGAATATAAAAAACGTCACAACGAAATTTGGCCTGAGTTAAAGCAACTGCTCAAAGACTCAGGAGTCGGGGCATATCATATTTACCACGATCCTGAAACCGACTGTCTTTTCGCATTTCAGGAAACCAATGGAAGTGACTCCCAGTCACTGGGTGAAAATCCCATTGTGCAAAAATGGTGGGAATACATGAGCGACCTGATGGAAACCCACCCCGACCATTCACCAAAACAATTGAATCTAAACAAAGTCTTCTCCCTATGATAAACAACACAATAAAATTTGTCTTTTTAATGGTAATCTTTTGGTCATGCGACCAAAAAACCAATGTCCAAAACCCTCCAAATATCATTGTAATCGTAACCGATGACCAAAGGTGGGATGCCATTGGCTACGCCGGAAATGAAATCATCATCACACCCGAACAAGACCAATTGGCAAAAAAGGGAACTTATTTCAACAAGGCTTTTGTAACCACACCCATTTGTGGTGCCAGTCGTGCTTCAATCATCACAGGATTGTATGAGCGAAAGCACAAATTCACTCTGGGAGGGACCACTCTAGACTCGGTTTACAACCGTAAAAATTATGCCTATGAACTACAAGAAAAAGGATACAAAACTGGATTTTTCGGCAAACTGGGAATCAAAAACGATGGAAATCTGACTGCGTCATTTTCTGAACACGAAGTCTATGATCGAAATAATAAATTTAAAGATCACCGAGGATATTATTACAAAACCATTGGAAAAGACACGGTACACCTCACTCGTTATACCGGATACAAAGCCTTAAATTTTATAAAAAACACAGACAAAAACCAACCCTTTTGTTTATCGATTAGCTTTAGTGCCCCCCATGCGCATGACGGTGCCTGGGAAGGAATCCAAAAACAATATTTCTGGCAAGAAGAAGTAGATGGATATTTTAGAGATATGGAAATACCCGACCCAAAAAATGCTTCAGACCAAAGATTTGATGCCTTACCCAAAGGGGTTAGAGATGGGTTTAACAGAACCCGCTGGTATTGGCGCTACGATACGCCCGATCGTTATCAAGAAAGTCTTAAAGGCTATTACAGAATGATTGGTGGGGTAGACAATGAACTGGGAAAAATAAGAAAATTGCTGAAAACCAAAGGTATCGAAGACAATACCATCATCATTTGGATGGGGGACAATGGTTACTTTCTCGGAGAAAGACAAATTGCAGGCAAATGGTTGATGTATGACAATTCTGTCAGGGTGCCATTGATCATTTTTGATCCTCGGGTCAACCAACACCATGATGTGGGGGATATGGTGGCCAACATAGATTTAGCATCGACCATTTTAGATTTTGCAGGGGTAGATTATAAACTTAAGACGCACGGAAACTCTTTAGTGCCTTATGTAAAAACCGGGAAATCTCCCTTTAAAAGAGAAGAATTGCTTATTGAACATTTATGGGATTTTGATCCCATTCCATCCAGCGAAGGGATCAGAACCGAAAAATGGAAATTCATGAGGTACAGAGACATTGAAGCCCAAGACGAACTCTATGATCTGATCTCCGATCCAGAAGAGCTCAACAATCTGGCGGGTGATCCCGACCACACAAGTGTAGTTCTTGAAATGCGGGAAAAGCTTGAGAAGAAAATTGCGAAATACACCCAATAAATCAATCTGCTACAAAAGAAAAATTATATTTCCCGGATCCCAATAGGAATGTTGTTTTATACCTATCTTCTTGCTGACTCAAAATCTTAGAGGCCAATTTGGAGTTGTCCAATTTCCAGCCCCCTTGTGTCGGTTTGTTAAGAACAAGATCGGAGGAAGTATTGGCGGGTATTTCTAGGGACAATTGTAGTTTTCCATTTTTTCGAGTCCACGCAATCTGAATCTTTCCATAATTGGAATCAAAACTTCCTTTTACGTAATCAAAGTTTTTATCAAAAAGTGGTTGGATGTTGTAACGCTTGTAGCCGGGAAATTTCTCATTGATTTTTAACCCCATTAGATTGGCATACATCCACTCCCCTATCGCACCATAGGCGTAATGATTGAAGGAGTTCATGCTGGGATACTGAAAGCTACCGTCAGGCTTGATCCCATTCCATCGCTCCCAAATCGTAGTAGCACCCTTGGTAACAGGATACAACCAGGAAGGATATTTTGTTCTGAGCATTAATTTTACGGCCTCTTCGTTTTTCCCGTTATCTGACAATACATGGCAAAGGAAGGGAGTTCCTAAAAATCCAGTGGTAAGGTGACCATAGTCATTGATGTTATCGACCAATCGCTCTACAGCAATTTTCCTATTTTCCTCCGAAAGTAATTGAAACTGTAAGGCCAAAACATATGCGGTTTGTGAATCAGAAACCAACATACCATTTTTGGTTACGAATTCATTGTTAAAGGCCTTGACCAGTTTTGCATAGAGGTTATTATATTTTTGGACATCATCATCGTAACCCAAAGCTTTTGCCGACTTAATCAATAATTTTGTAGAATAGCAATAAAAAGCCTGGGCAATCAATTTTTTACTGGTCACTGCAGAAAGACCTGAATTGTCGTCATCCCTCGAGAAAAATAACCAATCTCCCCAGTGGTCTTCTTTAATATATAAATTATTTTCTGAGTTTTGAGTCATAAAATCAATCCATTTAACCATGCTTATGTACTGGCGCTCTAATGTTTTTGTGTCGCCATAAATTAAATAAGAATGCCAAGGAATAATTGTAGCTGCATCGGCCCATCCGGTTCTTCCAAAATTCCCTCTGAGTTCTTTTGAATCATTGCGTCCTAAATAATTGTTATGAGGAACTACACCGGGTACGGCTCCATCAACTCTTTGGTCATAAGTCAAATCGATCAACCACTTATCAAAAAAGTTTTTTACATCCATGTTGAATCCGGCTGTACTAAAAAACGCCTGTGCATCTCCTGTCCATCCCAGTCTTTCATCCCTTTGCGGACAATCGGTAGGAACATCCAGGAAATTTCCCCTTTGGCCCCACTGTATGTTTTCTTGAAGCTGATTGATCAGCTCATTCGAAGTCGATAAAGAACCTGTAAATTCCATGTCCGAGTAAAGTGCAACTGCCTTAAAATCTTCAATATTGATTTTATCTATTCCTTCAATTTTTATATATCTAAATCCTTGGAAAGTAAAGGTGGGATGATAAATTTGATCTATTTTTCCATTGAGTATAAAGGTGTTTTTTTGCTTGGCAGCTCTGAGATTGGTCGTGTAAAATTCTCCCTCCTTGTCGAGTACTTCAGCGTGAAAAAGACTAACTACCGAACCCTTTGGCAAATTTGATTTAAACTCAACCCATCCCACGAGATTTTGACCAAAATCAATCACTTTATCCCCAGACGGAGTAATTATCAGTTTTACAGCTTCGAGAACTTCTCTTTTTTTGATCATCTCGTTTCTGGTGTGGTCTAACTTCCCCGCATAGCTGTCTACAGACTGCGCTTTTTTGGAATTAATATTTTTCTTTTTCGGCTTTGACCAAGTTGAGTCTGATAAATTGAAATCTGTAAATTCGCCATTGTATATCGATGAACTTAAAATGGATCCAAAATGATAATTCCAGTTGTCATCGTTGATGATGCTTTTCTTTGTGCCATCCTCAAAGCTTATTACAAGTTCTGCAATAAATGATATTTCATCGCCATAATCCGTTTTTCTCTTTCCACTATTGGGTCTAAAATTTCTAAACCATCCATCTGCAAGAATTACTCCCAATCTGTTGTCTCCCGATGAAAGCATGTCTTGGACATCATAGGCTTGGTATTGAATTCTATTGTTATACGAAGTCCATCCGGGGGTTAGATAAGACTTCCCTACCCTTTTACCATTGATGTGTGCCTCATAAATACCTCTGGAGGTGATGAATAAATTGGCTGATGTTATTTTATTACCTACAACAAAATCATTGGTAAAATAGGGACTTTTTGACCCATTTTTATCATCATTGTTGACCCCTATCCAATCTGACTTCCATTGGTTTTTACCCATCAATCCTGTTGTCCAGGAACTAATTTTGCTCTGTTTGGGTCTTGCGGATTGATTGGTCCAAACCTTTACAGTCCAATAATACTTGGTTGCATATTCAAGGGGTTTTCCGCGATACTTAACATAAACAGACTCAGAAGAATTAACTTTGCCGGAATCCCAGACCAAACTTTTATTCGAAAAGGTTATGTCTGTTGCTACAAATACTTGATAATGGGTTTGATTCATATTGTAATCATCGGATTTGATGATCCATGAGAAATCAGGACTTTCACTGTCCAATCCCAAAGGATTGATGAGTTTATCAACCTCCAATTGAGTAATACTTGTTTTTTGAGCTTGAACAGAAAGAAGGGATAAAAAAATTAAAATTGAATGGATAAAACGCATTTTTAAATAGATTTTCTTCAGTAAATTTTTAGGTCTGGTTTTGGTATAAGTTAATAAAATAATTTAATACTGTTTTAAATACCTCATAATTAGCTGCCATGGAATTCGAAATTGCCCCTTAACCAGAATACCTTAAAATAAATTTAAACTGTCCTTTTGGACGATTGCTTCAATCTATATTGTGGAATGCTTTTTATTATCTTTAACAAAAATTATCAAAAAATAATTCAATACATCTCACTTGTCAAAACCAATTCAATACAATCCGCGTTATCCTTCAATTGAAGATTTAAGAGCCAAAGCCAAAAAAAGAATTCCCAAATTCGCTTTTGAATATTTGGACGGAGGTTGCAATGAAGACATCAATTTATACAAAAACACCTACGAACTTCGGAAAGTGGAAATGAAGCCACGTTATTTGGTTCCCTTTAAGGGAGCCAATCTAAAGACAGAGTTGTTCGGACATGAATACGATGCCCCTTTTGGGATATCTCCGGTGGGCTTACAAGGATTGATGTGGCCCAAATCCCCGGAGATTTTGGCCAAGGCTGCTTTTGAGCATAATATTCCCTTTGTACTGAGCACCGTTACCACCGCAAGTATAGAGACCATAGCCAAAATTACAGAAGGACGAGCTTGGTTCCAGCTCTATCACCCTGCTGAGGAGAAGGTAACCAAAGACCTCATTAAAAGAATTGATGCAGTTCAGTGTCCTGTCTTGGTGATCCTATCCGATGTTCCCTCTTTTGGATATCGCCCCAGAGACATCCGAAATGGATTGTCTATGCCCCCCAGAATGACACTTCAAAATATCATTCGGGTGATGAAACGTCCCGAGTGGGCCTTAAGAACTCTGATCAACGGACAGCCTAATTTTGAGGTATTAAAACCCTATATGCCAAAAAATCTTAACCTAAGTCAGCTGGGGAAATTTATGAATGCGACTTTTGAAGGCCGGTTAAATGAGGAAAAAGTAAAAAAATTGAGGGATTTATGGAAGGGCAAACTGGTGATCAAAGGCCTAGAGTCAGAGGCAGATGTTGAAACCGCCATTCGATTGGGCTTGGACGGTATCATCATTTCCAACCACGGGGGAAGACAGGTAGATATGGGACAAGCCACCATTACCTCCCTAAAAACCATTGCCCCCAAGTACAGGGATCAAATCAAAATTATGATGGACAGTGGCATACGTGGTGGTGGTGACATCGGAAGAGTACTTTCATCGGGAGCAGATTTTACCTTTTTGGGAAGGAGTTTTATGTATGGCGTATCAGCTTTGGGTAAAAAGGGAGGAGACCATACCATATCTATACTCAAGGCCCAGTTAACGCAAGTCATGGAACAGATGTGCTGTGAAAACACAAAAGACCTCGCCAAAAGGCTTATTTAGATATTAGAAAAATCTAAAGCTTATCCTACCCTGTAACGATTTAATAAATCCATATTCAGGTCAAACCCAATCCCGGGTGTTTCAGGAACCGTTACATATCCATCGCTGTCCAATTTTAACTTTGGAAAAAATAAATCTTTCCGAAGTTCGTCTACCTCGGGTGGGTAATACTCAAGTAACTCACCATTAGAAACGGCAGCAACCAGGGGTAATTGCAGCTCTTGACATCCGTGGGGTGCAATTTTTAAACCCTTTTCTTCGGCCAGTTTTGCAACCGCCAAAGCCACATCATAGCCCGGACAAATCGTAGCATCTACATTGAGCATACTTGCTCCCTTATTTTCGATAAGGGTTTCAAAATCGGCTAATGTATAGTAATTTTCTCCCGTTGCAATGGTCAAAGAGGTTGAAGCGTTTAGGGATTTGTGGGCTTTAAAATCATGTATGGCCAAAGGCTCCTCAAACCAATACACCTTGTAGTTTTCCATTTCTTTGGCATATTCCAAGGCAGTAGGCAAATCGAATGCGCAATTGGCATCTACGAGCAAATCTACATCGGGGCCAATGGCATCTCTGGCAGCTTCAATACGTTTCATGTCCATAGCAATTCCAGCAGAGGGGTCACCGATCTTGATTTTAACAGCGGTTGCATTCAGTGAATGAACATTGAAAAGCAATTCCTCCTGTAACTCTTCTAATCCCTTATCTTTTGCATAGTATCCCCCAGCAATATAGGCTCTTACTCTTTTTTGCCTACCACCTAAAAGGCTGTGAATGGTCTTACCATCTATTTTTCCCTTTATGTCCCAGCAAGCAATAATTATTGCAGCCAATACCTGAGTATGTAATCCAGCAGAACCTAAGATTTTATTTTGCTTTTCGCCTAATTTTATGGTCAATTTTTCTGTTTCGAGAGGGTTTTCTCCAATCAAAAAAGACTTGTAATAATCTACATAAAGCTTAGAAAAATTATTAGGTCGCACGGCAGCCGTCCCACCATTCCATCCTATTCCATGAATTCCCTGATCAGTATATACGGTTACTTTGTGGAGTCGGCCAGGGCCATAAAAATGCATCCCATTCCATATCCCCGGTCTCTCCCATTCAAATGACTCGCTGGTGATGTGTGTGATTTTGGTTGACATAAGATGTAATTTAATTTATAAATTTAATGAAATTAGTCCTTCGGGAAATTGATCTGGTACCAATTCCCATAAAATCGGTAAAAGGAAGTAAACCATTACCGTAATGATAATGATAGATGTAACGTTCAATAAAAACCCCTTTTTGACCATATCGGGCATTTTTAAATAACCAGAACCAAAAACGACAGCATTTGGTGGTGTTGCAACCGGTAGCATAAATGCACATGAAGCAGATACGGAGGCCGCAACCATCAATACAAAGGGATGCAAATCAAATTCAAGACAAATGGGAGCCAAGATGGGAAGCATCATGGCAATGGTTGCCATATTTGAGGCAATCTCCGTCAAAAAATTAACCACGGTTACCAACAGAATGATCAAAAGGAAGAGGTTCATTGTTCCAAATACAGAAATTTGATTCCCAACCCATATCGACAATCCACTACTGTCAACTGCTTTGGCAAAGGACATACCAGAACCCAACAATAATAATACACCCCAAGGTAGATTAAGTGTATCCTTCCATTTCAAAATTTTTCCCTTCTTATCTTTTGTATTGATCATAAATAAAAGGGTCGCAAAAAAAATGGCAATTATTGTATCGTCAATATTAGGGAAAATATTTTTCAAAAAAAAATTCTTTGTAATCCAACAGATAGCAGCTGCTACAAAGACAAAACTTACCACTTTTTGCTCATATGTAAAACTGCCCAACCCCCGCCTCAATTGAGAAATCTCTTCCCTCCCTCTGGTAAAACTAATTTCTTTTAAAGAAAAGGCGATTCTGGTCAAATAAAACCAAGAAATGAAGAGTAATAACATTGAAAGTGGAAAGCCAAAAATAAACCAATCAATAAAGGATATCTCATAACCGTATATTTGAGAAATGGCCCCGGCCATAACCATATTTGTTGGAGTACCGATCAGCGTTGATATCCCTCCAATGGAAGCGCTGTAGGCAATCGAAAGCATTAACGCCTTGGCAAAAGTATTGCTTTTATCCACACTTCCCTCTGAATTGTCTTTTAACTGTTTGATGATGACTATGCCAATGGGCAGCATCATAACCGAGGTGGCAGTATTTGAAATCCACATGGAGAGAAAGGCTGTGGAGAGCATAAAACCCAAAATGATTTTTCGGATATCTGTTCCTATTAAATAAATTATATTGAGCGCAATGCGCTTGTGCAAATTCCATTTTTCGATGGCAATGGCAATCATAAATCCGCCCATAGTAAGGAAAACCAACTTATGTCCGAAGGAAGCAGTGGTGTCAGCCAATTCCATACCTCCTGTTAGAGGAAATAGAATCATAGGCAACATGGCCGTAACTGAAATGGGAAGGGCCTCAGTAATCCACCAAATAGCAATCCAAAGGATGGAGGCTAAAACTCCTTTCGAAGCAGCATTTAGATCCGCTGGATTAAAAAACAGAAGGATCAGAAAAAACACAGTAGGACCTAAATAAAGTCCTATTCTTTTAAAGGACATGTCGGAATTTTTTTTGAAAATGTAGAGTATATTTTAAATTTTTGTTTTTTCAAATGAACAAAAAAAAATCTCAATAAAAAACAGTTTTGACTTATCATTAGATATTAACTAATGTTTTATTTAACCGATTTTGAATTTATTTTTGTAAGATATGGAGAACGTAAAAACATTAATCATTGGTAGTGGTCCTGCAGGTTATACTGCTGCTATTTATGCCGCCCGTGCTGACCTTAAACCTTTATTGTACACAGGAATGGAACCGGGTGGACAATTGACTACAACAACTGAAGTAGATAATTTTCCTGGTTATCCTGACGGAGTAGACGGCCCAACCATGATGGTAGAATTACAAAAACAAGCTGAGCGTTTTGGGACAGAGGTAAGAATTGGCCATGTCAATAGAGTGGAATTCTCTAAAGAAGTTGGAGGAATCCATAAAGCTTTTGTAGACGATGGAAGTGAGATACATACCCAAAGTATCATTATCAGTACGGGAGCAACTGCCAAATATTTGGGCTTACCAAGTGAACAAAAGCTAAGAGGTGGAGGAGTTTCTGCCTGTGCGGTTTGCGATGGTTTTTTCTACAAAGGGCAAGATGTAGCCATCGTAGGAGGTGGAGATACCGCAGCTGAGGAAGCTACTTACCTTGCCAATATTTGCTCCAAAGTAACCATGCTGGTGAGAAAAGATAAAATGAGAGCTTCCAAAGCTATGCAACATCGCGTAACCAATACACCCAATATTGATCTGCGCTACAATCATGAGATAGATGAAGTACTTGGAGATCAAGTAGTTGGGGGTCTCAGAATTTTCAATAACCTGACCGGTGAAAAGGAAAAAATCAAAATTACAGGTCTGTTCATTGCCATTGGTCACAAACCCAATACAGAGATTTTTAAAGATCAACTGGAAATGGACGATGACGGTTACTTAATCACAAACGGTAAATCGACAAAGACCAATATACCCGGTGTGTTTGCCTCCGGTGATGTGCAAGATAAAGAATACAGACAAGCCGTGACAGCTGCAGGGACTGGTTGTATGGCTGCACTCGATGCTGAACGTTACCTACATACCTTGTAGATTAATAGTACTCCTCCGGATTTTGAGCTTCAAAATGGATCAAGTTTTGGTTTTCAAAACCATAGACCACATTGATGGGATGACAACATATTTCACAGTCTTCGACATACTCAGTCCTGCCCAAAGAGGGATCCAACAACATGGAAATATCTTCCCAACAATAAGGGCATTGAAAGAAATGTTCAAACATTAGATTTGTCCTAAGGATTCAATGGCTGCTATGAGTTCTTCCCAGTTTTCCATATGCCGGGACAATCGTTTTTTCTTTTCCTGATAGTGGTTAAAAAAATCAGGAGTACTGATCGTCTGGTCATAATTGATTTCCAATTCAAGATCAATCGCCTTGATTTCAAGCTCCAAGGTGGCAATTTGGTCCTCCAACTTACTGAGTTTATTATTTAGTGATTTTTCCTTCTTCTGAAGGGTATAATCATTAATTCCAGTTTCTGAGTGTTTGCTTTTATGTTCGATCTTTTCCAATTCTTGGAGGGAATCCAATTTTTTATTTTCCAAATAGGTATTGACATCATCCAGATACAGTTTGGTTTTGCCCTCCTTAAATTCCAGTACTTGATTGCATAGGCCAGAAAGAAAATCACGGTCGTGGGAAATCATCAAAAGGGTGCCCTCAAAATGAATGAGTGCTTCTTTCAGTATATTTTTGGATTGAATATCCAGATGATTGGTAGGCTCATCCATAACCAAAACATTGAACGGTTGTAAGAGTAATTTACACAGGGCCAGTCGATTACGTTCCCCACCCGAAAGGACACTGACTTTTTTTTCTACTGCATCACCCTTAAATAAAAACGCACCCAACATATCTCTGACGCGAGTTCTATTCTCTGCCGTGGCGGCATCCTGAACAATGTCAAAAACAGTTTTGGAAGCTTCAAGGGTTTCGGATTGGTTTTGGGCAAAATAGCCTATTTTCACATTGTGCCCCAACCTGAGGTTGCCCGTACCTTGGATGACCGATACGAGTAATTTGGCAAGTGTAGATTTACCTTGTCCGTTTTGCCCAACAAAAGCCAATTTGGTTCCTCTCTCAATGTAGAGATCCAAGTCATTTAATACCTTTTTATCACCATAGCTTTTTGCCAAGCCTTTGGTTTCAAATATCATTTTTCCAGGTTGAAGGGCTACAGGAAACTTGAGTTTCATGGCTTCTGTCTCTTCGGCATCAATTTCGATGCGTTCCACCTTATCCAGTTTTTTGATCAGCGATTGAGCCATACTGGCTTTAGAGGCTTTGGCTCTAAAACGCTCAATGAGTTTTTCAGTTTGTTGGATTTGCTTTTCTTGATTTTTATGAGCCGCCTTCTGCTGGATTCTTATCTCCTCACGTAAACTCATAAAGAGGGTGTAGGGCTTTTTTAGATCAAAATGCCGTTTGTTGACAATCTCAATAGTTCGATTGGTTACCTGATTCAAAAACATGATATCGTGAGAAACCAATACTACAGAACCCTTGTATTTCATTAAAAACTGTTCCAACCACTCAATGGAATCTATGTCCAAGTGGTTGGTAGGTTCATCAAGCAATAGGAGGTCATGGTATTTAAGAAGTATTTTTGCCAATTCGATACGCATCCTCCAACCCCCTGAAAAGGTAGAAGTCAATTGGTCAAAATCACAGCCAGTGAAACCAAGTCCTGCCAATATTTTTTCTGTTTGCGCTTTATACTTATACCCACCCAAGATCTCAAATGCGCTCCCCAGATCGCTCAGCTCTTGAATTAGTTCTTGATACTCATCACTCTCGTAATCAGTTCGCGTATTGAGCAACTCACTGACTTCTTGCTGACGGGATTGATTTTTTAAAATTTCGGGAAAGGCTTGAAAAGTTTCCTCCAATACCGTTCGATGATTTTCTACTTCTAACTCCTGAGGTAAATAGCCTATGGTGGCATTTTTTTCCAGAGACATCCCTCCTACCGAGGGAGTATTCTGTCCAGCCAATAATTTGAGAAACGTACTTTTTCCGGCACCATTTTTTCCAATCAGCCCAATACGATCCCCTCGACCAATTCTAAAGGAAAGATTCTCAAAAAGTACCTCTCCTCCAAAAGAAACCCCTAAATTTTGAACGTCAAGCATGATTCAATTTATCAGTTGCGAAAATACTGTTTTTCAAAACGTTTTATATCGGCCTCAGGTGGTAGTTTTTCGTTATTTTCTATATACTGGAAAAGCCAGTCGGAAAGAAGAGGGGACATTAGCACCCCTCGGGTTCCCACCCCATTTAATAGGTATACATTGTCGAGCTTGGGGTGTCTGCCCAGTAAAGGTCTCCTGTCGACAACAGTAGCTCTAATTTGAGCCTTGTGTTCGAGGATTTCAAAAGGGAGTTTTAAAAATTGTTTCAACTTAGAAAGTAGCCACGCTTTTCCTTCCTCTGAGACCCTGGTGGTCTTGTCATTTCGATTAAAAGTCGCTCCCACCCAAAATGTCTTATTTCCCATAGGAGAAAGAAAAATAGGCCCTTTAAAGATAACCTGCTCGGTAAGTTGCTCACACTTTATGGTAAGAATTTCTCCTTTAGATCCGATCAAAGGCAAAAAATTAAAGTTGGGATTTTTAAGCCCATGATAGCCCTCACAAAATACAATCTTGCGGGCTTTAATTCCTTTGTATTCGATAAGTTCGCCATGGATTAAAGCCCTGTAATCTAATTTTTCTGGTATGAATTGATGGGGAATAACTTTCTCTATGTAGTGACTCAAAAGTCTTTTGGTATCCACTCTGACGCTTTGAATCACCTCACCGAAAGCGAAAGGCGCGATCACTTCGGGAAATTTATCCCCTGAGATCAATTGTTTGTTTAAATACTTTTCGAGCGATGTGCTTGAAGCAGCAACCCTCCAATCATTTTGCTCTTGAATGTCATTTAAAATTCTATAGATGGGCAGTGGGTGGATGATTTTGGATTGAATCCGTTCTTCTAAATCGGAATAAAAAGGAAGCGCATAATCCAAAAAGTCCCCGGCTCTCCAAACAGAGTTGAAACGTTTTAAAACTGTGGGATTGACAATTCCTGCGGCAAGATGAGAGGCACTTTCCTCCTTTGAAGCCAGTACCACAAAACTTTTATCATACCTGCGCAACTGATCGGCATAATTAAGTCCGGCAATACCAAAACCCACAATTAATGTATCTACTTTCATAAATAAAAAAAGCGTTATCTAACGATAACGCTTTCAATTTAAAGGAATTTCAAATTAGTTGTTCCACATATCTTGCTCATAATCTCGAATGACGGATTTGATCCTTTCAGACTCCAGTAGCATTCTTAATGCATCTTCGTAGATGTAGTCTTTAACTTCCCGGTCTTCATATACATTTTCTTCTTTGTAAATGGTAGAATTAAACCTTCTGGAATTTAACATATGATCGTAGGTGATAGGCTGAGAAGAATTTCTAGTATTGAACACTTTGATTTGATTGAGGGATGATCTTGCATCGGGAAACCAAACCCAAAAGAGTTCAACCAAATCTTCTTCCTCGCCAGCTAGAGTCTTAACAGCTACATCAGGAGCAACAGGACAAACTGCCAACAGTCTATATTTGAGTTCCCCGAGTCGCTTGTCGAAGTACCATGTCCCCTTGATCTTGTATTGTCTAATTTCGGCTGCAGTAATTCGTCTACGCTCGATAAACTGAGGGTCAACAAAACCATCTGCGTTAAATTGTTCATAACCTGCATCTGTAGTATCAACTGCTATCAATCTTTCTTGGATTTCCTCATAGGTGAGTTTTTCCTGAAAATATGCAGATTTATATACCTCCTTGATGTTACTATTACTCAGATTCTTTTTGAGAACATCAAAAAGTGATCGTCTGTCCGGACCTAAATTCAGTGTATCAGTAGGGTAGTAGTAAGGAAAGTTTACCCTTTCATCCAAATCAATAACTTCCCAAATAGTCTTTGACCACATCAAATCTCGGTCATCAACAAATCCATAAGCCAACGGTTTTTCATCGTTAGCTTCCATCTGTTGATCATTAAGATTACCTACTTCTTGAGGTACTCTGGCATTCAATAGATTGGCTTGTCCAATAGCGGTATTGACTCCAACAAGGATCAAGGTAATTAACGATAACATTTTAAAAACTTGACTCATGACTTTAAGAATTAGTTAACCAACTGACAAATTACAGGTGAAATTTTCTTGAATTTGTATGATGGATTCTTGGGGTTCACTACTTTGATGTCAAAAATTTGAACTGACTGACCCGCTTTAGCTCTTCTTAGAGCACTTTTTGCTCTGGAATCTAGTCTACTTCCATTAATACTTATGGTAGGTTGTCCCGGAACTTTGAATTTAAAACTTACAGTTTTTAAGGTAATATCAAAGTCAAAATCCTCCAATACTGCTCCAATACTTGAAATCTCCAAACTAGACTTGGGAATTGTAACTGAACCTGTTTGTTTTCTCACAGTTCCTTGAGGCGCAGGGATATCCTTGATTCTAAATTTAGATGTGGTTGTAACCCTTTGTCCATCTGGTAATGTTCCAGAGGCAGAAATTTTAATTTCTCTACCTTTTCCTGGTACCATGTTGTATTTACTTCCCCTAAGTTTTTTAAGTCCAGGTGCAGAAGCAGACACTTTATTATCTGGAATACCGGGAATGGATATGGTCATAGGATTTTCAACTCCCCTGTAAACTACATTCATTTTATCGGCGGAAATAACCGCAGAATTGGGTTTGGATATTACTGCAAATGATTGATTTACAGGAATTTTAGACTCTACACCTTCGTTTAGAAAAATCAAATTTCCTTCAATCTCATGATCCCCTGGACTTCCAGCAGATACCTTGAGTTTGATTCCTCCAGCAATGAGATCATAATCTTTTTCCTGAAGTTTTCTCCCATCAATTTTTAAATCAACACTATTTGGGTTTTGTGCTCCACCTTTTCTACCCAATACAATACTTCCGTCAAAAGTTTCCCCCTGATAGTAAGCACCCTTCTCGGTTTTTAATAAACTGATATAGTTAGATTCATTTACATTAGAGGACATCTTCAGCTCCTTACCCATAAGTGTTGCAAACACATCATGTTCTGTTTGACGAATATCGTTTTGCATCATGGAAAATTTAGCAAGTGAAGAGACTAAAGGAAATCCTTGAAAATTGGAATTCAACCATGGCTGATCCAAACCATCTCTATTTTGTACATTTCCATTTTCATCACCTGTGAAAAAGCGTGCTTCAACCATTTCAATATATTCAGGGTATTGACTTCCAAAAACCTGAATTACATGCATCTTATAAGTATTAATCATATCGAGGAATTCTTGAGCTGCCGCTCCTCCTCCTTCTTTAAAGAAAATAACATCTAAAGCCTCCCCTTTGTCCATTTGAGCATACTCCTTCAATTCAGGATCTTTTTCTCTTTGCTTTTCGGTTATAATGGTCATGATTTCAGAGATTCTATCATAGAATTCATCCGACTCCCCTTTAATTTCCTTAGCAGTTCTCAAATGCCCAACCCATTTGCCTCCTTTTTCCTTGGCATTGACCTCGATATTTTCGAATATGTTATTGTTACTCTCATCCACCCTTACGTTAGCATCGCTAATTTTTTCATACATCTGACCAAATCCATCTAAAACTTCCTTACTTACATTCAAAGCAAGCATGGTGATGAATACCAAATACATCAAACTGATGAGTTTCTGCCTGGGTGTTTCTTTTGCTCCAGCCATGTCCTATTCTAGTTTTTGTTCATAGCATTAAGCATACCATTGTATACTTGATTCAAAGCAGCAAGGTTGGAAGATAATGCTTCCATTTGTTGTTTGAGCTTTGCAGCATTTTCGGCAACTTGATCATTAAAGGTTGCATTGTTCCCTGATGAACTAATTTGCGCTGCGTAAACCTGATTGAGTTGCTCCAGTTTTTGGGAAGCTCCTGCCAGTTGCTGGCTGTAATTTTCTGAAGAAGACGCCGCCTCTGCTGCTGGAGATAATGCTTGAGCTGAAGCCTCTAGGTTTTTGATACTTTTGGTAAGATTGTTCATCAATGCTACATCAAGTTTAGCTTCTTTAAGCATTTCGTCAATCTTAGAAGAGAGACCTTCCTGTCCAGCTCCTGAAGAAGCTTTAGCAGCACCACCTTTGACCTTTTTTACATAGTCATCGTGTTCTTCTTTTATTTCTCCTGTGTTCAAAGCTGCTACCGTAAAAATCAAAGCCTCAGTCCCCAAACCTAAACCAAGGACCAGGCCTCCAGTAATTGGGCCAATCTCTAAGTGAAGAATTTTGAAAAGTGCACCTATAATTACAACTGCACCTCCTAAACCAAATAGCATGTGCATTGCAACTTTTCCTCTTAATCTTTTTTTCAATAGTTTGTCGTCCATTTTAATATAGTGTTATAGTTATGAAGATTTAAAATTAAAAATTTATTTGATCTTAACCTTAGATGTTCCAAGATAATCTTGAACAGTTCTGAAACCAATATAGCTTCTGGCGGTATCAGAATATTCGTAGTCTCTTGAGCTTACCCTTAAAAAGTAAGCTACATCCTTCCAAGAACCTCCTCTGACAACTTTTCGTGATTCGGTCTGGAGTGACATATTGGGGTTAAGGGAAGCGACATATTCATAGGCTCCAGAATCATAAGATGAACTTGTCCACTCAGACACATTACCAGCCATATTGAATAGGTTATAATCATTAGGTAAGTATGATTTCGCTTCCACGGTGTATACCGCTTGGTCAGCTGCATAATCACCTCTTAAAGGCTTAAAGTTGGCTAGAAAACACGCCCTGTCATTAAGCAAGTAGGGACCTCCCCATGGATATGTTCCGGAAGGAATGCCTCCTCGGGCAGCATACTCCCACTCTGCTTCACTGGGTAGTCTGAAATTATTAACCAAATGCTTTCCTTTGGATTTTTGATAGCTGTTTTTAAAATGTGTTCTCCAATTACAAAAAGCGACTGCTTGCGACCACGAAATCCCAACAACTGGATAGTCTTGGAAGGCCGGGTGAGAGAAATACTCGTTGTGCATCGGCTCGTTGTAGGAATATATGAAATCTTTTATCCAAACCGTCGTATCAGGATATATTTGAATTTCTTCTTGTTTGATATATGGTTTGCGGTTGATAAATTGTTGACGAGTTCTTTTGGATTCAGCTGCTGCAGCTTCAGCATCAAACCATGTATACTTGTAGACCAGTTTGGTAACATCGATTTTCATCTCACCATTATACCATAAATCAGGGGGGAGGTACATGGAATCCAATACCTCAGAATAGGCTTGGTCTGGGTAATCTCCAGTTTCCCAGTAGATATCATTATCCCAATTGAGGGGTCTTCCCGCATACATGTCTTCACTTAAATCATAGTAATTGGTTCGCATGTACTTCTGAAATTCACTCAATTTTGAAGTATCAGCATCATTGAAAGAAAATTCACCTATTCCATCTTTATTTTCTTCTCCAAGCTCCAATTCATCTGCCTTTCTGGCCAACAATGCCATGGTAACCGAGTCTTTTACCCAGTATACAAATTGTCGGTACTCTCCATTGGTGATTTCTGTTTCATCCATGTAAAAAGAAGGTACCGTTACGGTTCTGGCCGCAGCATTGTTTAAACGCGCCACGTCCTCATCGGATTTACCCATAATGAATGCGCCCCCTTCTATGAGGGTCATTCCATAGGGCTTCTCGGGAAACCATTTTTTCTGCTTTACCCCAATCAATTCTCCCCTGTTTTTCTTACCACAACTGAAAACGGAGAGTACAATAAGGGCGACAATAAGAAGTCTCTTCATCACAACAGGGGATAGAAAGTCTTTATTAGATAAGTGTAAAACTAAATATTTTTTCACTATGTTATTGTTTCTCAATCAAAATCTACATTAACCCGCAGTATGAATGGCAAAAATAAGAATTTATATTTCATAGGATTTTCTATATTCTTTTTGTCGCCTTCCACCACTTGTCAGGAATTTTGTCATTGCAAGCATCCAAATAATCTTTGTGCGTGCAAGGTAATAACGCAGTTGTTTTATTTTTATTATTCAGATAGCTCTGATTTATTATTTCAATCCACCAACGACCGCTTTTTTCACTTTGATAAAAAACCATTTCCATATCAGATAAAGCAAGGGTATACCTGGTAAAACCGCTACTAGTCAAGACCGGATACTCATCAAATCTACTGCTAAATCCTTCAATAAAATACCAAACAATTTGTGCAAATAACTGATGAGAAACAGTAGTGTTTAAGAGCTCAAAAAAACCAAAAAAGTCCATTCGGTCACTAATTCCTGCATATCTTGCAAGGGCGCACATGGTTCTCGCATCTATTCCGTTTGGATGACCCGAAGAGTGGTTTAGGGCTTGCCAACTGAGTGCTTTCATATCAAATCCAGTGATATTGGCATCTCTAAAAAAAGGTTCAGATTGGGCAACGTCATCCAACAAAGTACCCAATCTGAGGGAGTCAAAGTGAAGTTTTTCCATCAAATCCAATTCCTCCTGCGCTATGTAGTAGCTTTGATAGCCCAAATTGGTGAAATTGTACAAAAAATTTGGCTGCTCCATTATGATTCTACTCATGTATGACCTGCCCGAGATCAATTCCTCTTCCTGTGAAAAATCAAATTGATTATCAACTGATACAATATTCACCAATTGTTTGTTGTCCTGATACGATTGATAAATAGGGAAAATAAGATCATGACTCCCTCCCAAAAAAATGGTAACAATATTGAGTTGCCGCAAATGGATACAAATTTCCTTAAGGGCAAAATAAGTGTCTTCTGGAGTGGCTCCATTGGGCAAATTCCCCAAATCACAGATGTTAAAATTCCAGTTTCCTGGAAAAAGACGGTAAAAGGATTTTCTAAAACCCTCCAGGTTATATTTTGAAGTAGCGAAAAAAGCATTTCTGATTTCTGAAAGACCCACTACAGCAATACTACAACTTCTGAGTTCTGGAAAACCTTGCTGTTCGGTATGTATCTTAATACTTTTCCCCAAAGCCTGTTTGGGGTGTAAAACCATAGAGGAGAGTGCCTCTTCAGAAACAGGAATTAGGGATTTAAGGCTCATTTTTTCTTTTTGGCCGTTTTGGGTTTCAAATATTGCATTGCAGCCTCAAGGGTGATTTTGGTTGGGTCAATGTCTTTTCCCATTTCTACCTTTTTACTGCCCTTGATGATATTGGATCTTCCCCATCTTGCCTTTTCTATTCTAATGGCTTCTTCTGGCCATTCCTTGATTAATTTTTCTTTTTCTTTTTGGATTTTTTCTTTAATCAGCGTCTCGATCTCCTCATCAATTAGATTGTCAAAATCATATTTTTTATTGACATTGACGAATAGGCCATTCCACTTTAAAAAAGGCCCAAAACGACCTTTTCCTTTGGTGACGGGAAGCTGGTCAAAGGTGTAAATGGGTGCATTTGCAGCACGTTTTTCTTCAATCAAAGCAATGGCCATGTCCAATTCTACCGACATGGGGTCTTCGCCTTTAGGAAGGGAAACAAACATGTCTTGAAATTTTACATAGGGACCAAACCTACCATTATTTACCGTGACCTCTTGATCTTCGTATGTTCCAATCGATTTGGGTAACTTAAATAATTCTAAGGCATCATCTAGTTCAAGGGATTCCAACTGCTGTCCTGGAGACAGGCTTACGAAAACAGGTTTTTCTTCGTCCTCAGGTTCACCAATTTGTGCAATCGGCCCGAAACGTCCCAATCTTACTTTTACTACCCTGCCCGACTTGGGATCGTTACCCAAAATTCGCTCACCAGACTCTCTGGTAGCGTTTTCCTTTACAAAATCTACCGTTTTGTGAAAACCATCGTAAAAGCCTTTAATCATACTTGTCCAATTTTCAGATCCATCGGCAATTTGATCAAAACTTTGTTCTACTTTGGCAGTAAAACTATAATCCAAAATATTGGTGAAATTGGCAACCAAAAAGTCATTGACGATGATTCCCACATCGGTAGGAACTAATTTTCCTTTATTGGCCCTCACCTTTTCATTTAAAGATTTAGAAATGACTTCATTATTAACCAACTGCAATTGAGTGTAGGAACGATACTCCCCTTCAAAAGTTCCTTTTTCAATATATTTTCTATTCTGTATGGTTGAAATCGTCGGAGCATAGGTAGAGGGACGCCCAATCCCCAATTCTTCGAGTTTTTTGACCAAAGAGGCCTCTGTAAAACGATAAGGAGGTCGCGAAAACCTCTGATTGGCTTCCATAGATTTTAGGTTGAGCACGTCTCCTTTTTTGACAGCTGGTAAAAGATCATTTTGTTCGTCTGACTCTTCATCTACTCCCTCCAGATACACCTTTAAAAAGCCATCAAAAGTAATCACCTCACCCTTGGCAACAAAGTTTTCCGGATGAGCACTGGCAGCAACTTTTAATTGGGTGCGCTCCAATTTAGCATCACTCATTTGCGAAGCTATCGCTCTTTTCCAAATCAGTTCATACAAGCGAGACTGGTCGAAATCCAAATTGACTTTGGCCCTACTGAAATCAGTTGGTCTTATCGCTTCGTGGGCCTCTTGCGCCCCCTTGCTTTTAGACTTATATTTTCTTGGTTTTTTATAGGCTTCTCCGTAGTTTTTTTCAATCTGTTTCAAAGCCCCTTGCTGAGCTTCATTTGACAAATTCACACTGTCTGTTCTCATATATGTGATCAAACCAGCTTCATACAACCGCTGCGCCATATTCATAGTTTTGCTTACAGAAAAATAAAGTTTTCTGGCCGCTTCTTGTTGTAATGTTGAAGTAGTAAAAGGAGCCGTTGGACTTTTTGATGCTGGTTTTTTTTCGATTGCATCAACTGTAAAAATAGCAGACTTGTTGAGATTCAAAAAGGTCTCAGTTGCTTTGGGGCAATCGAATGTTTTGGGGAGTAGGGCATTGATCGATTTATTTTGTTGGGTAGAAAAAAGTGCCTGTGTTTTGAAGGTTTGTTGCGGAACAAAGGTATTGATCTCACGCTCCCGCTCTACAATAAGTCTTACAGATACCGATTGAACTCTTCCTGCCGATAAGCCCCCTTTGACTTTTCGCCACAAAACAGGAGACAATTCATAGCCAACCAATCTATCGAGTACTCTTCTAGCCTGTTGCGCGTTTACTAGATTATAATTGATGTCTCTGGGATTTTCAATTGCATCCAAAATAGCAGATTTGGTAATTTCATTAAAAACAATCCTCTTAGTACTGTTCGATTTCAAACCTAAAGTATTGGCAAGGTGCCAGGCAATGGCCTCTCCCTCTCGGTCTTCATCACTAGCCAACCAAACCGTTTTCATTTTTTTTACCAATGATTTCAATTCACTGACAACTTTCTTTTTCTCTGAAGAAACAATGTATTTTGGAGAAAAATCTTTTTCAACGTCCACTCCCAACTCATTAGAAGGTAAGTCTGCAATGTGACCATAACTGGAGGCAACCTTAAAATCTTTCCCAAGAAACTTCTCGATGGTTTTTGCTTTTGCAGGTGATTCTACGATTACAAGATTACTGGCCATAAGTTTATTTTTTTAGGAAACAAAATTATGTAGTTTTTTTTTAACACTCCTATTAATATCTTTTAACTGCTGTAAAATTTTAAAATTTAATATATAAACTAACTCAACATCCATCATTAAATTCACTCACTGTTCCATTCATTTTTTTGATTTACATTTTGGGAAAGTGAATCCCAAACAAACTTCTCCTCACCGTCAAATCATTAATTTATAAAAAAAGGTGCAGCTAATACTCCCAGATCAAGTTCAAGGGCTATTCAAAGTCATTTAAATAGTATTCAACGAGAAATTTAACATTCACTTAAACATGACAAAAAGGCAGTTTTAGTTATATTTGCACCGGAATGATTGATTCTGAATATAATGGCAAAAATCTTGACAAAAGACCCATATGCTTTTAATGGCACTCCTCTTACTGAGGAGATATCGCCTGCTAATACTGGTGATTTGTCTAATGAAAAGGATTCCGCATCAAAAACCCAAAAGCAATTCTACATCGAGTCCTATGGCTGTCAGATGAATTTTTCTGACAGTGAAATTGTTGCTTCCATATTGAACCAAGAAGGCTATAAGCTTACGGAAACGCTCGAAAATGCCAACTTGGTCTTGGTCAATACCTGCTCCATCAGGGAAAAGGCCGAACAAACTGTAAGGAAAAGATTGGAACTTTTTAATGGACTCAAACGAAAAAATAAAGACCTTAAAATTGGTGTATTGGGCTGTATGGCAGAACGCCTAAAACACAAGTTTCTCGAAGAGGAAAAAATGGTGGACATTGTGGTTGGACCAGACGCCTATAAAGACCTTCCCAATCTGTTGCAAGAAGCCGAAGCAGAGAGAGAAGCTGTCAATGTCATACTCTCTAAGGAAGAAACCTATGGTGATATCGCTCCTGTGCGATTGGCCGCCAATGGTGTGAGTGCTTTTGTTACTATTACTCGGGGATGTGATAACATGTGTACTTTTTGTGTGGTTCCATTTACCAGAGGGAGAGAGAGAAGCCGAGATCCTAAAAGCATATTGGGGGAAATTGCTCAACTGGCCGAGGGTGGATATAAAGAAATTACCCTCTTGGGGCAAAATGTCGATAGTTATCTGTGGTATGGCGGTGGATTGAAAAAAGACTTTTCAAAAGCAACCCCGCTGCAACGGAAAACTGCAGTAAAATTTTCCAATCTCCTGGAATTGGTATCTAAAGCCCAACCCAGTATCAGAATCCGTTTCTCCACTTCCAACCCTCAAGACATGTCCCTGGATGTCATACACACCATGGCCAAGTTCGACAACATATGCAATTATATTCACCTCCCTGTTCAATCGGGCAGCAACTCGATTCTTAAAAAAATGAACCGACATCACAGCCGAGAACAGTATTTCGAATTGATCGATAATATTCGTAAAAACATTCCCGATTGTGCCATTTCTCACGATATGATTGCAGGTTTTCCATCAGAAACAGAGCAAGATCATCAGGACACGTTGAGCTTGATGGAGTATGTAAAATACGATTTTGGTTTCATGTTTGCCTATTCAGAACGCCCCGGTACATTGGCCGCCAAAAAAATTGAGGATGATATACCTGAGCCCACCAAAAAAAGAAGGCTTCAAGAAATCATCGACTTGCAAAGAACGCACAGTGAATACAGAACCCGGCAGTTTATCGGCAAAACAGTCTGTGTTTTGATTGAAAAAAGCTCTAAAAGATCCAGTGAATTTTGGAGTGGAAGAACCAGCCAAAATACCGTAGCTGTTTTTCCAAAAGAAAAATATAAAGTAGGAGATTTGGTTGACGTTAGGATCGAAGAAGTGACCTCTGCCACCTTGATCGGAACTGCAATAGGCATCTCATCATCAATCTGATATTATGGAATCAGCACAACACATCAAACAGCGTTTTGGAATCATTGGCAACGATGACGGCCTCAACAGAGCTCTGGAAAAAGCCCTAAGGGTATCTGCCACTGAAATTACCGTTTTGGTGACCGGTGAGAGTGGAGTTGGGAAAGAAAATATTCCAAAAATAATTCATCAGTTTTCACCCAGAAAACATGCTAAATATATCGCCGTAAACTGCGGCGCCATCCCTGAAGGCACCATTGACAGTGAGCTTTTTGGACATGAGAAAGGAGCTTTTACCGGAGCCACGACCAACAGAAGCGGTTATTTTGAAGTAGCCGATGGAGGAACCATCTTTCTCGACGAAGTTGGAGAACTTCCCCTGCCCACACAGGTAAGACTTCTGAGAATATTAGAAAACGGTGAGTTCATGAAAGTCGGTTCTTCAAAAGCTCAAAAAACAGATGTGAGAATCGTTGCGGCCACCAACGTAAAAATGAATGAGGCAATCAAAAAAGGTAAATTCAGAGAAGATCTTTATTATCGTTTGAGCACCGTTGAAATTCACTTACCCCCACTCAGGGAAAGGAAGGAAGATATTCCTCTTTTGTTCAGAAAATTTGCTTCTGATTTTGCACAAAAGTATAAAATGCCTACCCTTAGGCTGGATGACGGTGCGCAACGGATTTTGGAGCAATACCGTTGGAGTGGAAATATTCGACAGTTACGCAACATAGCAGAGCAGGTCTCTGTTTTGGAAAAAAACAGAAAACTCGATGCCACTACCCTGAGAAATTATCTCCCCAATATGGGATCTCAACTACCGGCGGTTATCGATCGTTCAGATAAAGAAGCTGATTTTTCATCCGAAAGAGAAATTCTCTACAAAGTACTGTTTGACATGAAAAATGACCTCAATGATTTGAAAAAACTAACCCATGAACTGATGGAAAATGAAAGCATGACATCGGTTCAAAAAAACAATCCCGAACTGATCAAAAAAATTTATGGTGAGCAGGAAGATGAAAATAAGACTGTTGAATTCATTACTCCGGAAAGCAAACCACAAGTTCACAGCAGCCCTGCTTCGATAAACCAATACGATTATGCCGAAACGGTAATTGAAGAGGAACCCTTATCTTTATTAGAGAAAGAAATTGAAATGATCAAACAGGCGCTAAAAAGAAGTCATGGAAAAAGAAAAATAGCAGCAAAAGAGTTAGGCATCTCAGAAAGAACCCTCTATCGAAAAATCAAACAATTTGACCTTCAAGATGACGAAAGTGAATAGAGTATATGTCAGCCTTTTTTTGGCACTGTTTCTTGGTGTGCAAGCTTGCGGAATCTATTCTTTTACCGGAGCGTCCATTCCCTCTGGGGCAACAACTTTTCAGGTCAATTTTTTCGAAAACCAAGCGGGCAGTAGACCGGGGTCTACCGTAGAACCCGGGTTGGACAGAGATTTTACCCTGGCACTTCAAGACATTATTCTGGGGCAGACCAATCTCAACTTGGTCAACTCGGGGGGTGATTTGGTTTATGAGGGAGAAATTACTCAGTACAGTATAACGCCCATGACATCTACCGCAAACCTAACTGCCGCTCAGAACCGGCTGACCATGAGTGTAAACCTTCGTTATTTCAATATCAACAATGAAGAGGACGATTTCGAAACTAGTTTTTCTTTTTTTTATGACTTTCCTGCAGACAAACAGCTTTATGACATACAGGGGGCTGCCCATGATGAGATATTTGAGAGAATCACTCAAGATATCTTTAACGAAACTTTAGCTAAATGGTAAGCCCAATGAACAGAGAGACATTCGACAAGTTGATTGAAAATTATGATTCCCATGACGAAATTTTGATTTCCAAAATTGCACTGTTGATTGAAATGTATCCATATTTCCAACTGCCGCGTTTCTTCTATACCAAGTCCTTCATAGATCAAAACAAAAATGATCCTGATCTCGCCATTAATCAACTGTCATTATACACTGCCGATAGAGGAGTGTTGAAAGAAAGTATAGAATCTGAATTTGACTCACCCAAAAAGATCGAAAAATCGACTGTGGATTTTGAAGCACCCATCGAAGACTCCGAAACCACAAAAATAAAATCCTCAACCGAATCAACCACTGAGGAAAAATCCATTGCACCAAAAAAAGAACACACTAATGTCGAAATCAAAGTCGAGGAAACACCAAAAAAAGATATCCCACTGGCAGTCCAAAGTACTTCAAAAAAACCTACAAAAAAGACCTTAGCAAAAAAATCAGAATCCCACCCCAATAAACTTGCTTCTATTTCCAAGGATCTCAAGCTTAGTTTTCTGGATTGGATTCAGTTTACTGAAGAAAAACAAATCACCGACCCCAAAGATTCTGAAAAAGAAGGACCACTAATTGATAAATTAAATATCATTGATCGGTTCATTGAAGCAGACCCCAAAATACCGCCGGTTGGAAAAACTGAAGCCATTAACTCTAACATAAAACAAGACTTTAATTCTGAGGAGTTGATGACAGAAACTTTAGCCAAAGTTCTGGTCAAACAAAAAAAGTACAAAAAGGCCATCAGTGCCTATAAGATTTTAAGTTTGAAATATCCGGAAAAAAATGTTTTCTTTGCAGGGCAAATTCAGAAAATAAAGAAATTGCAACAACAATAAAATATTATGGGAAGCTTTTCGATCTTCATCGCTTTAATCATTTTTGTGTGTTTTCTACTCGTTTTGGTAGTAATGGTTCAAAACCCCAAAGGCGGTGGCCTATCTTCATCTTTTGGTGGCGGTGGACAACAAATGGGAGGAGTCCAAAAAACCTCCGACTTTTTGGATCGAAGTACCTGGTTGCTTGCAGGACTTTTGCTCGTGCTCATTTTGCTTTCAAACATCTCACTTGGAACTGGAAGTACTCTCCCCGACTCCCGTCTTTTACAAGACAATGCAGTGGAACAATCTATTCCAGAAGTAATCCCAGAAACATTACCCGAAGCCATCCCTGAAGTACCTCTAGACAATTCTCAAAAATAGTTTTTGTGTCATGCTGTCAGTATTAATGGTTTATCGCTACAAATTGTCATGCTATTTGTGCTTGGCATGATTTGTGAAATATCTATAAAAATTTAAATAAAAATTAACAATGAGTAAAATAAATATTCAACCTTTGGCAGATCGTGTATTAATCGAGTCTGCTGCAGCAGAAACCAAAACTTCTTCCGGTATAATCATTCCAGATTCCGCCAAAGAAAAACCCCAAAAAGGAACTGTTGTCGCTGTTGGCCCTGGAACCACCGAAAACCCTGTAACTGTCAAAGTAGGGGATCATGTACTTTATGGCAAATATGCTGGAACCGAACTCCAACATGACGGCTCAGATTATATGATCATGAGAGAAAGTGACATACTAGCAATTGTTTAACTGAAAAAATCAAATAAAATGGCAAAAAAAATTGAATTCGATTTAGAGGCGCGTAATGGTATTAAACGCGGTGTTGACGCACTGGCAAATGCTGTAAAAGTTACTCTAGGCCCTAAAGGAAGAAATGTAATTATTGGCAAATCTTTTGGCGCTCCACAAGTCACTAAAGATGGAGTTACTGTCGCCAAAGAAATTGAATTAGAGGATGCCCTTGAAAACATGGGAGCTCAAATGGTTAAGGAAGTTGCTTCCAAAACCAACGACCTGGCTGGAGACGGAACCACTACTGCAACCATCCTAGCACAAGCAATTGTGAAGGAAGGTTTAAAAAACGTAGCTGCCGGTGCCAATCCACTAGACCTCAAGAGGGGGATCGATAAAGCAGTAAATGCCATCGTAGATTCTCTAGGCAAACAATCTGTTGAAGTAGGCAATGCTTCCGAAAAAATTAAGCAGGTAGCCAGTATTTCTGCAAATAACGATGAAAACATCGGAAGTTTGATTACCGAAGCTTTTGAAAAAGTAGGTAAAGAAGGTGTAATCACTGTAGAAGAAGCCAAAGGAACAGATACCTACGTGGATGTGGTAGAGGGAATGCAATTTGATCGTGGATACCTCTCCCCTTATTTTGTTACAGATTCTGAAAAAATGGAAGCCGACTTGGAGACTCCACACATCTTGTTGTATGACAAAAAGATATCTGCAATGAAAGATCTATTACCTATTCTTGAGCCCGTTGCTCAATCCGGAAAACCCTTGATCGTAATCGCTGAGGATGTCGACGGAGAGGCTTTGGCTACACTGGTTGTCAATAAGTTACGTGGTGCATTAAAAATCGCAGCCGTAAAGGCACCTGGTTTTGGTGACCGAAGAAAAGCCATGCTGGAAGATATCGCCATATTGACCGGTGGAACGGTAATTTCAGAAGAAAGAGGTTTTACACTTGAAAACACAACCATTGACATGCTGGGTTCTGCCGAAAAAGTAACCATTGATAAAGACAATACCACAGTGGTCAATGGCGCAGGAGAGACTAAAATGATCCAAAATAGGGTCAATCAAATTAAATCACAGATTGAGACCACAACCTCTGATTACGACAGAGAAAAACTTCAAGAGCGTTTAGCCAAACTCTCAGGAGGGGTAGCTGTGCTTTATGTAGGAGCGCCCTCAGAAGTTGAAATGAAAGAAAAGAAAGATCGTGTAGATGATGCGCTTCACGCTACCAGAGCAGCGGTAGAAGAAGGTATCGTCGCCGGTGGTGGAGTTGCTCTTTTGAGCACCCAAAAAAATCTTTCTAAACTAAAATCTGACAATGCAGATGAAGGTACGGGGGTTCAAATTATCCACAAAGCCATCGAATCTCCATTGAGAACCATCGTTGAAAACTCCGGTGGAGAAGGATCAGTAGTCGTATCTAAAGTACTTGAAGGTGAAGAAAACTTCGGTTTCAACGCCAAAGAAGGTACTTTTGTAGACATGCTCAAAGAAGGAATCATTGATCCCAAAAAAGTGGCTCGTGTTGCCTTAGAAAATGCAGCTTCAGTCGCAGGGATGATCTTAACTACCGAGTGTGCTTTGGTTGACATAAAAGAAGATGCTCCAGCCATGCCACCTATGGGCGGCGGCGGTGGAATGCCAGGAATGATGTAATCCTATATTTTCTAAAAAAAAACCTGCTTTTTCAAGCAGGTTTTTTTATTCCTTATTCTTTCCTTTGGTACTGACAACATTTGGGCAGCTCGTCATAATCTTCTTTTTTGGCTGTAGCTTCTGAAGTGTCGTGACCTTTAGCTGCAATCCCCATATGAACTGTTTTCAAGTCTACTTTTTTTTGGTTGTAGATTAGACTGATCTGATTGGAACGAACATCCCAATCGGCCGATTTAACTCCTTTGATATAGAGAGCCGCTTTTTCAATTCTCTTCTCACACATTTCACAGTTGCCGTGAACCGTAAATTGTGTTCTGGTATTCTTTTTTTGTTTCTTTTGAGCTACCATTCCCAATGGTAAAGCAAGCAATAAAATTAGAATTTTTTTCATGATGTATAAAATTAATAATTAGGTTAAATTTTGAGTCTTAAACCAGAGTACAACATCCCACCGAAAATGGGGGCGTAGATCTGTGCCGCATCAAAGTCGGCCCCAAATGAATCATTAGCTCCAATAATGGGAGACAATTGTTTGTAATTTCCTATATTCTCTCCCCCCAGATATATTTCAAATTTTTTGGAGAAAACACGGGTCAATTGCGTGTTCCAAAGCGAATAGCTGGGAGAAAAACCTCTGGGGCGATCCACAATATTGTGAACCAATCGCTGCACCCCCACGTAGTGATAGGTTAAATCCCACCGCCATTGTTTATCCATTGAGCTGATTTTGCTTTCCCAACTCAAATTGGCAAAAAAACGATTCTTGGCCAATAAAGGTTTTTGCATGAACCCACTTTTATAGTCCATTTGCACATCGTAATTTTTGTATGCTGCTCTGAAATTCAAAAAGTTTCGATAATAATAATCCAATTCCAATTGAAAGCTTTTTGCAGAGCTATGTCCCTCTAAGTTATAAAAAGAAATTTGACGAGGCGATTCCCAATCTACGAGCACCTGATCTGTAAAACGGGTAATGTAATAATCGGCAGAAAGACTCATTTTGTGTGGACTGCCAATGTAAAATGATTTCGAGAGACCCAATCCGTAGTTCCAGGCTTTTTCAGGATTAAGACCGTAAATTTTCCCCTGAGAAGATTGAATATTGATCGCTCTGTTGGTTGCAAAAAGTGTTTGATTTTCTGCAAAAATATTGGCTGCCTTTCTGCCACTACCCGCCGATAGCCTGATGACAAACTCCTCTAGCGGAATATATCTAACATGAATCCTTGGTGTTAAAAAACTACCAAAATTATTGTGAAAATCCACTCGGATTCCGGCGATCCAACTGAAGTTGTCATTGTTGTCATGGGAAAACTCAAAAAAGCTGCCTACATTACGATCCGTCCTATTATATAGGTCACCATCGACCTGTTCAACGTATTCATCAAAACTATAATTTAGTCCTACTTTAAATTTATTTAATGTATTGCCAATAATAGAATTGAAAATCAAATTGGTATATAAACTTTGCTGATTGATGTCATAGGTGCGCAATCCGTAATAGGAATCTTGGTCGTGACTGCTGTAGGCGGTTTGAAAACCAAAACTCTGATAGGGTATCTCAGGAAAAACATATCCTACCTTGAAGGAAGCATCCCATCGTTTGGTTATAATTTCACTGCCCCAGCGACTTTTCATTCCCCTATCTTTCTGGGGGTTGTAGCTTAAAGTACCCAATAATTTTTCATCATTCATATACCTCCAACTCAAAAAACTGACCCATCCATTTTCTAGATCGGTGTATTGCCAACGATTCATCAAATTGATTTGCTCTGAAACGGGAAGATCGAGAAAACCATCATTGTTGTTATCAAATTTTTGGGTTCTCTTGTTCCCGTGGAGATAAAACCCTGTGCTCCAATAATCATTGAGTCTATGATTAAAATGTGTATTCATTTCATACCTCCCATTGATGGAAGCAAATAGATTGAGAAAAAAGGGAATATCGGTCAGCGGTTTTTTCAGTTCGGTATTGATTTGTCCTGCAATGCTTTCAAAACCATTGGTTACCGACCCTGCCCCTTTGCTGATTTGAATACTTTCTACCCAAGTTCCTGGTGTAAAGGTCAATCCATAAGCCTGCGAAGCACCCCGAACCATAGGAATATTTTCTTCCGAAATCAATAAGTAGGGACTCGAAAGCCCTAACATTTTAATTTGTTTGGTTCCGGTTAGTGCATCTGCAAAATTCACATCTATGGCTGGGTTGGTTTCAAAACTCTCCGAAAGATTACAACAAGCAGCCTTGAGTAATTCCTCGCTGCTTAACTTGAGAATATTTTGCGTCTCAATAAAAGATTTTTGAGAGGCTTTTCTGCTCTGTGTTAGGGTGACTTCGTCCAATTCGTCTTTCTGATTTTGAGTCATTTGGTGGCTGATGAATGAAGTATCAATTTTTAAGGTATCGGTTATAAAACCTATATAGCTAATAATCAATAGATCAGTTGCTGGGGCTCTCTCCAACTGGAAAGCTCCCTCCATATCCGTAACCGTTCCAATGGTAGTGTTTTTCCAAAAAACACTGGCGCCGATTAGGGGATAATTTTTGTTATTTTCTTGGTGTTTTATGACTCCACTGAGGCGGTCTTGCGAATAGACCATGCCCCATGAAAGGCATACAATGAAAATGTATTTCTTCATGATTTTTAGGGTTAGATTCAACGTTAAATAAGAAGTATATTTAAAATTGAATCAACCGTAAAAAATAAGGCTTTGGTGTAGGAGGAAGATTTTGTTCCTGGGAACAAGAAATTTAGGGGGGGTGAAAACTGTCTTTAAAAGGATGATCTTTGAGGCATCAAACTGGAAGGACTTGTTGGGTAAAATTCCGAAAAAAGCAAACTGAAGTTCATAATCTGCTGTTTTTTGAGGCTCATTGTTTTGGATAAAAACAGTTTGATCCTTACAGCAGTGGTTTTTTGTAAGCTTTAAATCTTTATGGGAGTCTTGGGCTTTTTCCACAGACATTTCACATCCCTCGGCATTCCAAGCCAGAGCAATTTCCTCAATATGCCCTCCACAATAGTGGACATTCAACGCCAGCCCTATTTTTGAAGTCAAAAAAATCAAGGCAAAGAAAACAGCTTTAAAACTCTTTAGATTCATATTACAAATTTAGGGTTTTTATCCTAATTGGTGAAATAGCATGGCAACAGCCATCACAAGCATGATTACATTCTCTATCAAAGTCGCTTCGGTCATGGGTAACTTCAAGACAGTACCCAAACAGGCGCAGTTGATTTTGTTTTTGTCCAATAGGGCATAAATCACCCCCACAGTGGTAATGGATAATATTACAATGGTGACGGTAAAGGCAAAATTCAACTGCCATCGAAAGAATAACATAAAGCCCAAAAAAATCTCAATAAAGGGGTAAATTTTTGCATACAAAGCACTTCTTTTGGCAAGTGGATCGTATTGCGCAAATGCAGAAGAAAATCCCTTGTAGTCCAAAAACTTAAAGAAGCTAAAAACGACAAAAAATAGCCCCATAAAATCAATCATAAAATTTGTAAAGCGGAAAGTGTTCTTTTGAAGTAAAACAGAACACGAAATCAGATATACAAAAATCAAAAATAGCGGAAAAAGCTGTTTTAACTTGTGGGGGGTTTGCTCTAAAGGTGCCAGATCAAACGGTTGGGTTTCCAATGAGGGTATGAATTTTGGAAGCAATACAACGGACAGTTTTTCCAATGTCAATGATTTTGAAACCTGCAACGCTACATTTCCTCCCACTAAATCAATTTTGACATGTTCTACCTCATCCAAACTGATCAATTTTTCAGTTACTGAAGAAACACATGCTTTGCAAGTCATGCCCGAAATTTTTATATTTTGTCTCATTGTTGAAAAGTGGGCTTTATTTGGTTAATTAAACGAAATAAATAAGAAGGAAATTGAATTTTTGAGAATAATGTTTTTAATACTTTTGTCAACATCAGCATCACTACTTTTTACATAAAAATACTGAAAAAACACATCTGTATCAGATCAAAATACCAAATACCCCAAATAAGATTCATCGATAAATAAAAAATAAATGAGTAAAAAACAAATTTCATCTGCTCTCATCTCGGTTTTTGATAAGACAGGATTAGCTCCCATCATTCATCAATTGAATTCATATGGGGTTACCTTCTACTCCACTGGAGGGACGGAAAAGTTTATTAGTGATCTTGGCTATGAAGTTACTGCTGTTGAGGACGTTACGGGCTACCCCTCCATACTTGGAGGTCGGGTAAAAACCCTACATCCCAAAGTTTTTGGAGGTATTTTGAACCGCCAAGAAGTGTCAGCCGATCAAACGGCTCTGGAGCAATTTGAAATTCCACAAATCGATTTGGTCATCGTGGATTTATATCCTTTTGAGGATACTGTTGCTACCGGTGGTAGTGAAGAAGAAATTGTCGAAAAAATAGACATCGGGGGAATTGCCCTAATAAGAGCTGCCGCAAAAAACTTTAAGGATACCTTTTGTGTTTCCGACAAAAACGATTACCAAAATTTTCTGGACCTTCTCATCCAATCCGATGGAGCTCCGGATTTGCAACAAAGAAAGAGGTATTCCGTCAAGGCTTTCCAAACCTCTTCACATTACGATGCAGCCATCTTTAACCATTTCAATCAACAGGAGGAAGTGCTCAAATTAAGTGTCAAGACTGCCAAAACCCTTCGGTATGGGGAAAACCCGCACCAAAAAGGTCAATTTTTTGGCCCTTTATCCGACCTTCTGGAGCAAATTCATGGGAAAGAAATTTCTTACAACAACCTTTTGGACATCGATGCAGCAGTCAATCTTATGCTCGAATTTTATGAGGGGGATGCCAGCTTTGCTATTCTTAAACACAACAACGCATGTGGCTTTGCTACCCGCTCTTCACTCAAAGAAGCCTATGTAGATGCACTGGCCGGTGACCCTGTCTCCGCCTTCGGTGGTGTTTTGATTACCAATAAAACAATTGACCTGAATACGGCCACCGAAATCAAAAGCCTGTTTTGCGAGGTGGTGATTGCGCCTCACTACAAAGAAGACGCTCTAGAGCTCCTAAAGGGGAAAAAGAACAGAATACTTTTGGTTCAAAAAAACACCCCTTTACCCTTCACCACCTACAGAAGTTGTCTTAACGGCATACTGGTTCAGGATAGGGATTCGAAAACGGATCTTGCAAAGGAACTCGAATTTATCACTTACAAAAAACCCAGTGTGCAAGAAATTGAAGATCTGATCTTTGCTTCAAAAATTTGTAAACATACTAAATCAAATACCATTGTTTTGGCAAAAAATGGTCAATTACTGGCCTCAGGCACTGGACAAACCTCAAGAGTAGATGCATTAAACCACGCCATTGAAAAAGCCAAGCACTTCAATTTTGGGCTAAATGGGGCCGTAATGGCAAGTGACGCTTTCTTCCCTTTCCCCGATTGTGTTGAGATTGCTCACAAAACAGGAGTCAGCAGTATCCTCCAGCCGGGAGGGTCAATTAAAGACCAACTTTCCATAGATTATTGCAACGAAAATGATTTATCCATGGTCTTTACAGCTACGCGTCATTTTAAACATTAATTTTCATAACTTTATATTTTTAAACTCAATGAGTTATGGGTCTTCTGACCGAGGAAATTGCAATAGATTTAGGAACTGCAAATACATTAATTATCCATAATGATAAGGTAGTGGTTGACAGTCCCTCCATAGTGGCTATCGATAGAACAACTAATAAAATTATTGCTATTGGAGCTGAGGCCAGTATGATGCATGGAAAAACACATGAAAACATCAAGACCATCAGACCTTTAAAAGATGGTGTGATCGCCGACTTTAATGCCTCTGAGCAAATGATCAATACCTTGATCAAAAGCATACCCACACTCAAGAGAAAATTCTTTACCCCTTCCCTAAGAATGGTTATTTGTATTCCTTCCGGAATTACGGAAGTGGAAATGAGAGCGGTAAAAGAATCTGCAGAGCGAGTCAATGGCAAAGAAGTTTATTTGATACACGAGCCCATGGCAGCCGCCATTGGAATTGGAATCGACATCATGCAGCCCAAAGGAAATATGATTGTTGACATAGGAGGAGGTACAACTGAGATAGCAGTAATCGCTCTGTCTGGAATTGTATGCGACAAATCGGTCAAGATTGCAGGTGATGTTTTTACCAATGACATCGTTAACTACATGAGGAGCAAGCACAACCTATACGTAGGGGAGCGCACAGCCGAAAAAATAAAAATATTGATTGGTTCTGTGATCGAGGATCTTGAAAACCCTCCCGAAGACATGTCAGTTCAGGGAAGAGACTTGGTGACTGGAACACCCAAACAAGCAATGATTTCCTTCACCGAAATTGCGAAAGCTTTGGACAAGTCCATCATAAGAATCGAAGATGCAATAATGGAAGCCTTATCCCAAACCCCTCCAGAATTGGCAGCCGATATCTACAACACTGGAATATATCTGGCGGGTGGCGGAGCTCTTCTGAGAGGACTTGACGTTCGAATTTCCAGAAAAACCGATCTCCCTGTTTATATTGCCGAAGATCCCTTGCAAGCTGTTGTGAGAGGAACTGGAATCACCTTAAAAAATATCGATCGATATAAAACCATTTTGATCAAATAATGACTTATGCGGCAGCTCATCAATGCCCTACTTAAGTACAAGAACACCCTGTTATATATGGGTCTTTTGATTATCTCCCTGATTTTTCTAAACCATCGAAGTTTTTACCACCAATCCATTTTTAGCAATGCTGCCCTTATAATTTCCAGTAACTTGAATCTGACAGGGAAAAATATTTCTAACTATCTGGATCTTTCTGAAATCAACGAAAAACTATTGGCTGAAAATATTAAGCTCAAGGCACTCGAATTGATTCATTTCAATGAGCAATCACCTAAAAATAGTGCAATCGACACTTTCGGTTTTGAAGTTTTTGGAGCAAGAATCGTCAAAAACAGTTACAATCGTGCTAGAAATTACTTGATTATAGATCAAGGCCATGAAGAGGGAATAGATGTAGAAATGGGTGTAATATCTAGCGATGGCGTTATAGGCATTATCAATCAGGTTACTGCCGATTTTTCCAGTGTGATTTCCATATTACACCGCGATCTAAAAATCAATGCCAGTTTTAAAAAGAACGGTGCTTACGGATCTTTATCGTGGCAAGGCGATCACCCCAAAAGAATGAAATTGGATGATGTTTCCACCCTAAATTCCGTGATGGTAGGAGACACCATAGTGACAGGTGGCATGTCAGATTATTTTCCTCATGGCATCCCCATTGGAAAGGTTTTAAGTTTTGAAAAACCCGAACTCGAAGGCTACTATGATATTGAAATTGAACTGTTAAGCAATCTTACGCAAAAAGAGTTCGTTTATGTTCTAAAGAACAAAAAAAAGGATCAACTCAATCAATTAAAAAATGAATCGCGATAACTTAATATCAATTTTTCAGTTTTTTCTTTTGCTGTTTCTTCAGTCTTTTTTGCTGAATAACATCAATCTCTTTGGGTTCATCAATCCCAATCTCTATATTTTGTTCATCATAGTCTACCGTTTGGATGGCAACCCAACTTTATTAATCATTTTGAGTTTTGCTCTGGGACTACTGCTCGATCTATTGACACAAGGATCAGGAGGGCATACCATCGCCACATTGACCATCGCCTTCTTGAGGCCATTGATTATTAGATTTTCTTTTGGTGTGAATTATGATGTTCCTATGGGAATGATCAAAGGAAGTCTCCTCACCCAAAGATTACTGTATCTGTTGTTGATGGTGGTGTTTCACCATTTAGTGCTCTACAGTGTCATCTACTTTAGTTTTAGCAATACCATTACAATTCTAAAAAACACTCTTTTCACATCTTTTTTTACCTTTATTATGACATACATTTCCCTGGGATTATTCAAAGAAAAATGATTAGACGTTTTTTTTTACCGGCTGTAACTCTTTTGTCTGCTTTTATTTTTGTAGGAAGGCTCATAAGTTTGCAGTTACTCAATTCATCTTATAAACTCCTCTCAGATGAGAATGCTGTAATTGAAAATTCGATTCATCCCGAACGAGGCTATATCTACGACCGCAACCAAAAACTCTTGGTTTCCAACCAGCCTGTTTATGACTTAATGGCCATTCCAGAAAATATCTCTGCCTTTGATACCCTTGAACTCTCCAAAATATTGGCTGTTTCAAAAGTTGAACTTAAAGATAAAATCAAATCTGCCAGAACTTTTTCTGTAAAACTCCCTTCCTTCATTGTTGGAAAGATTTCCAAAGAACGCAATGCCATAATTCAGGAAAAGATTTGGAAATACCCCGGTTTTTTTCTGCAAAAAAGCTCAGTCAGAAACTATCCTGTTTCTCTCGCTTCTAACTTGTTGGGATATGTGAGTGAGGTCAACAAAAACGATATGAAAAAAGACGATTACTACCGCTTGGGGGAATTGATCGGCAGACAGGGAATAGAGGAATATTATGAACACTTTTTAAGAGGAAAAAAAGGAAAGAAATTTTATCAAAAAGACCGATTCAATCGAATCATAGGTTCCTATGAAGAAGGAAAATATGATGTCCCTGTGGAAGGTGCGCAAAATCTTGTTCTGACCATCGACAAGGAGCTTCAAAAGTACGGTGAGGAATTATTAAAAAACAAAATGGGAGGTATTGTTGCCATAGAACCCAAAACCGGAGAGGTGCTTTCTTTGGTCTCCGCCCCAGGCTATGATCCCAACATGCTGGTGGGTCGAAAACGATCCAAAAACTTTCGAAAACTGGCAATGGACACTCTGGCAAAACCCCTATTCGACAGAGGTCTTCAGGCACAATATGCTCCCGGATCCCCATTCAAAACACTCAATGCACTGATTGCACTGCAAGAAGGGGTCATCGATTACGAAACCGCTTACCTATGTCAAAAAGGTCATTTTTACGCTCGTGGAATGTTTATGGAATGTCATTGCAGACTTGGAACAAAAAACAACTTAAGCTCAGGCATTTACCGATCCTGTAATACTTATTTTGCCAATATTTACAGAAGAATCATAGACCGAGCAGGCGAAAATGTTGAGGAAGGAATGAACATTTGGAATAACCATTTAAAAAGTTTTGGTTTGGGTAATTACCTCGGGTATGACTTACCCGTTGGAAAAAAAGGTTTTATCCCAGACGCAGATTATTACAACTATTGGTACAAAAAAGGGGGCTGGAAATCTGCTACGGTTGTTTCCAATGCCATTGGTCAAGGGGAGCTCCTGACCACCCCCATACAAATGGCCAACTTCACTGCCGCAATTGCCAACAGGGGGTATTTTATCCAACCTCATTTCCTCAAATCTGTAAGCAATGACTCTTTAAGTAAAGTATATGAAAAAAAAGAGACCTCTATTGATTCCATTCATTTCGAAACGGTGATCGATGGTATGCATCAGGTAGTAGAAAGAGGCACTGCGAAAGTTGCCAAAATCAAGGGAATTGAGGTCTGTGGAAAAACCGGTACAGTCGAAAATTTTATGAAAATAAACGGTGTAAAAACCCAACTCACAGACCACTCCATTTTCATTGCTTTTGCTCCAAAATACGATCCTAAAATTGCAATTGCAGTCTATGTGGAAAACGGTTATTGGGGAGGAAGATGGGCGGCCCCTATCGCGAGCTTAATGATTGAAAAATACCTCAATGGGAGCATCAAAAGAAAATGGCTGGAAGACAGAATGTTGAATGGTAGCCTACTGGCAGAATACGAAAAACCCTATTCTGGAGAACCCTTTGTAATCAATGAATAAAAATATTATTTACCGGCTTGATTGGATGTTAATACTCATTTACCTAATACTAGTATCTTTTGGTATTGTCAATGTTTATTCTGCCACCTTTAGCGAAACACTCGAAGGTGTTTTTGATGTCTCCCAAGCTGTAGGAAAGCAAGTTTTTTTCCTGATTTTTAGCCTTTTTATTGGAATGATTATCCTTGCGATAAACAGTAAATTCTTTGAACAATTTGCAACATTGGGATATTTTTTAAGCCTACTGCTGTTGTTCGGTCTTTTTGTCTTTGGCAAGACCGTTTCTGGAGCAACTTCTTGGTACAATATTGGTGGGATAAGTCTTCAACCCTCCGAGCTGGCCAAAGTAACCACCGCATTGGTCATCGCAAGCCTTTTGAGCAAGTTTCAATCAGATCTCAAGACCCCTAGAACCTTATTTAAAATTGGAGCATATGTTCTCCTCCCCTTTTTATTGATCGTTTTACAACCCGACCCTGGATCTGCTTTGGTTTTTGGAGCCTTCTTTTTTCCCTTATTCAGAGAAGGACTTAATTATACCTATTTGATCATTTTCCTCTCTGTATTGGCTTTGTTTTTTATCACCCTCAGTTTTCACTTTGGCATGGTCATTGGAATCATAATCATGTTAATATTTTTACTCTACTTCATTTTTAAAAATCTGAATCCTAGAGTAAAAATTTGGCCATTTTTGATGTTCCTCATTGTTTCTATCGGATTTTCATTCTCTGTAGATTACATCTTTGACAATA
>CESO01028806.1_pt1 | contig 39438 bp, 30 predicted proteins | sample 356341 | NCBI WGS metagenome assembly CESO01 (sample SAMEA2621812, study PRJEB7988) | marine metagenome | biome: marine biome (ENVO:00000447); feature: deep chlorophyll maximum layer (ENVO:xxxxxxxx); material: "saline water (ENVO:00002010), including plankton (ENVO:xxxxxxxx)" | depth 35 m | reverse complement strand
ACTGGCAAGGTGTTCGGCTTTTTGTGTGGTGTAAAGCCCTATGGCACTATCTTCAGGGTAGTAATTAATTCCTATGATTGTAATTTTCTTAATCAAAAGTCGTTTTTTAAATATTTTTTAGAAAAAAGATGTCCAATATCTATTATATATAAATTCTGTAGGCAAAAATAGGGGGGGGTAAGTGTTGAGGGCTCTGTTGTTTTTGCCATCATTAGGGTGTAATTGTCTTTACCGCCAAGAACTGCTTCACGGCTACAATCTCTACAACTAATTTATTTGTGAAATATTTTATTCAATAGCAACTATTTTTAACCTTAAACATTGCCAAAGGGCCTATATGATTTAATAATTGTAATATCTTAAGCGGGCAAAAAACCAACTTCGCCTTTTTCAAATAATGCCCCTTTGTTTTGGGCGCAATTTAGAGAATGCATAATTAAGATACAATTATGCCTTTAAAATGATTTTTTAGGATTGTCAAAAATTCTACTACTCTAGCTTAACAAAATCAGACTTGGCGTTTTTAAGTTCATTAAGTTTAGCTGTATGATGCAGCATGTGGCTGTTTATTAAAAAGGAAAACAAGATAACTCCCGACTGTCTGCTTAGAACATTTTCAAATAAAAATGCAACAAGAAAAAATACTAGAATTCCCAATAAAAAATAATCTCTTTTCAAAAGGGCTGTTTTAAAAACATAGGCAATAGAAAACAGAAAGATCAAAAGTCCCATTAAGCCTGAATTCAAACAAATAAAAAGGAATTGATTGTGAGAGTTAAATTTACTTTTGGGAAGATTGAGCCCCATGGCGCTGTATTTAGCATCTAGTTCGTCCTGGACATCTCCGATGCCGTACCCAAACACGGGACTCTCTTTTATTAATTGAATAGATGCTTTAAAAATATGGAATCTAACATTTGTAGAGTTATTGATGTCTATTTTTTCAAAAGATTGCTTGTCTACAAGCTCGTAAAAACGATTGTTTTGCCTGGGTATTGATAGAATTATCGCTAGAACAATAGTCAGCCCCATTAATATCCAGATTTTTGAATTTCCTTTGAGCCTTAGCAGCCAAATGGGAAAAATCGAAGCAATCAAGGCAATAATGATTCCCTTGCTCATGATTGCCAAAAGAATTCCAGTAATAAAAAGCATCCCTAAAACCACTAATAATTTTGACAACCGGTTTTTCAAATCAGCTGCAAGCGAAAACCCACACATTAGCGCCAAGGAAAAGAAAATTGAAACGTATGTGGGGTGCTCGCCGATCAATGGAATATCGCTTATTGCCCTTCTAATAAATGATGCGTCAGTAAATAAAAACTTAGGAGATCTATAAAATTGTATTAAATAGCCGGCGAGTGCGCCATAAACAACATTGGCGGTAAAAAATACCTTTTGAAAATTTCTTTTTACAATGTCAAAATCAACAGGATATTTTTTTAAAAAAAGGAAATAGCATGTTGGAAATAAAATAAGGCTAAGCGCTGTTTCCATCTTTCTTAAGCCATAAGAGACGTTAGAGGAGATTGTAAGACTTAATAGGTAAATAAAAAAAAGACTACTTAAAATAAAAAACGGCTTTAAAAAAACCTCTTTATTTCGGTTTTTAAAATAAAAATAGACGGCTGTCAATAGTAAAAAAATAGGCAAAAAACTCTCCTGTCCTTCTGGGATTAAAGGATACATCCCAAATAGAATGATTGGTGCAAGAAATAATTTGTGATGCCAACTTTTAAATAGGGCTGTCATAAATTCACTTTTTTTGTTTTGTAAATATAGAAATACGCCATGAAAAAGCCCATTGTCAAACAGAGACCCTTGTGCATCCATATTGTGAAGCTAAACATTGCTTCAATTAAAAAATACAACACCAAACAAAATAATATCACAATGGTATTGTCCCTTTTTTTAAGACGAATTGTGACAAAAAACATGTACAACAACACCAAGGCCAGAAGAATGGCAAGAGCCAACCCAAAAATGCCATACTGTGCAATTAACTCTAAAAAATAGTTGTGAGGATAGGGTAATATCGAGAAGTGTTGGAAGGCCTCAGAGCCAATCCCGAAAGGGTGGTTGATAAATAGCTGCAGGCTGTCATAGTAGGCAATAAAACGATCGCTGGTTGATTTTTTGGTATAACTAGAAAAAAGCCTTTCAAATAAAACATCAAAATCAATATAGGCTATGGCGAGAAACAATATAAGTCCAACAACACTTCCTGAAATATAAAGAACTGATTTTTTGATTTTAACTTTTGACAAAACAATATAAAACACTACGAATGCAAAAAATGAAACCATAACGCCTCTAGTGTTTGTGGCAAAGAGGACAATTAATAAAAATGGTAAAATAATCTTATTAAAATTTAGTCGGAATTTTGATTGAATTTTAAAGTAGGCGCCATTGGTTACGAAGATTAAAAAAGATGCAATCGCTCCAAGGCCGATTAGCTGGCTGTAGGGAATTGGGTGTACTCCAGGGATTGTTAGGCGCCAATAGCCTTGGCCAAAACCTTTTTGTACATATAAAATTGATGCTATAATTCCAAAAAGAATTGACAGCCAATATGAACAAAGTAAAAACAAGCCAATAAGGTGCTTGGGTTCGCTTGAGTTGGCTATAACAATTTTAGATGTAAAAAAAAAGGCAAAGCTCAAAAACAAAAATTTAAAAAAGACCCCTAAGGCTGCGGCTGTATCGTAAGCATAAGCCGATGTGAAAAGGAGCACAACAAGTAAACTGAAAAAGTAAAAATCTGCTACATCAATTGGGTATTTGATTTCTTTTTTAATGAAATCTGATCTTAGTAAAATTAGTGAGAATCCAACTAAAGGCATGACCATGCCTAAAAAAATATCTGGTTCGTTTGGACAGCCAAAACAAGGGTCAACATAGTCTATTTTCAATGCGCCTCGGATAATATTAGTTTGAAGTAATAATGCAAGGCCCAAGATTGGCTTCTTAAAGCAATAAAGAACAACTAAAATGAAAACAACAATGCTCATGAATAAACAACTAAATTTTTCTCTAAAAAGTATTTTTTGCAGAAACATTCCCCCTTTTAAAATAATAATACCCCAACAAGAGTAAGAAAGATTCGGTTAAAATTACTGATAACACTATCCCATAAATTTGATAAAATGGTGTCAATATCATACTGACAAGGAGGTGAAATACGGCAGCTGTAATAAAAATTTTCATCCTCACCTCATATTTTTTTGCGGCAGGAAGATACAAAGAAATGTATACCATATTAAGCCCAGAAACAATACCGATAACACTAAAAACTTTAAACACTATAGAGTATTCGTTTAAGCTTGAATTATTAAATACCAGCTTTAAAATTTCGTCTCCAAAAATTATTATTGTTAAGCATGTGAAAGCTCCTACCGAAAAAACATAGGGAACTGTTTTCTTTATGAATGCCCTTTTTTCGTGCTCTGGCTTATTTGCCAACCAAGGGAACGCGGCTTGAAAAAATGGCGTATAAATGTTTTTAATCGCTAAAATAAGCTTTTCGAAGCTAGAGAATATCCCTACAATTGTATTGCCTGCAAAAAGCCCTAAAATCAAAATATTACATGTGGTAAAGATGTTTGTAGCTAACTTGCCGAAGAACAAAGTAACAGAATCTTTAAAAAGTTTTTTTATTAAATTAATATCCGGCTTTCTAATGCTGACGTGTTTAAATGCTAAAAACAATCCAAAAATTCCTGCAATTAAAAACCCAATAGAATTAAAAGCAGGCACTAAGTAGAAGTCTTCTTCTTTGTTTACAATAAAAAATATCAAGAGCGTAAAAATTAACTTTGCAAGAATGTTTATTATAGTTACAAATTTCATTCTTTGAATCCCCTGGAAAAACCAGCCCGGGAAAAGTCCTTGACCAACCACTACTCCAAAATTTAAATAATAAATGTTCGAATTGACTTTTAGTTTGGGAATGCATTCTACCAATAATATCAATATTAAAAGCCATAAAAAAATGAGCAATATCTTTATTACAATAATTGCAGAAAACACTTTGGATATTCTTTCTTTGTCAGTGTTTGAAATGCTAATCTCTCTTGTGCCACTAATATCAAACCCAAAATCAACCGCAATAACAATAAATGTAATAAGCGCTTGAGAAAACATGACAATTCCAAAGTTTTCTAAATCAAGAACTCTGACCAAAAAAGGCAGGATTATTAGTGGTAAAATATAATTCGCCACTTGAAGAATTGTCAAAGAGAAAAAATTAGATAAAATGGTGTGCGTTTCTTTCTTTTTGAAGCCTATCATGTGATTAATTTTCTAATTCTTGAACTTTTAAACTTTCTGGCAATATAAGAATGTCTTGCCCATTTTTAGAATTATCATACGCCTCCCATATGCTAACTTGTTTTTTAGAAGCATCTGTTGGGCCAAATATCAACCTGAAATAACTTGATTTTATCTCTGCATCAAGAGTGTATCTACACCACATGCCTTCCAATGGCTCAACTCTAATTACTTCATTTTGAACAAACTCACTTTGTTTAAAAGTGCCTACTACAGATTGGTTTTTTAAATCATAAACGGCGTCAAACCTGTTTGGATAAGCCTCTTGTACTCTAAGTCCTAATCGAGTGGCTTCAACAGTGTTTTTGGCAACTATAGTAATTCTATAATTGCCCCCCATGTATCCAATTTTTATATTGTTTATTGCCACAAAACTATAGGGCTCATCGTGGTCTATAATAGTTAATTTGAGGCCTGCTTGATCTTGATGCTTGTCGCCTACTATTTTGGCGGAAATTCCTCTTAGCTCCCAATCCCCAATAGCTGGTATAATCAAATCGGCTTTAACTAGTTTTTGATTTGGATTGACTTTATTACTATCTGTTCTGGAACTGGAGGATTTTACTTGATTGCAACTAAGTACAAGACTCATTAGAATTATGGTTAAAACCCTATTCGCAACAAGAAACTGGATGTTATAAAAGTTTATTTTCACAAGCATGGTTTAGCGCGTTATTATTTCCAATATTTTGTCCAAAAATAATTCTTTTTTGAACTTTTTCTTTGCATATAAATGATTGTGCTTTATTATTTCTTGGTAATAATTGGAGTTGTTATTAATCTTAATTAGCTTTTGATAAATGTCCTGGGGGTCCCTTTTATTGATAAAACATCCGTTCTTTTCACTAAAAATTTCTGGGATCCCGGCATGATTTGTAGATAATAAGACATTGCCCGTTACCATGGCTTCAATTAATGCTATAGGCTGCCCTTCCATTTTGTAATATGTTGGAAAAACAAAAACATTCCCCCACAACAAAAGGTTCTTTTTTTTCTCAGACTCAACAACGCCCAAATATGTTACATGCTGTAATTCGCTAATTTTTTTTAAAATATTGTCTTTGATTTTAATATCAATATTGCCTGCTATTTTCGCTTCGTAATTAATATTGTTTTTCTGCAAAAGTTCTATGGCACTTAATAGATCCATAATGCCCTTTTCCATCATTAAATTACTTAAATATATGATTTTGAGTTTTTCCAAAGACTTATTCTCCAGAACATCTTCAATCCTTTCTGCCAAATAGTCCTCAAAAAAATTATTTACTGTCTCTATTTTTTCGTCAGCTAGGAAGGGTGATAAATTTTTCTTTAGTGACTTTGATAATACGATGCCCGAATTCGCTGCTCCTATAAGCTTCTTCGCAATCATCTTATTTGTTTTTTTTAGTTTGTCATATTCCTGGTGTAAAAAATTTCCGTGAATGTGAACGATAATCTTTTTTCTATATAATTTCGCTATGATTATAAAAAAGGCATATTTAACGATCCCAAAAAAAGATTGTCCTGGAGTAATGTATAAAACATCCGCACGAGCTACTTTATGAATTTTTAAATTGTAGCAAACCGCATTAAAAACCTTTTTAAAAGAAAAGCTTCCAACGCTTTCATCAAAATTTTTGCTAGATGTGTTGATTTTGTCAGCAATTAAATCTTCTTTTTCTTTAGCGCCTTCATATACGACTTTATTTGAAAGTCCGTTTCCGGTTATTGGTGGGGGGAATGGCCCTATAATTAAAACTTTTTTTGAATTTGCCATTGTATCAAGCGTTGTTTTGAAATGCTTTAATAAATGCTCCCGCCATTGCTTCGATTGAATATCTCTCTCTACAGTTTTGAGAAATTTGATCCCTTCTATTGTACCACTTTGAGCGATTGTTAAAAATGCTTATTATTTTCTCTTTTAAATCTCTTTCGTTGTCAGAATCAAAATATAACGCATTGAATTCTTCTTTTGCGAGCTCAATTTCTGGAGAATGGTTTTCGTGTTTGGAGATTAGCATCGGAACTCCAAACCACAAGCTTTGAGTAATTGACAGTCCTACATAGCCTGGCGATATGCTAAAGAATGAGGATGAATAAAACTCTGATAAAGTATTATAATCATTCAAATGTCCGGGTGTGTAAACCCTGTCTAATAATTGATGCGTTTTACAGTAATCTTGTATTTTTTGTTTTTCAGGGCCTTCGCCAATAATATACAACTTTACTTCAGGGGCTAGCTCCATAATTGAATTGTGAAATGCCTTTAACAGCAGCATTGGTTTTTTTGATGGGACTAAACGCCCCACATATATTAAATTATTGATTTCCGATTCAGGCCTTAAAGGCGGGCTAGTAGTCTCGTCTTTTTGATAAATAGCATTGGGGGCATAGTCTACGGATATGCTAGGTTCGGCGAGCTCTAATTCCCTCATTTGAGAGAGGGTGTAAACAATTGTTTTGTCGCTTATAAGTCTCATTATCTTTCTTAGGATGTTAGTTGGGCTTGTTTTTCCTTTGCGTGACCAAAGATGACCCCAAACAATTGTTTTTTTTCTTATTATTTTTCTGAAAATTAGAAGGATCCAATTAGAAATTATTCTAGGATTTAACTCTACTATAAGAACTTTAGCGCCTATTGCTGCTCGCCACATTCCAAATTGGAATAAAATTGCTCGTTTAAATAAATAAAAATTAACAATCTTAACGTAGCCCGCTGTATTTTCGTCTGTTTTTATTGTTTTCTGAAAATATTCTAACCCTGCAAAAATTGAAAATTTTTGTCCTAAATGGTTGCTTAAAAAATTATAAAGCTTTGACCTGTAGTCCGGCGCAACCGTTTGTAATATTATGTATTTCTTGTTTTTATCAGTCAACTTTTAATGTTTTGTGGCGACAGTGTCTAATTATTTGTTTTCAACAGCTTGTTGTACTTTGAGAGATTCTGGTATGATTTTTATTTTTTTAATGCGCACAGCTTTTGATTCCCAAATACCTGGTCTTATTCGTGAGTTTGTAGGGCCAAATATAATTCTTACTAGTTCGGAGCTAACGCGCCCTCTGATTTCACATTTTACCCAGCCATCGTCCAATTCCACAGCACTAGCGTCGGTCAGATGAAAATCCCCTCCGGAGAAAGTGTTTTTAACTTCTGAACTAGATAAATCAAAAACCGCATCAAGCCTGTTTGGATAAACTCCTGAAAGCCTCAGTCCCAAAAAACCCTCGTTTTTTAATGGTTTGGCAAGAATGCTCATGGAGTATTCTTGTCCATTGACGACGTTGAAGTTTTTGCTCGCAACATATGAAGAGGATGTGTCATTAATTCGCTCTAAGCGCATTACCCTGCCATGCTTTGATTTTTCTAAAATTTTAATCTCATTATTGATTTTCGTCCAAGTACTGATGTTTTTGTCAGGCTCTGTGTTTTTCACATTAATAAAACTGTTTGATGCACTTTTTATTTTATCATTCAGTAAAATATCGTCTTTATAATAAAAATAGCCCTTCTTTATTAGAAAATTAACAAGCTTGGTGGTGGCCATAATAGCGCCATTGGTGTTTAAATGCCCCATGTCCCTAAAGTGGCTTTCGTTAAAGCCGGATTCATTAAACGACTTGTTAAAGTTTATATAGTCAATCCCTGATTTCTGACAAAATTTATCGAGTTGAATATAAAAGTTTTTGGATCCTGGGTAATTAAAAACGCTGTAGGCTGGAGCTGTAACTGCTATTAATTTTACATTGTTTTTTTTACAAATTTCTATTGTTTTTTTCAAGGCTGAAAAATCGAAATTTGTTCGTTGTCCCTTTGTGAGTTGGCTAGGTTTGTTTATAAAGTTATTAAAATTTCCATTATTCAACTTAATTTTTTTTAACTGCTCCTGGGTCAAAACCTTGTGAGATCCCGCATAACCTTTTGACCACAGCAGTTTTGGTTTTGTAGTTTTGCTTTTGGCGCTAATGAGCTTGTCCGTCCATTGATTGTGATTCCTTATCGTGGGGCTGAAAACGGAAGGCAGCTCTTGAAAGTCGTAAATTTCATTAGAAACCCTAAGCTTCTCCAAGGAAAAATTCAATTCGTCAAGTCCTATTAGTTGAAGCCCCTTCTCCTCGTCGCTGTCGGGGTAATCGAAAGAGCCCCAAAACAAATCTAAGACCACGGCTTTAACTTTTGTTGTTTTTAAAAATTCCTTTAACACTGCATTGGTTACAACCAGTCTTTGGCCGCTACACCCAAAGTTGTGTGAATTTATATTTAAAACATTGTCAAATATGTAGGGGATATAGCTTTGTTCGGCGTGTGAGCTTCCCAAAAATATTAGATCAAGAGCCGCTTTTTTTGAATCTTTAAACTCGACATTTGTGTGGTGAAAATTTGTGATTCTTTTGAACCTTGGGTCAAAAAAACATTCTAAAATAAAAAACCATATTATAATAAAAAACAGCGACTTTAATAGTAACTTTTTCATGTCTAAAATTGAAAATAAATGAATTCTGATGCTTGGTTCTCTCCATAAATTCCAAACAAAATAAGTACATAAATGATAACAAAATACAACGCCCATCGGAAAATAAAGACTTGGGCATTTAAAAATCTTAGGATTTTAAACCTTTTGTGCGCAACCTCAAATACCAAAAGCAATGCTATGAATATTATAAGCGAATAAATCTCTAGGGCTTCCTGGGCCGAGTTATACGCGGGCGTTGTTGGCTTTTTAAAAATATTAGAGATGATTTGAATAGCGTCTTGAATCGAATTTGATCTAAAAAAAACCCACGCAAAACAAGTTGTTAAAAAAGTCACGGGAATTCCAATTATATGACGCAGCCGGCTTCTATTGCCCCCAAAAAATTGATTCCTAGCCTTGCTAAAATGTTTTTCCAATACAATAATAAATCCGTGCAATGCCCCCCAAATTATAAAACCAAAAGCAGCTCCATGCCATAGCCCGCTAACAACAAACACCAAAAACAAATTAGAATAAACTCGAGCAGGAGCAGCCCTATTTCCCCCAAGGGGGATATAAACATAATCTTTAAACCAGGTGGATAAAGAAATGTGCCACCGTCTCCAAAACTCTGTGATTGATTTTGAAAAATATGGACTGTCAAAGTTTTTCATCAACCTAAACCCCATTGTCCGAGATGCCCCTATAGCAATATCTGAATACCCTGAGAAATCACAGTAGATTTGAAATGCAAATAACAGTGTTGCAAAAACTATGTGTAAGCCCCCATGATCACTCGGATTATTGTAAACTTGATTTACAATAACTGCCGCTTTATCTGCAATAACCATTTTTTTAAAGAAGCCCAACGCCATCATTAGCAGACCCGATTTTACTTTCTTATAGTTGAATTTGTGGACAACTAAAAACTGTGGTAGAAGGTTGGATGCCCTCTCAATTGGCCCGGCGACAAGCTGAGGGAAGAATGCAACAAACGAAAAAAATGCCAGTTTATTTTTTGTTGGCTTTATATTCCCCCTATATATATCAATGGTATAGCTTAATGTTTGAAATGTATAAAAGCTAATCCCTACAGGCAATATTATCTTTAGTGTTGAAATATTTAACTTTTGCCCAAAAATCGTGAATGCGTCCACAAAAGTTTGTACAAAAAAGCTAGCATATTTAAAATAAAATAAAAATCCAAGGTTAATGGCAAAACTTACAAAAAGAAGTGTCTTTCTTTTTTTGCTCGAAACTGTGGGTAGGTTTTGACCTACATAGTAATCGACAAATGAACTTATTATAATTAACGCTAAAAACCTTGCATCCCATTGCGCGTAAAAAAAATAACTCGCAATTAAAATTAATGTGTTTCTTAAAACTAAATGCCTTGAAACGGACCAGTATAGCAAGAAGGTGATTGGAAAAAAAATCGCAAAATCTATAGAGTTAAATAGCATTCAGCATCTCTTTTTTGGTGAAACAGAAATTACTTCGGGGGGGGTGAAACTGCTTTTGTTTGACCTCTTCGCTGAATTTCATCGCCCATAACCTTACTTTTCAATTTAAAGCTCCTACAACAACATCACCCCTTAATTTTTGGCCGGTTTGTAATTTTCCAAAAACGTTAGAAACTCTTTACCCAGCATGACAACAAAAACCACTGTTAAGGCTAGAACCATGTAAAAAAGCTTGAAGGGAATGTCTACGCCAAGGAACTCTTTTGTGTCATCTTCAAATCCATTGTCTTGCTTACTTGAAATCATGTCAATAATATTTTCCTTGTCTTTCAATTCTCTCTGAATCTTTACGATTCTTTCTCTTAATTCAATGTCATTTATATATAACTCAAATTCTTTGGTTTTTTCACTTTCGTTAGTGCCTTCAAATGTGATTCCAATTTCAGCATCTGACTGCGAATCTTTTGAACTCTCCAAAACACGCTTATATGTCTGTTGTAAAGAATCTGACTGGGCAAGGGACGTCTCTAGTGCTTGTTTGGTTTGCTGAAGCTCTAATATGTCTTTGGCTTGCTCATTGACAAAAAACGAATTGGTCTCAATATTATTGATAATGTTTGTAAACACTCCTTTAAAATCAGCTCTAGTTTTTGATTTGATACTGATTTGCTGATAGCTATGTTTGTATTCTCTAATGTTGTTTACATATTCCTTGTATTCAATTTTAGAGGCTGCCAAAGAATCTAAGTCGCGGATATATTTGTTAAACATAACCAAGTATTCATTGTCTGTTATAATCGGTTCTATTTCAAACCCTACAATATCTTGGGTGGCTGTTTCTGTCACACCCAAAAGCCCTCCCAATATTTTGTAATCTTTATCTTTTAATAAACCATTATAATAATTGATGGATTCATATAAGTTTTCGCCGGTTTCGTAGTTTTGTTTTACAGAAAGTGTGGATTTGTAGGTTGGCGCTATTGACATGTCTAAAACAATACCGGCCATAAGGCCAAAGAATCCTGCAACAGATAAAATAATTATCCGCTTCTTTACAAAAAGGATTAGCCATACAAAGGCCAAAAAGAAATGATTAAAAATAGAGCCAATAAATTTATAAAGGCGAGTGAATGCGCTTCCAATCATTTTAAAAAGTTGCCCAAGATCAACTTCCTCGCTGGGGTTTGAATTTTTAGCTTTGCTCATTGGTGTGGTTTGTTTTCTTAATTCTTGTTTTTAGGTTTTCATTAAACCTTTATAAAGTGTTTTAACAAATAAAATTCATTTTTATTGTCTTTAAAATGATCTGAATTTTAAAATTTATAAACTTTTTGTTCTACAAATATAGCTATTTGAGAAGATTGTTGGCGTGAATATGCGATGCAATTTTTCGGTCATTGGACAGGCGTGGGGTTTTGTTTTGGCCTCCGAGCTTGCCTATAGTTTTCATATAGTGCTTAAAGCCCCCTGTTTTTACAAGGGAAATTTTCAAGGGCTGAAGCACCTTTCCTTTTATCAAATCTGAGTAATAACTGTTTTGTTTTTGTAGCTCCAAGTCTATCTTCTTTTCAAAAGTTTCTAACTCTTGCGGGGCTGCTTCAAATTCAATCAGCCATTCGTGATAAGGCAGCCCTTCTTTAGGGTTGATTTCTGGCGCGACCGTAAATTCAGTCACCCGAGCTTCAGTGCCCTTAACAGCTTGAATTATGGCTTGCTCAACTTCTTTTGCAATCACATGCTCGCCAAAGGCAGATATAAAGTGTTTAATGCGACCGCTTACGATAATCCGGAAAGGAGCAATTGAGGTGAATTGAACCGTATCACCAATATTATAGGCCCATAAGCCGGCATTGGTCGATATAATGATCACATAGTTTACGCCCAGCGCAACGTCTTTTAATGTAAGTCGCGTTGGGTTTTCATTATAAAAGCTGTCTGCTTCAATAAATTCATAAAAAATTCCGGAGTCTAGCTGAAGCAGCATTCCTGTTTTGTTTTGACGATCCTGAAAGGCAAAAAACCCTTCGCTGGCTGGATAAAGTTCTATGCTATCAACTTTTCTGCCAATCATGTTTTCAAATTTTGTGCGATAGGGCTCATAATTCACGCCTCCAAAAATAAATAGATTAAAATTTTTAAAAATTTCTCCTACTTTTTTTTGTTTTCGTTCAATCAACTTTTCAAAATACATCTGAACCCACGATGGAATTCCCGCAATCGCCGTCATGTCTTCCTTTAAAGTTTCATCGACAATGGCATCTACTTTAGTTTCCCAGTCTTCAATACAATTGACATCCCAGCTTGGCATTCTGTTTTTTAAAAGGTAAGAAGGGACATAGTGCGCAGAGATTCCTGAAAGTCGGCCTGTTTTGATGCCATTCTTTTCATTGAGATTTGGACTCCCTTGAAGAAAAATCCATTTTCCATCTAAAAACCCTGCTTTTCCGGTCTCATGAATATACATCAACATCGCATTTCTGGAAGCCTCGACTTGGGCTTTTATAGAAACTGCGGTAATAGGAATGTGTTTTGCACCTGATGTGGTTCCTGAAGTTTTGGCGAAATACAACGGCTTTCCTTCCCAAAGAACGTCCGACTCACCGCTCACCGCTTTTTCCACATAAGGCTTTAAGGTCTCGTAATCTCTTACTGGAACATTTTGAACAAAGGTCTTGTGGTCTTGTATCTGGCTGAAATTATGATCTTCTCCAAACTGAGTGTTGCTCGCAGACTTAATCAAAGCCTTAAAAACGCGATTCTGCGTATCAATTGGGCGGCTAGACCAGCCTTTGATTTTTCTGGCAATATGGGCCGCAAAAAGCTTCGATAAATAAGATTTGATAGAGGCCATAAAAACTAAAAATCGATAAATGTTGTAGGGTCAATAGGATTACCGTCGTTCCATAGCTCGAAATGCAGATGAGGCCCTGTGCTTAGTTGCCCAGAAGAACCTGAGCTTGCGATAACCTCTTGTGCCTTCACAAAATCTCCTTGTTTTTTCGTTAAAGCGGCGTTGTGTTTATAGACCGACAGAATTTGGTTGCCATGGTCAATGATGATAACATACCCCGAGTCTGAGGTCCAAGATGCCAAGACAACGCGGCCTTCGGCCACAGCCTTAACAGGGGTGTTTTCCGAAACCACTATATCGACAGCATAGTGTTGTAGTTTGGAATCATATTCTGAGCTTACAGTTCCTTTTAATGGTGGGAAAAACACAAAGTTTTTAACAGATGTCGCGGATTGAAACAGATTGTATTTGTCTTCGTTTTCTACTTGCGCTCTTAACAATGAGTCTGCTTTGGAAGCGTTCAGTGCCATGGGGTCTACATTTGGGTTTATTGACGCAAATATAGAGTCTTTGTCAATCGATTCAAACGCTGCCTCTCCGTTTAAAACCTTTTTTATAGAAGCGATGTAGCGGTCGTTCATTCTTGTAATTTGGTAAAGAGAATCTGTCTTTTTCTCCAGTATAATGGCTTGTTTCTGAAGGGTTGTAGAGGTGTAACCTGGAATGTATTCTCGCAGGGGCGTAAAAGCAATGAACGCTGTGGTTAGAAAAATCAAGATAATGGCAGAGGTGGCGCCGAATATAAAAACATTAAGCCGCGTCAATTTCATTGCAAATTGCTCTTCAAAAGTGTCTTCGTTTAAGACCACCAAGCGGTATTTGTGAAGCCACTTTTTCTTTAATTGTTTTTTATTTTGTTTTTCCGCTGCCATTGCAAACAAAATTAAATAAAATTTGGGCGATTGCTTGATATATTGAATACTTAAATTTGTTTTGAGCCTATATTTAACGGAATATTCTTAACTTTGTTTCTCAAAACAGAGAACACATGAGTTTATATATTTTACCTTTAGCAATGGGGCCTTGGCAAATCGTATTGATTGCTTTGGCGATTCTTTTACTCTGGGGCGGGAAAAAAATCCCAGAACTAATGAAAGGCTTGGGCGGGGGCATCAAAGAGTTTAAAAAAGCCAGCCGTGAAGACGATGATTCGCAAAAAGAAATTGAAGAAAAATAAATCACTTCCCGGTAATCGCCGGGATTTTTTATTGTACAGAAATGGAGCGCATCATTGTTTCTAGTTCAAACATATAATCGCGTTTACTTTCAGATGGCGCATACACAAACCCTTCTGCTACAAAAAGACGCCTGTTGGTCTTGTCTACAAAACAAAAATTAACAAAAGGCCCTGACATAAATGCGTCTTCAATTTTCCACAGACTTCTTGTTTCAAGGGCTGTAACATTTGACATGTCTCGCAAAACAAAAAATGGCGTATACGCTGTTTCTGTAGTCATGTAATTCCCCTTTAAAGGCCCGGGGACAAACTGTTTGGCAATAGAATCTCTTTTGCGAATGACATAGTCGGAAAACGCATCCGTACTTTCAAAGTTTTGTATTGGTAAGTTGTATAAAAGTAGGTTTAGGCTGCCTGTTTTGGTGTCTCTACGAATCCAAAAAAAATCTTCCTTTTCTTTCGCTATTCTGTATACTGATGAGAATCTGAGTTTTATATTCAATGCGGTTTCAATCCGACTTGTGTTGAACAAAGCCTTGTCAATCCGACGCTGTTTTTCCTTAAATTCAAGGCTTTTAAAACTTGAAACCAGTGTTGCGGCATTTACTTGAATTAGATCAATCAGTGTTTGACGGTCAGGCCCACTAATAATGGCCATTTTTTGTGGTGAGGCATACGGATCTTTATAATATTTAATCCCGGTCTCATCAGATATTTGTATTTTGAGTACTGTCCTGTTCAAGCGAACAAAATCAGAAAAAACCGCCGTCGGTACTTGTCGCAAATCAAACTGCGGCTCAATTTGTGGCAGCCCATAAATTTCACCTCCTAAATTTTCTCTAAGGGCATCTCCTACACGGCCAGTCCAAAGCGCGTTGTCTATAACCACCAAAAGACTGTTAATGTTGCCGGAAGAGGCCGATTTATATGTTGTTTTTTGGTTGTTATCTTTGCAGCTAAACAAAAGACACAGTGCTATTAGGTGTATCAAACGCTTCGTCATTACTTAATTTGCTTTTGAAATAATCAATTTCGTTCCGGGTTTTAAATTCTTACCGCTAATACCATTCCAATCTTGTAGATTTTGAACAGAAATACCAGAAAACTTTAGGGAAATGCTCCACAATGAATCTCCTTGTTCTACCACATAGGTTTGCCCTCGAGTTATTTGATTGGTAGCCGCTTTGGAGTTTGACAGTAGTTGAGGCTCTAAATTTCGAGTGTATACCGTCAACCGGTCTCCAGCCTTCAATTGATCGTTTTTTAAATCATTCCAACGTTTGATCTCGCTAATACGGACCTTAAATTTATTGGCAATTTTTCCCAAATAATCGCCGGGTTGAACCTTGTATCGAACTTTTGAGTCCATCTTATAAAACTTTGGTAGTGGGGGCTGCTGTGCTTCAAATTTCTTTTGAGCAAACGCGTAAACCTCAGCTTCTTTTGAAACAAATTTTCCAATTAAGTCAACAGGAAGTCGCAAAACGTAGTTACGCTCTTTAATTGCTGGAACCGTATAGAGCTTATAGGCGGGGTTTAAAACCTTTAAGAGGCGCATATCAATGTTCAGGAATTCACTAATGTGCTCAAAATGAATCGTGTTTTGTATACGAATTGTGTCAGTTTGTGCCATTAGCATTTGAGTTTTAAGGGGCGGAAAGCCGTGTGCGTGTGCGTATTCAAAAATATATAAATTCGCAATAAAGGCCGGGATATAATTAGCGGTCTCTCTTGGTAAAAATGGCCTTATGTTCCAATAATTTGTCTGCCCCCCTGACCGCCGTATGGCCTTGGTAACATTGCCTGGGCCTGCATTATAGGCGGCCAATGCCAGGTCCCAATCTTTAAAAATAGAATGTAGTTTTTTTAGATATTTTGCGGCGGCCGTTGTAGAGCGCAGCGGGTCAAAGCGCTCATCCACGTAACTGCTCACTTCAAGATTGTAGTACTTGGCCGTCGAAAACATAAATTGCCAGAGGCCTTTAGCGCCAGCGGCTGATTTAGCCGTTGGTCTAAGCGCCGATTCTACAATAGCCAAATACTTTATTTCTAAGGGCACTTCTTCTCGATCAAAAACTTCTTCAAATAGTGGAAAATAATATCCGCTTCGTGACATTACTGTTTCAAGTGATGATCTCCGGTTTTCAAGGAAAGCGCGGATGTATTGCTCCAATACAGGGCTGTACACAATATTTAATGGTGTCTTGGCGTCCAGCAGTTGAAGGCGCTTTTTTAGAGTGTCGGTGTGTATCTCTGAAATACTTTTTACTAATGTTGAGTCGCTTTGCGTTGCGGATTCAAGGGGTGAAAACGCTTGCTGAAGCAGAGAATCTACACGTGACGCATACAAAAATGCCTCAATTTCAACGCTTGTTGAGTCCCTGTTCTTTATAAGGTCTTGGCCAGCGGCAAGGCTAGTGCCTAGTGCTAAAAAGAGAGCGGTAATTGGTCTCATCCTTAAAAACATCTTAATTATTTTGCATAGCGGCAATGCCTGGAAGTTTTTTTCCTTCTAAGCTTTCCAACATGGCGCCACCGCCAGTGCTTACATAGCTGACTTTACTATCAAATCCAAACTGTTTTACCGCAGCAACAGAATCGCCTCCCCCAACTAATGAAAAAGCTCCGTTTTTGGTCGCTTCGGCAATGGCACTCCCTAAAGCGATCGTTCCAGTGGAAAAAGCTTCCATTTCAAAAACCCCTAGGGGGCCATTCCATAAAATGGTTTGACACTCTTGGACAACTTTATGGAAAATTGACTTGCTTTTTGGTCCGCAATCTAAACCTTGCCAGTGTTCTGGAATGGCGTCGATGTGCACAGTTTGGGTCTTTGCGCTGTTGCTGAAATCGTCCGCAGCCAAGACGTCTACTGGCAGATGAACTTTCACATTTTTCTCTGCCGCTATCTTTAATATCTCAAGCGCCAATGCCTGCTTATCATCCTCACAAATAGAATCTCCTATCTGCCCGCCTAGTGCTTTTACAAAAGTAAAGGACATGCCGCCACCAATAATAAGGTGGTCGATTTTGTCCAATATGTTCTCGATAATTGTAATCTTTGACGAGACTTTAGCCCCTCCTAATATGGCTAAGACAGGCTTTTCCCCAGAAGTCATGACCTTCTCAATGCTCTCAATTTCCTTGGCTAAAAGAAGCCCAAAACATTTTGCGCCTGGGAAAAATTGAGCAACAACCGTAGTAGAAGCATGGGCTCTATGGGCGGTCCCAAAAGCGTCATTAATATAGACATCTGCCAGCCCTGATAATTTTTCTGCAAACTTTAGGTCTCCTGATGTTTCCTCTTTATGGTATCTAAGATTTTCCAATAAAAGCACCTGGCCAGGCTGTAATTCTGAAGCCATTTGGCCTGCTTTTTCGCCAACACAATCGCTAGAAAATAAAACTTTTACACCAAGAACGTCCTGTACACTATTGACTATATGTGCGAGAGAAAATTGCAGGTCATTAAAGGTGGGGCGACCAAGATGAGACATCAATATACAGCTGCCGCCGCCCTCTAAAACTTTTAAAATGGTTGGCTTTGCGGCACGGATTCTTGTGTCGTCAGTAACTTTAAACGCTGCGTCAAGGGGTACGTTGAAGTCTACGCGAATCAACGCTTTTTTACTTTTGAAATTTATGTCCTGAATGAGGCTCATGGCTTTGTGGTTAATTGTTCGCTGAAAATAATTGCACCAAAGGTAAGTATTTATTTAGGTTGATAAAATTGCTTGCTTGGAAGTTTAAAATTTAATTTAATCGTTCTTTTTCATCAATTCAAAAGCGTATCAAGAGGAAAACTTTATATTTGTTTAATGGCATTTGAAAACATCATAGGGCAAAAAATGTTAACCGCGCATTTGCTTCGCAATATTGAAGCTAAGCGTACGCCCCATGCACAATTGTTTGTCGGAAAAAACGGCCATGGCAATCTCGCAATCGCTATGGCTTATGCGCAACACCTTGTGGCGCTTGAATCCCTCTCGAAAGGGGACGTAGAGCCGTTAAATCACCCAGATATACACTTTTATTTTCCGGTTGTAAAAAAGGGAGGCTCAACAACAACAAGGATCTCGAAAGACTATATTTCGGAGTGGAGGGATTTTGTCAGCGCTTCGGCATATGGCAATTTAAATGAATGGTATGCTCATATTGATGCCGGCAACAAACAAGGAACCATTACTGTTGACGAGGCGCAAGATATTATAAAGACACTATCGTTGAAGGCATTTGCTGGTGGTCATAAGGTACTTATTATTTGGCACGCTGAAAAAATGAATGCCGCGTGTGCAAACAAGCTCTTGAAGTGGATTGAGGAGCCCAACAAGAACACCTCTATATTGTTGCTTACTGAAGAAGAAGGCGGGCTTCTTAAAACCATTCAATCGCGCTGCCAGACAATTCACATCATGCCGCTACTTCCAAAGGATATTTTTGATGCATTAATTGAAAAAGGCGTTGGCCCGTCCAAAGCGAAAGAGGCTTCTGAGGTTTCAGAGGGAAACTATGGCAGCGCATTAAACTTGATAAATGAAAACAAAAACAGCTTGGCATTTGAGCAACTATTTATTGAGTGGGTACGTACAGCGTTTAAGGCCAAAACGGACAAAAAAAGCATCAACAGTCTTATTTCTTGGAGTGAGCGCGTGGTAAAGCTTGGTAGAGAATTAGAAAAACAATTTCTACATTACAGCTTAGACGCATTTAGACAGGCGATGCTTCTTAATTATGGCGCTGAAGAAATGGTATCGCTAAAAACACATGATCCCTCGTTTTCATTTGAAAAATTCTCTTTGTTTGTTGGGTCTGCAAACATTGAAGGCATAAGTCGTGAAATTGAAGATGCCATATACCACATTGAAAGAAATGGGAATGGAAAAATCATACTGACCGATCTCTCAATTAAGCTAACCCGACTGCTACATAGAAAACAATAAGGAACATCTATTAAAAGCATCAGCGCAATAGTGTTTCCTTATTAGGCCAGCCTTTAAATAAGTCTATTTTGCAAACGATAATCTTTTGGGCCATGTAGTTTGGGGACAGGCTGTAAAAAACGGCTTAAATCGTCTTATTTTAAGTATTCTTGTTTTTTATAACAAAAACCAAGGAAGAATATTCTCCGCTAAAATATGCTTTGATGTTTGAAAGCAGGCCAATGGCAAGGCCTTTTATAATTTTCATGCGGCCCGATTGGTGTTTCGTTGAAAGCAAGCTCACATAGAATGAATCAAAAATCATGGGGTAAATGCTTTCGACCTCCATGTCAAAATCTTCAAATAAGGTCGAGATAGATTCCTTAGAAAAGTGCCATAAATGCCTTGGGAGGTCATAGGCGGCCCAGTAACTTTTAAAATGCTGCGCGTCATAGCTTTTAAAATTTGGAACGGCGACCACCAAGCGACCTGAGGGCTTTAGCAGTTGCTTGAACGTTGCTATTTCGTGCTCTAGGTCTGGCAAATGCTCCAATACATGCCACAAAGTTATTACGGTCTGACTGTTAGGTAAAAGCGTCTTGAGGTGGTCTGCGGGGTAAACTGTGTTTTGTTTTTTTGCATTGGCTGTAGTGCGCGCTTTAATGTTTGGCTCAATCCCGACGCAATCCCATCCGTCATTTTGAGCAGCCCTCACAAAACCTCCTACGCCTGCACCAAAATCTAAAATTCTATTGCCGTTGCTTTTATGGCTTGAAACCCATTTGAGTTTTTGCCGCAATGTTATCGCTCGAACAGAAAAATAAATGGCTTGAAACAGTGTTTTTTTGGCCTTCGCATGGGAAATGTAGTCGTCGCTTTTATAATAATTTAACAAAGATTCTACAGGTGGCTGCGGTGAGGTAACGAGCAGCTCGGGGATGTCGCAATAACACAGGTCAAAAGACTCGCCTGTGATCGCATGGTCCTTAGATTTAAGAAAAAATTTATTTTGGTTATTTTTTTGTTCCACGTGGAACAAATTTAAAAAAAGATCTGCATTTAACGCCCCATATACACCAACAAAACTGAGATGTCGTTTGGTGATACGCCGCTAATTCTAGAGGCTTGGGCAACTGTTTTGGGTTGTACAGCATTCAGCTTTTCTCTGGCCTCAAGGCTCATAGATTTAATTTGTGAATAATTAAAGCCTTGGGGGATTTTTACGTATTCCAATCGTGTGAGCTTGTCTGCGTTATTTTTTTCTTTATTGATATAACCCGCATACTTGATTTGTATTTCAGCCTGTTCAATTGTTTCGTCGTCGAACTGCTCCTTGTCTACAAAATCCTTAACATCTGGGAATTGTAAAACATCTTCCATGGTGATATTGGGTCTGGAGAAAATTTTAAATACTTTGTCGGATTGCCGGATTGCAGCTGATTCCTTCTGTTCCAAGACGGGGTTAGCCACTTCGGGCTTCACGCTTTGTTTTCTAAAAAAGGATATCAGGATTTCTGATTTTTGTAGTTTTTGCCGCATACGAATTAGCCGATTTTCGCTGGCAATTCCCAAGTCGAATCCTTTTTGAGTTAGACGAATATCGGCATTATCTTGCCTTAACAATGTTCTATATTCAGCTCTTGAAGTAAACATTCTGTAGGGCTCTTCGGTACCTTTAGTAATAAGATCATCAATTAAGACACCTATATAAGCCTCGTCTCTTCGGAGCACAAAAGGATCCTTGTTTTTGACAGAAAGGCTGGCGTTTATACCTGCCATCAGCCCCTGAGAGGCCGCCTCTTCATAACCAGTTGTGCCGTTAATTTGTCCAGCAAAAAACAGCCCATCAATGATCTTGGTCTCTAAAGAATCGGTAAGTTGAGTGGGGGGGAAATAATCATACTCTATGGCGTAGCCTGGTCTAAAAAAACGGACTTCTTCAAAGCCTTTTACAGCCCTCAGGGCCTTAAACTGAACATCTTCAGGCAAGGAGGTAGAGAACCCATTTATATAATACTCAACCGTATTCCACCCTTCTGGCTCTACAAAAATTTGGTGTCGCTCTTTGTCTGCAAAACGGCTAATTTTGTCTTCTATAGAGGGGCAGTATCTAGGGCCAATGCTTTGGATTCTACCGTTGAACATCGGGGACCTGTCAAAGCCCTCTTTTAATAGGCTGTGAACCTCATTGCTGGTATAGGTCATATGACAAGAGCGCTGTGACTTTAAGGGAGCGGTTGTGTCGAGATAGGAAAACTTTTTAGGGTTGTGATCGCCCGGCTGTTCAATCATTTTAGAAAAATCTAAAGAGCGGCCGTCCACTCTTGGAGGAGTCCCTGTTTTCATGCGGCCAGAATCAAACCCTAGGCCAATCAGCTGCTCAGTAATTCCGGTGGCCGCTTTTTCGCCTGCACGGCCGCCTCCAAAATTCTTGTCGCCTATGTGTATAAGTCCATTTAAAAAAGTGCCATTGGTAAGTACTACGGCGCGCGCGCTTATCTCAAGCCCTAAGGAAGTCTTAACGCCAACACAGCGCCCGCCTTTAATCAAAATACCTGTGACCATTTCTTGATAAAAATCAAGGTTTTGAGTCTGTTCCAACATAAGCCGCCAATCCTCTGCAAAACGCATACGATCGCTCTGAACCCTAGGGCTCCACATGGCGGGCCCTTTGGACTTATTGAGCATTTTAAACTGTATGGCAGAGGTGTCACTCACGATGCCGCTATAGCCCCCCAGGGCGTCAATTTCTCTTACAATCTGACCCTTGGCAATCCCACCCATGGCGGGGTTGCAGGACATTTGAGCGATATTTTGAAGGTTCATGGTGACCAGTAAAGTACTGCTGCCCATGTTGGCGGCCGCGGCTGCGGCCTCACTGCCTGCGTGCCCCCCACCTACAACAATAACATCATAAACCTTGTCAAACATACCTTGTTTTTATTGTTCCACGTGGAACAATTATTTGCAAATATACGCTTATCTATTCAGAAAATAATTGAGACAAATAGTAGTTCTCTTTGTTGCGCATGATTGTTTTTTCATTTTGTTTAGCGTCTTTGTAGCCGCACAAGTGTAAAACGCCATGAATCATGACCCTGGCCAGTTCATTGAAAAAAGAGACGCCATGGTGGGCTGCGTTCTCGCGAACACGTTCAGTTGAAATGCATATATCCCCATTAATTTTATTTCCGATATTGTACTCAAAAGTGAGAATGTCTGTTAACGTGTCGTGATTTAAAAACTCCACATTAAGTTTGTGCAGATGGGCGTCATCACAAAACAGGAACGACAATTCGCCGAGCTCAAAAGATTCGTTTTCAATTGCATCAAGGATCCATCTCTTATAAGCCTCTGGCCTATCGGCCTTAAACGTCTCTTCTTTTATAAAATTAATCATATTTCAATTTAAAATAATCTTGTATTCGCTTTTTATAGTCTTGTCTCAAAGGTAGTGTTTGCCGGTTGAGCTGTTCCTTGGAGTTGAGTTTTTGCTGAGGAGAATCAAATGGGGCTGGGACCTGAGGGTCAAAAGCATCAGTATTTGTGTTTGATTGGCGGCGAGTGTCTATGCCTTGCTTTTTTAGGGCGCGCTCTAATTTAAGTAGCTGGTACTTGAGGGCTTGCATTTCTGCCTGTGTTTGGGCGCTAACCCCTTGATTAATAAGGCTTTGCTCTAGTTTTTTCATCATCTCAAGGGTTGTGTTTCCTTCTGGGCTATAGCCCTTTTCTTTTAGAAGGCGTTCTAAGGATTGGCGCAAGTCATTTTGTTTTTGATAGAGCCGCATTAGCGCTTCGCTTGATTCTTCGGAATCAGGAAAAGCACCCGAAGCCCCTTGTTTACTATTAGACCCTGATTTTCCATTGCTATGGTCAGCCCCCTCGCCCTGGCCTTGGCCGGGCATTTTTCCATTAGTATCTTTGCTGTTCTTTTGGGATTCTGAACTGTCTTCGCCCTCTTTATTTTCGCCCTCTGAGCCGCTACTCGGGTCTTCCCTTTGGCGCTTTTGTTCATTGCCCGCTTGGTTTTGGAGCTCTTCTTGGCTCATGATAATGTCTGGCAATTGCATGTCTCCCTCCCCTTTGCCTGGGGACATTTCCATTTGCATTTCCATAGAGTTTAGCACATTGCTAAGCATATCTGCCAGGTTGTTGGTGGCTGTTACAGCGTATTGTTGGGCGCCTGCGGCTTGAAAGACTCGATTTTCCGAAAAGAGCTCAAGAGACTTATCGATGTTGTAATAGACGTTAGATATCTCTTTATTGACTTTTTCGGCAATGCTTGGTTGGCGTAAGGATATTACAAATAGGCTGTCATCTACGTGTTCAAAATGGGTTCGTATGTTTTTTTGGTCAACCATATTGGCGGCGTACTCAAGCTGTTGCCCTTGGCTGGATTTAAAGCGCTGCATTAACACTTCTTGTTCAAAAGAAAAAAGCAAAAGATTGTCTAGAATTTGGCGAAGCATATCAACATCCTCTTGCATTTGTTTTTGGCCGCCCCCGGACATTTTTTGCGCCATTTGACTTGCCAGCTGAAGCATTTTGAGGGCTGCTTTCTTTTGAGCTTTCTGGGCTTTTTTGGTTAGTTTTTGTTCCTTATTTGAGCCTTCTTGCTGTTCATTTTGTTGCAGCTGTTTCTTTGCGTCCGCCTGGTCGTTTTGAATTGAACGCTCTTCTATTGATGTGTCGGGTAAGGCGGTTGGCTTTGACAGCTCTTTGTTCTTTTCGCGCAGCTGTTCGAGCTGTTCGGCCAGCTTATTAAACGACTTATTGATATTGTCCTGGTTTTCTGAAGTGTTTTCGGTCGCTTCCTTGTCTGATAAGCTCCGCTGTTTTTCGCCCAAGGCCTCTAACTCTTTTTGAATCTGTTTAGCCTTTTGTTTAACGTAATAGCGCTTGGTTAATTCAAGCATTTGCTCAAGGCTCCTTTGTTTGCTTTTGTTTTGTTTGGCGATGTCCTCTAAGCGCTCCATCAAATCTTCTTTTTCCAAATCCTTGGCAAGCGCTTTTAGTTCGTTTAAAAGTTTTTCGTCTTTTTTCAGTTGTTTGTTTTGGCGCGCAAGTCGGTCTTTTAGCGCCTCTCTTAAAGGGCTCGGCGTATCTTTATCAATTTGCTCCAAGGCCTGGTCCATTTTTTTGTTGTAGTTTTTTATAATCTCATCCTGCTGCTTTTGACGCTCTAAAAACGCTTTTATTTTTTCTCTGTCGTTGAAGGTAAGCGCATCCTTTTGTTGCTGATTTTGCTTTAAAGCCTCGAAAGAGGTTTCTTGTTGGTCAATCTTTGAAAACGCCTTTTCTAGCCCGTCAAGAGCGTTCCTTTGTTTGCTTAATTGTTCTGATTTTAGAGTTTGTTGGCTTTTGTGGCTAAAAGAAAATACTCTAGACCTTGTGCTGTTTGGTTTAGGAAAAGGGTAGTTGTCAAAGACCTCGAAATACAAATCATAAGCCGTGTCTGGAATGAGATCAATATTCTTCGGGAAAGCGTAATAAAAGTCGAGGTTGTCTTTGTTGAAATCGGAAATCTCTATTGTTTTTCTTAAGTCCTTTCTGCCGCTTGGAAAATAGTTTAAGCTTAAAGATGTAATCCCGTAATCATCACTCATTTGACCATAAAAAAATATCCCTTCATTCAGGGTATTTGTGGCTTGAGCTTGAATTCTAATTTCTGGTGGCATGTCTTTAATTACGCGCACTGTGAAATCCAAGATTTCATGATTTTTTAAACGCGTATTGTTGGTTGTTATGAGGTAATCCAGGTCAGCGAAAACGGAGCGGGACAGCAGAAACTGGTCCCCCTCTTTTTTAAAATAGTCGGTTTTAGAGCCTTCAATAAAGGAAATGGTGTCTGTGGCGGCAGCCGAAAGTAGCCAGCTCAAGGCGGTGCCTTCTGGTACAGTTATGTTTCCAAAATTTAAAACCGTTGTATTCTTTTTTTTAATGTATTGGGGGAATTTGATCGCAAGCTTGGAGCCAATTATTTTAGGGGCTTTGATAACTTTTAAAGTGTGGAGGTTAGATTTATTGTCGCCTGAAAAGAGTTGAAAATGAATGTCTTTTTTGGGTTGGGAGAATTCAAATAGAAAACGGCGACTGTTGAGGGTTTCTAAAAAGAAGGTTTGATTGTCAAACTGAATCTGGACCGCTTCTGGAATAACTTCTCCTTTAATGTCAACCACAAGTTCAAAAGCAACACCCTCAATCGTTTGAAGTGTGTTGTTTGAAATATGAAAAAAGAAAGGGGGTGGCGCGGCATAAGTGGTCTTATAGTCCACCATGCGCTTAAAACTTTTCTCAATACTGTCTTCTTTGCCAAACAAATAAAATGGCGCTAAGATTAAAAGTGGGGCGATGGCGTATTTCAAATACTTTAAATTGTCCTTAAGTTTAACGGCGCGCTCAAATGAAAACGGATTGAATTGAAGTGTTTTTTGCTGAATGCTTGCCAAAATAAGCTCTGAGTCTCCTTGCTTTTTGATCTGAATTGTATTGAGCAGCTTGTCTTTAATTTCAGGAAAAGCTGCGCCAATTAATGCCGCCGCTTCTTGGTTGTCAATGCCGTTTTTAATCTTAAAATATTTGGTGGCGGGGACAAAAATAAGTGTGTAAAATAAAAAAGTTTCAAAAACTAAAAGACACCAAAAAACAAGACCCCTCCCTGTTGATGGAAGCCAAAAAAAATATTCAATGAAAACCCAGAAAAGCGCATACAACATTCCAAGTCCAAAAAACAACATAACACCCCTTATAAGAGCGCTTAAATAATAGCGTCTTATGAATTTGTCGAGTTTGACTTGAATTTCATTAAAAGGATCCAATGGCATAAAATTAGACGTAAATCTACAATAATATTAATCATCTAAAAAAAGAACAATAGAGACTAATATTTCGTTTGGGGGTTCGCTTTAAGCGGTCTATCTTTGTGGCAACAATAAAAACAATGAAAACAGCAATACGCGTTCGGTTTGCTCCTAGCCCTACTGGCCCGCTCCACGTAGGTGGAGTGCGCACGGCTTTATTCAATTATCTCTTTGCAAAAAAACACAATGGGGTCTTTGTTTTGCGGATTGAAGACACTGACCAAAACAGGCGTGTTGATGGTGCTGAAGGCTACATTACTGATGCGTTGAACTGGTGTGGTATTCCATTTGATGAAGGGCCGGGAAAAGACGGCGGTTACGGGCCTTATAAACAAAGCAAGCGTCGAGCTATTTATGAAAAACACCTAAAAATATTGTTGGATAAAGGCCTCGCCTATTATGCTTTTGACACGCATGAAGATTTAGACCGTGAGCGTAAAAACCACGAGGCTAAGGGAAAAACTTTTATTTATAATTGGCACAATAGGTCTCGCGGTCGGCTTGTCAACTCCTTGGTTTTATCAAAAGACGAGATTCAAAAGAGGATTGATAGCGGCCTGCCATATGTAGTTCGTTTTCTAACCCCAAAAGACACTGTGATACACTTGTCTGATGTGGTCAGAGGGAAAATTAAGATTGACAGCAATACATTGGACGACAAAATTTTGTTCAAATCTGACGGCATGCCAACCTACCACTTAGCGAACGTCATAGACGACCATTTGATGAAAATTTCTCACGTAATAAGAGGTGAAGAATGGTTGCCGTCCCTTGCTTTACACCAGTTGCTCTATACTGCTTTTGGGTGGAAGGCTCCGAAATTTGCGCATTTGCCTTTGATACTAAAGCCTAGCGGAAAAGGTAAGCTCAGCAAACGAGATGGAGATAAACTAGGGTTTCCGGTGTTTCCGATTGCGTGGAATAGCGGCGAGTCCTACACTGCAGGTTATAGAGAATCTGGGTATTTTCCTGATGCCGTAATTAATTTTTTAGCTTTTTTAGGCTGGAATCCTGGAACAGAAAAAGAATTTTTTAAGCTTAATGAGTTGGTTGAAAATTTTGATCTAAAGCAAGTTAACAAAGCAGGTGCGCGTTTCGATCCTGAAAAAATCCTGTGGTTTAACCACCACTACCTTCAAAACAAAACAAACACTGTGTTGGCCGAGAGAATGATCGCCGAAAATGAAATCCTCAAGTCTGTGGACCCTAATTATATCGCGCTAGTTGTTGGGCTTGTAAAAGAGCGCGCCAACCTCATTTCTGATTTGTGGGGGCTTTGCAATTACTTCTTTGAGGCGCCAAAAACATACAACGAGAAAGGCCTCAAAAAAGCATGGAAGGCGGAGAGCGAGGGTTTAATGTCGGCGCTGTCTGCGGCGCTTGATCGTTTTAATGACAAGTCCTCAGAGGACTTGAAGTCGGAATTTAGTCAGTGGATTGAAGGGCAGGGGTTTGGGTTTGGAAAAGTCATGATGCCATTAAGGCTGGCCCTTGTTGGGGCCTTAGAGGGCGCTGATGTTTTTGATATTATACACTGTATTGGAAAAGCCGAGGCAATTTTCAGAATCAAAGCGCTAATAGATAAAGCCTAGCCCTCTCCATTTATGACGCAAATTTAGTTACTTTTGTTTGCCTTTAAACTTTATCAGATACCTAATGAAACACATTCGTAATTTTTGCATCATTGCTCATATTGATCACGGCAAAAGCACACTAGCGGATCGCTTGTTAGATTTTACTGGGTCTGTTACAGATCGGGAAAAGCAAAATCAGCTTCTGGACAATATGGATCTCGAAAGAGAGCGAGGTATTACCATCAAATCTCATGCCATTCAAATGGAGTATGAGCTAAATGGAGTCTCGTTTGTTTTAAATCTGATTGACACGCCTGGTCATGTCGATTTCAGCTATGAGGTTTCAAGGTCGATTGCGGCTTGCGAGGGTGCTTTATTGGTGGTTGATGCCGCGCAAAGCATTCAGGCGCAGACCATTTCTAATTTATATTTGGCGCTTGAGAACGATCTAGAAATCATACCTGTGCTTAATAAAGTAGATCTTCCAAGTGCAAACCCAGAAGAAGTCACAGATGATATCGTAGATTTGTTGGGGTGTGATCCATCTGAAGTTATCCCTGCTAGCGCAAAAACAGGTATTGGTGTTGAGGCGATTTTAGAGGCGATTATCAAGCTTGTTCCGCCCCCAGAGGGTGATGAAAACGCGCCACTACAGGCGCTGGTTTTTGACTCGGTTTATAATTCTTTTCGTGGCGTAGAAACCTACTTCAAGGTTGTTAGCGGCAGTATTCGAAAAAACCAGAAGGTTAAATTTCTCGCCACAGGAAAAACCTACGGTGCAGATGAGGTGGGGACCCTCAACCTAACACAAACACCAAAAAAAGAAATTAAAACCGGCGATGTTGGATATTTAATTACCGGTATTAAGGATGCGCGCGACGTGAAGGTTGGAGACACAATCACTGATGCCGAGCAGCCTACAACTAGTGCGGTTGAGGGGTTTGAGGATGTAAAACCCATGGTTTTTGCAGGAATATACCCTGTAGATACTGAAGAATACGAAGAATTGAGGTCTTCAATGGAAAAGCTGCAGCTAAATGATGCTTCGTTGGTTTTTCAAGCGGAAAGTTCAGCGGCTCTTGGTTTTGGTTTTCGTTGCGGTTTTTTAGGAATGCTGCACTTGGAAATTATACAAGAGCGGCTTGAGCGCGAGTTCAATATGACAGTAATCACAACGGTGCCTAATGTGTCTTACCAGGCCTACACCCGAAAAAAACCTGAGGACCCTATATTACTGAACAACCCATCGGACCTTCCGGAGCCCTCAACAATAGACCGGATTGAAGAGCCTTTTATCAAGGCCTCTATTATTACAAAATCTGACTATGTTGGTAATGTAATGTCGTTGTGTATTGAAAAACGCGGTCAAATTACCAACCAAACATATCTAACCACAGAGCGAGTAGAATTAACTTTTGATATGCCTTTAGCGGAAATCGTTTTTGATTTTTACGACCGATTAAAAACTGTTTCGAAAGGGTACGCTTCTTTTGATTATTCCCCAATTGGGTTAAGAGTCTCAAAGCTTGTTCGTGTTGATGTGTTGCTCAACGGCCAAGCAGTAGATGCTTTGTCCGCGCTAATTCACCTTGACAACGCACAAAAAATTGGTCGCAAGATGTGTTCAAAATTAAAAGAATTAATTCCTCGACAGCAATTTGACATTCCAATCCAGGCGGCAATTGGTGCTAAAATCATTTCTAGAGAAACCGTTAAGGCTGTGCGGAAAGACGTTACGGCTAAATGTTATGGAGGAGACATCTCTCGTAAAAGAAAGCTCCTAGAAAACCAAAAGAAAGGAAAAAAGCGAATGCGTCAAGTGGGGAGTGTTGAAATCCCGCAAGAGGCGTTTATGGCTGTTCTTAAATTAAACGACTAGCCTTTGTGTGCATTTTGTTTTTTAAGATAAAGTGCTATCTTTAAATACAATAAAATTTAGATTCTACCGACGTTTAGAGCGTGCTTTTGCTTTCCGTGTGTGGACAAAAAAAGATTCATCCCTTTAACTATGACTTTATATCCTTTAAATGTTGGCAACTTTAAGCTTGATGGCGGGGCTATGTTTGGTGTGGTGCCAAGGTCCATTTGGAACAAAAGCAATCCTGCTGATCAAAACAACATGATTGATGTGGCGGCACGCTGCCTATTAATCGAAGACGGTGGGCGCCTAATCCTTATAGACGCTGGGATGGGAAACAAACAATCAAGCAAGTTTTTTAATTACTATTATCGTTGGGGAGAGCAGGGGGTTGAGCCCGCTTTAGCAAAACACGGGTTCCACAAAGACGACATTACGGACGTTTTTTTAACACACCTGCATTTTGACCATTGTGGTGGTGGTGTGGAGCGAAACTTAAAAAACGAAAGGCTTCAGCTTGCTTTTAAAAACGCCAAATACTGGACCAACGAGCAACACTGGTGTTGGGCAAAAAACCCAAATAGCCGTGAGAAAGCGTCTTTTCTGAAAGAAAACATAGAGCCTATTGAAGCGTCTGGGCATTTAAACTACATTAAAACGCCTGAGGAAAATATTCTAAAAAACAGCCCGCTAGGTTTTGATATTTTGTTTGCAGATGGCCATACAGAAAAACAAATGATACCAATAATCCACTACAAAGAAAAAACAATCTGCTTTATGGCGGATCTCTTACCGACGATAGGGCATCTGCCCATTCCTTTTATAATGGGTTATGATGTAAGGCCGTTAGTAACGCTTAAAGAAAAAGAAGCCTTGTTAAATCTTGCTGCAAAACATAATTATTACTTATTTTTGGAACATGATTCGCAACATGAACTCATTACTGTAAAAGATACAGAAAAAGGGGTGCGTCTGAATGAAACTTATTTAATTAAATCAATTCTCTAATACTATGATAATGCTTAAAAAATCTAATCTTCTGAAAGTCTTTATAGCCTTCGGCTGCCTGCTCTTTAACGGCTGTGGTTCAACAGCGCCTATTCTTTCTACGCCCATTGAAAACATAGACCAAACACCTGTGAAAATTTCTGACCTGTCAGAAAAAGAAGAAAAATCCTGGAGCCATTTAGACCTTATAAAAGACACTATACCTGGAGTAAGTCTTGAGCTTGCTTATGAAAAGTTGGTGAAGCCTAAAAGCAAGACAGTGATTGTCGCCGTTATCGACTCTGGTATTGATATTTCTCACGAAGACCTCAATGCTAATGTTTGGGTTAATAAAGATGAAATTCCCAACAATGGAATCGACGATGATAAAAACGGATACGTAGACGATATAAACGGCTGGAACTTTCTTGGAGAGTCTTGCAATGAACAGCTTGAGTATGTAAGGCTGTTGGCTTCTAATGACACGTCTAACCCGCGCTTTGAGGAGGCAAAAAAACTACACGAAAAGGAGGTTTCGAAATACAGCAGAACAAGAGAAAGATACTCCGCAATGGTTACACGACTGAAAGCCTCTAACGCCGCACTTTTAGAATATTTAGAAAAAGACAGTTTTACAAAAGATGAGATTCTTGCTATAAAAACAGAGGACGCGGGTCTAACAGAGAGTTTGGAGGTTATTAAACAGGCTTATGGTTTTGGATATGATTCAATTTCTGAGCTTGTTGAAGAGCTTGATGGTTACTTAAAAAGTTTAAATGAGCGCTTGGATTACTATCTAAATATCGATTTTGATGGGCGTAGTGTTGTGGGAGACGACCCAGACAACATTGACGATCGCGACTATGGAGACAACAATGTAATGCCAAAAAATGGGAGTATCCACGGCACGCATGTCTCCGGAATTATTGCCGCGGTTCGTAACAATGGTTTGGGTTCGAACGGGGCGGCCAACAATGTGAAAATCATGGCGATTAGAAATACTCCAAACGGAGATGAATATGATAAAGATGTTGCGCTAGGTGTTTATTACGCGGTTGATAACGGCGCTAAAATTATCAACATGAGTTTTGGTAAAAGCTTTTCACCTCATAGTGATTGGGTAAGAGACGCTATTGCTTATGCTGCAAAAAAGGATGTTTTAATTGTAGCTGCCGCCGGAAATGACTCAAAAAACACAGATGAAGGGCAATACTACCCTAACGACCAAATTGGTGTTGGTGGGGAGGTTAGTGATACCTTTTTAAAGGTAGGCGCTACCACTTATGATTACGGTTCAGGAATTATTTCTGGTTTTTCTAATTACGGAAAAAGCAGTGTTGATGTGTTTGCGCCAGGGTCAAGAATTTACGCAACGGTGCCTGATGGAAAGTATCGCTTTTTACAAGGAACCTCTATGGCCTCTCCTTTGGTGGCGGGCATTGCCGCGCTTGTGCTTTCACAATACCCAAAACTTAGCGCAGCCGAACTTAAACAAATATTAATGAATTCTGGTTTGCCTGTCGTTAAAAAGGTGAGCATAGGCGATGATGCTGTTGTTCCTTTTTCAGAATTATCTAAATCTGGGCGGCTTGTTAATGCTTATAACGCCTTAATTATGGCATCTAAAATATCCAGGTAGCTGCATGAAAAGCCGGTGTCTTTTATTATTCAATATCGCAGTCGTTTTTTGTTGGGTCGAGGTTGGCGCACAACGAAGCGAGCCTTCTGGTTATTGGCAACAACACATAAACTATAATATTGAGGTCGACATGAACGTCGAAACATCTCAATATGAAGGCAGACAAAGAGTTGTCTATACTAATAATTCGCCAGACAAGCTTGTGCGCGCATTCTTTCATCTTTATTTTAATGCTTTTCAGCCGGGTAGTGAAATGGATGTTCGCTCTAGGACCATCGCAGACCCTGACTCAAGGGTCATGGGGCGCATCGAAAAATTAGAAAAAAAAGATCAAGGCTATTTAAGGGTTTATACAATAAAACAAGATGGTGTTGAAATAAGCGGTCATGTGGCGGGAACTGTATTAGAGGTGGGCCTTAATAAACCAATAATGCCCGGAGAAAGCACTGTTTTTGATATGTTTTTTTCCGGTCAAGCCCCCTTAATAATAAGAAGGGCCGGAAAACAAAACAAGGAGGGGGTTGCGCTGTCTATGGCGCAGTGGTATCCTAAACTTGCAGAATACGATTTTGAGGGCTGGCATGCAGACCCTTATATCGCCCGGGAGTTCCACGGGGTTTGGGGGGATTTTGATGTTAAATTGACCATCGATAAAAATTTTGTGGTTGGGGGAACAGGTTATTTACAAAACCCTGAGACGGTCGAAATGTCTTCAAATAAAAGTCCTGGCAAAAACACTTGGCATTTCATCGCCCCAAATGTTCATGATTTTACTTGGGCCGCTGACCCAGATTACATACATGACAGCTTACAAATGGAGGGGGGGCCAAAACTGCACTTCTATTACAAAAAGAATTTGGCCGATGAACAATTGAAGAATTGGAAGAAACTACAGCCTATAACAGCTAAATTAATGCGTTTTTTTAATGAAAATATTGGCCCATATCCATACGAGCAGTACTCCGTTATTCAGGGTGGTGATGGTGGTATGGAATACGGGATGTGTACGCTCATTACGGCAAACAGGTCCTTTGAAAGCTTGGTTGGGGTAACAGCTCACGAGCTGGCCCACAGTTGGTTTCAGTTTGTTTTGGCAACAAATGAGAGCAAACACGAGTGGATGGACGAGGGCTTTACAGAATATTATTGTACACAGGCAGAGGCTTCAATTATGGGGGTAGATGAAGAGGGGGTGTTTAAAACATCCTACGATCGTTATAGAAAACTCGCACTTAGTGGGGTGGAGCAATCACAAACAACCCACGCAGATCGGTATAGGTTTAATGCTAGTTATGGAGTTTCGGCTTATACAAAGGGTTCTATTTTTTTAAGGCAATTAAAGCATATTATTGGCGCTGTTGCTTTTGATAAGGCCATGAAAGACTATTTTTCAATCTGGTCTTTCAAGCACCCGACTCCGAATGATTTTATCCGTTGTGCTGAAAAATCTTCTGGGGCTGAATTAGACTGGTATCTAACAGATTGGACCAAGACGACCAATACGATTGATTATGCTATCGATTCCGTTACTGTATCGGGGGATGTGGTAAAAGTGGATTTGAACAGGATTGGTTTAATGCCAATTCCTGTTGAAGTAGGGGTTCTTTATAAGGGGGGTGCGGAAGAAAAATTTTACATTCCACTTCAAATGATGCGGGCAGAAAAACCCCTCGCGGAAAAAACAATCCTATTAAAAGATTGGGCCTGGGCGCACCTTAATTATAGCTTTGATTTTGTGAAAAATGGGGAAATTAAGTCAATAACCCTGGACCCCGATAATAAAATAGCTGATGTTAATTTGGGAAACAACAGCTACGTAAAAGACAGTCTTGAATAAGTTAAAAGGAGGGCAAAATATAACAACACTATTTGAAACTGGTGAAAAAATCTTTATACACCCTTTGTGTCTTTTTTATAAAAAAAACAATGACATGGCTTACGGAATTAGTGTTGGAAAGCGGTCATTTTCTTTGGCCGTGGAAAGGAATAAAATAAAAAGACTGCTGCGAGAGGGTGTGAGAAAACATTTGTTTTCTGCGTTTGACGGCCTAGAGGGTAATTGTCATTTTATGGTTTTATATTTAGACAAGAAAAAACCCGTTCCTGATGAGCTTGAGGGAGCCTTCAAAAGATTAGTGAAACAAATAAAAAAAGAGCTGTTTTGAAAAATAAAATAAAAAAACGTTTTGCATTTATATTCTTGTCTTTACTTATTGTGTTGACTCTTGGCTCGTTTAAAACCGATTTTTTTGAAATTGCTAAACAAATAGAAATATACAACTCGCTTTTCAAAGAAATTAACATGAACTATGTGGACGAAACAAACCCTGCTGAACTTATGGAAACAGGGGTAAAAAAAATGTTGTCCGAACTAGACCCCTACACCGTTTACAGCAGCGAACAGGATGTTGAAGATGCAAAAATGCGCCGTTCCGGGGATTTTGTTGGTATTGGCGCAAACCTTCAATTTATTAATGAGGCACTAACTGTTACTGAGCTGTATAAAGGTTGTTCTGCCGATAAAGGGGGAATAAGGCCTGGAGATATAATTCGTAAAATTAACGGCATAAGTGTTGATAACTCTAGCAACGGTGTTGATGTGTTGCTTGGTGGTAAAAAAAACTCTGTTGTAGATATTACATATGTAAGAAACAATGTTAGTAAAACAATTTCCCTTAGTAGAGACGGAAGAAAAGAAAAAGCCGTGCCCTTGTTTAGGCTGCTTGAAAATGATATTGGTTATATTGCTCTAACCCGTTTTTCAAGAGGAGCGGCCAGGGAAGTTGAATCCGCGTTAAAGTTCTTGCTGATTGATGAGGCTAAAGGTTTAATTCTTGATTTGAGAAATAATCCGGGGGGGTTGCTTCAGGAGGCTGTTAATATTGTTAATCTTTTTGTGCCTAAAAATCAACTGGTCGTTAGCACACAATCGAATATCAAGAAATACAATACTCGTTTTGTGACAAAACAGCAGCCTTTAAGTTTAGATATTCCTCTTATTGTGCTTGTAAATGAGCGCAGTGCTTCGGCTAGTGAAATTGTTGCTGGGGCTTTACAAGATCTGGATCGCGCTGTTGTTATAGGAAATCAAAGTTTTGGCAAAGGTCTTGTCCAACAGCCAAAACCCCTCCCTTATGGGGCGCAAATAAAAATAACAATATCTAGGTATTTTACACCCTCCGGTCGTTGCATCCAAGCCTTGGATTACAGTAGAAAAACAAAATCAGGTGCTGTTAAAAGCGTTGAGGATAACGCAGACGTTTTTAAGACAAAGAATGGGCGAGATGTTTTTGGGGGTGGTGGAATAATGCCTGATATTAATTTAGGTGTTTCTTCTAAATTTGATTTGATAAAAATTCTCAAAAAAAATAATTTTGTATTTAACTTTGCCCTTGCATACAATGAAAGAAATCCTGTTAAAAATCTTAAAGATTTTAGTTTAAAAGAGTCTGTTTTTAACCAATTTAAAAAAGATTGTTTGTCTAAGGGTTTTAGCTTAGAAACAACCACAGAAAACCTATTGTTGAAAGCTTATGTAGCGGCGGAAGAAGAAAATTTAAGTTCTATTATTGAGTCTGTTGCTGTTTTTAATGATGCTTTAAATAAAGAAAAGGAAGCAGAGTTTGTGTTGTTAAAAAGCGAAATATTAACCCTTTTGTCTGAGGAAATTATAAAGATGGCTTTTTATAATGAAGGGGTTTACGAATATGCTTTGTTAAATAATAAGGCTATAAATACGGCAAAAATTCTTCTAGGTGATTTGGGGCGCTACGCTGCATTATTGAAATAATTTAAATATCTTGAAACATGTTCCGTTTTCTTTTTTTGCTGTTGGTCTCATTTAATGTTTGTTTAGCCCAAACAAACCGCAAACATGTGGTGTATTTTGAAACAGATAAATATAATGTATTGGAAACAGAACAAAATCGACTATTGTTGTTTATTCAAGAATTAGAAAGAAAAGAAATAAAGCGAGTTTCTATATACGGTTTTTGTGATGATAGAGGCACTGACCAGTATAATTTAGGTCTATCACAAAACAGGGCAAACGCCATAAAAGATGTTTTTTCTGGATCAGGAATTAAGCAGAACCTCATAACCAATGTGGACGGTAAGGGAGAAATTCTATTAAAAATAATTACATCAGAAAATGTAAACATTATTCGTGGTTTAAATCGTAAAGTTGAAATAGAGATTGAGTATAAGGGTAATAAAAAAAGGGTTGTTGTTAAAAAAAACAAAGGAACTGTAGACAATAAAAAGATAGATGATAAAGGAAGAGTTTTGCCTTTGACTTTAGAGAGTGAGTTAATGGTAGGAGATAAAGTTGTACTGAAAGATATTTTGTTTCAAACGGGGTATAGTTATATTTTAAAAGAATCCATACCTGTGCTTAAAAATGTAGTAAAAAAATTAAAGGAAAAAGAAAATTTATATTTTACAATTGAAGGGCACGTTTGCTGTACTACTGACGGAAGGGATGCTATAGACAGGGGGACTGGGAGACGAAATTTATCACTAACAAGGGCACGGTATATATATAACTATTTAGCGCGAAACGGTATTTCAAAAAAACGAATGAAATTCATTGGTTTAAAACATAAATTTCCACTAGGTGGGGATATAAAGTTTGACCGTAGGGTTGAAATAGAAATAACCTACATTAAAGATTAGTTTTTATCATTGCAATATGAGGAATCCCGTCCTCTAAATATTCTTCTCCTGAGACTTTAAAACCTAAGTTGTTGTAAAACTGTTTTAGATATGTTTGTGCTGATATTGATATTTTAGATTCCTTAAATTTTGTTTTTATTGCTTTGATAGAAACTTCCATTAATTGCGTTCCATAATTATGATTCCTATTGTTTTTACATACTAAAACACGTCCAATACTGGCATTTTTAAAATAATCTCCATTTTTAAAAATCCTAGTATAACCAATTAGTTTATTGTTTTTTTTTAGTAAAACATGAAGCGCTTTTTGATCTTTATAATCAATGTCTTGATAAATACAATTTTGTTCAACAATAAAAACCTCGGATCGAAGATGTAGAATACCATACAATTCATTAGTAGACAGTTGATTAAAACTTTTTATAAGATATTCAACCATGCTATTTGCGTTATGATTTGGAAAGATTTATTTTATTAATTCTGTTTTGGTGTCGGCCGCCTTCAAATTCTGTTTGTAAAAAAATATCTACCATTAAAAGTGCGTCTTCTAAAGAAACAAATCTGGAAGGAATACATAAAACATTAGCATTGTTATGCTGGCGTATTAATTTAACAATGTCTGTATTCCAACAAATACCTGCACGTATTTTTTTGTATTTATTAGCTGTGATAGCTACGCCATTTGCACTACCACAAAGCAGTATACCTAAATCTGATTCCTTATTAGATACAGCATTGGCTACTGGGTGAACAAAATCAGGGTAATCAACACTATCTTCTGTGTTCGTTCCATAATTTTTAAACTCTATTTGTTTATTTTCTAAAACCTCTATTATCTTATATTTATAAACTGTTCCTGCATGGTCATTACCAATCGCTATTTTCATTTGTTATTTTTTCTGAGATTTATGTAAACTTACAAAAAAAGGGGTTGTTAATTAAGGTATATATAAAGTGTTGATAAATTATTATTACTATTAATAACTTTCATATATAACTAATTTTTTAATATTACTTATAAATAAATTATTGTAGTGCAAAAAAAATTATAATTTTTAATCCTCTAAATTAAAGCTAGATAATAACCATTTATAAACAAATTTTATATATAATTTATTACTAAATACAGGTTATATTTATAAAAATTAAAAGAAATTTTAAAGATATTAACAAACTATAATAATCAACATTTTTTTTAAATAAAATAAAATTAATTAGCTGATAATATATAAAATGTGAATAAACTCCTATCCGCTTTTAGTTTGATGAAATTAAAGTGGTAGTTTTGTTGTGTTAGATTTGTCCATAATGCCTAGAAAAAAAAAGAATTTTTATTCTACAGATAAATATACTTCAACTATTTTATCTGTTTTTAAATCGTCCCCAAAAAAGCCTCTAAACTATAAACAAATTTGTATGCAACTTGGAATTCATAATCCAAGCGAAAGAGCACTGATAATAAAAACATTAAGTGCTTTAACTCACAATAAAAAAATAAAAGAAACGACACCGGGAAAATATAAAATAATTAATAATAAAAATTACTATCAAGGTGTTTTTGATATCACATCGAAAGGATCTGGATATATAAAATCAGATGATTTTAAAGAAGATATATTTATTCCATCACATAAAAAACTTAAAGCTCTTAATGGAGATGAAGTACAATTTTATGTACATAAAAGACGTAACAATAGCCGCTTAGAAGGAGAGGTAATACAGATTATTAAACGATCAAAGCAAGATTATGTTGGTATTATTCAAATAAATATAAATTTTGCTTTTGTTATTCCAGATAATAGAAAAATGCCTATTGATATTTACATCCCTTTAAAGAAAACTAAAAAAGCGGAAGATGGACAAAAAGTTTTAGTGAGAATAGAAGATTGGCCAGATAAAGCAGATTGTCCTAACGGGAAAGTAATAGAAATACTAGGTCTACCAGGTGATCATCAAACAGAAATACATGCAATTTTAGCAGATTATGGATTACCTTACAAGTTTACAACAGAACTAGAAGATTTTGCAAATAAAATAAACACTAATATCACCGATACAGAAATAAAAAAACGACGTGATTTAAGAAAAGATTTAACTTTTACAATAGATCCAAAAGATGCAAAAGATTTTGATGATGCGCTATCTTTTAAAGTATTAGATAATGGTAATTACGAAATAGGAATCCATATTGCAGATGTATCTCATTATTTAAAAGAGGGTACAATATTAGATAATGAGGCTTATGAAAGGGCCACTTCCATTTATTTAGTAGACCGTGTTGTTCCAATGCTCCCTGAAGTTCTTTCAAACAACGCTTGTTCTTTAAGACCTCATGAAGAAAAATACACTTTTTCAGCTATTTTTGAACTAAACAATAATGCTAAAATAACCAATCAATGGTTTGGCAAAACAGTTATATACAGTGATGCGCGCTTTACTTACGAGGAAGCTCAGTATATTATTGAAACACAAAGCAATGAAATACCGAGCCATATCTCTCTAACCAACGAAACGTATAAAACAACAAAAAAAATAAAAGAAGCAATATTAAAACTAAACCAACTTGCTAAAAAATTGAGAGATAAAAGAATGCTTGATGGCGCTATATCTTTTGATAAAGTAGAAGTTAAATTCAACTTAGATAAAAATAAAACCCCTATAGGTGTTAATTTTAAAT